>JACCDX011696480.1_pt1 | contig 18912 bp, 17 predicted proteins | sample 7449681 | NCBI WGS metagenome assembly JACCDX01 (sample SAMN15323450, study PRJNA562643) | freshwater metagenome | isolation source: river surface water | place: USA:Blue River Watershed | collected 2017-08-18
AGCCGAGGTTAGTTTCACGACCGGCTGACGGGCATCAATTGCAATTACTTCTGCGATTTCTGGCTGTTCCAGTTCGCCCTCGCGAACAATTTGAGCGGGAACTCGGTTTGGTTCCCATTCGCGAGAATCCGATGCATTTTGCGCAGACACATCATCTTGCATCGACAGATAGTAATTTTTCATCGAGAGTGTCGGCTGTTTGGCAACAGACTTTTTGCGCGGTTTGCGTTTTGCCGCTTTAACTTCTCGCTTGATTCGACCAACAAATTCGCGCTTCGATTCTTTAGCTTCGCTGCGCTTTAGCCATGACGGAATGAACACCCAAAGCCAGAGGCCAGCGACGACCAAAAGCATTAGTCCGCCGGATCCGTTGATGTTCATACATCAAAGATATGAGTTAGCTGCCGAGACTGCCGTCATTTAATTCGGTGTGTTTAATCTGGCGTGTCAAAAATGGATATTTGACCTCGGGCACTTGATTCTGAACCCATCGATTCAAGACCCCTCCGACAACTTCATCGTGCGTTAGCGCAAAAGAATAATGATCACGCCAAGCACCATTAATGTGAATGTAGTGCTGCTTTAGACCTTCGTATCTGTAACCCAGCTTTTCAACCACACGAAGAGAAGCCAGGTTTTCAGGGCGAATATCGATCTGCACGCGATGCAGCCCAACTACGTTGAACAAGTAGTCGGTTACCAAAGCCACTGCCGTTGGAGTTACTCCCCTACCGGCAATCTCGGGGGCGACCCAATATCCGACCATTGCCGAACTGACTGAGCCATGAACGATGTTGGCAACATTAAGCTGACCAACTATTTCCCCATCGCACTCAATCACAAAAGGCAACCCCTGGCGGTCATCCATGTTTCGAATCAAACCGCGCACCATGCCGCGTATGTCGAACGAGTTTGGGCCAACCGGATTTGTTGCCTCCCATGGCCTCAGCCATTCTCGGTTACCAAGAATCAGTCGTTCGAGTTGCTTGGCGTCGCGCATGCGAACGATTCTCAAGCGAACATCGCCGTGAGCGAGAACAAAAGACATAGCCACGATGGCAAGATTAGTCGCATGGATGCAATCGAAATCGCCAAAGCGAAAAACGAGCTTCGTCGTGACCTTAAGTTGCGTCGCGCAGCCATGCCCTACGACCCCGAAATAGCTGGCGAACTTTGCGTGCAACTTGCCGAACTTTGCGTTGCGACCGGAGCCAGACGAGTTGCTTGCTATTTGCCTTACGGCGACGAACCAGACACCGAACTGTTTATCGATTGGGCAATCGAAAACGAGATCGAAGTTCTGCTGCCGGTATCAAACCATGACGGAACCCTGCACTGGGTAATTTTTGAAGGTGAAACCGCCGAAGGCATTTTCGGATTTGCCGAGCCGGTAGGCGAAACCATAGAGCCAAAGGCCATTGATTTAGCGTTCATTCCAGCGCTAGCCATCGACCAAAACGGGCAGAGGCTTGGCAAGGGAAAGGGTTATTACGACCGCGCACTGGCAAAGTTTGATCCAAAGCCACCGGTCATCGCCGTCATCTTCGATGATGAACTGCTCGAGGCGATTCCGACCGAAGACCATGATCACCCCGTCGATGCAGTAATCACACCTCGGGGAATAGCACACTTCACCCAGGCGTTAAAATAGAACTGTGCCTACCTATTCATACGCTTGCAAAAACTGCGAGCACAAATTCGACGTTCAGCAGTCGTTTGCCGACGAAGCGTTGAAGGTTTGCCCTAACTGCAAGGGCGAGCTGCGTAAGGTGTTTGGCAACCTTGGCGTGACCTTCAAAGGCACGGGCTTTTATGCCAACGACCACGGCTCTAAATCAAGCAAAAAGAGCGACTAACTAACCCCAGTGCGGCGGCTTGTCTTGCTTCAGCCGCTGATCGTTCGAGTCTGAACTATCGCCCCAAGCCGCATCTGTGTCTTCGAATGCACGGTCGGCTGCATCAAACAATGGCAGAGGCCGCTTAGAAACCTGCATGCCAAGACTCTCGGCAATTCGCACCGCGAGTGCCTGAGGGTCGGCAAATAGCTCAAAACTATAAACACGGATGTACTGCCAGCCGAGCGCTTGCAGGAGGCCAGGTCGAATGCGGAACTTCTCGGTGCGGTTTGCCCCTGGGATCGCCCAGTCTGGCTCGATGACGGCGACCTGCTTGGCATAGCTAACAATTAGGGGAAGAGCCTTTGAGTAGCTGGTGTCTACTCTGGCTCCAAGCTTTTTGAGGCGAAGACTGAGATCAAGAAGCATTGGGTCTGGCTCGGCATCAATGGCAACTGGCTCGGCATCTGCAGCCATCAATAGGTCTTTAAGTAAGGCTGCCCCGTTGCTGAGGCGATCGGTTGGCATTTCATCTGCCGTAAAGCAGCTAATCACCGTGATCTGTTTACGAGCGCTAACCAACAAGTTAGCCAGGTTGCGGCGACCATCAGCCTCAGAGAGCTGGCCAAAGTTAGACAGCACTGCACCGTGGCTGGTTCGGCCATAACCGAGCGAGAAAATCACTCGATCTGCAAGTCGATGGGTGAGGTCAGAGATTGCGGCAACTTCGAATTTCTCGCGCCCATGGCTCTCGAAAAACTCGGCCAATTGGGGCCTTTGTTGCAACCCGTTTGAAACAGCCACTCTGATGCGCTCTGCGTGAGCAACCGACGCGCTGGCAACCAAGAGTGATTGATTTGGGTGCCAGAGCGCGTGATTGAAGACCAATTCAACGGCTCTCGCCACTTCGCCATCCATGCTTTCGGTGGCGCCCTCGATGGTTGTCTTAGCGCGGTTGTCGGTGTCGACTATGTCTAAAATGAAGTTCTTTTCGCCCAAGTATTCACTGGCGGCTGGAACGAAATCGATTCGATTCTGGTAAAACTCACGATTCACCAAATCGCCAAGAGCTGCGCTCGTTGTGCGATAACTACGACGCAGCACTTCAGCACCGTAGATGCGTCGGGTCTCGTTGAAGATCGACTTGACAGCAACCTGTTGGCCAAGCGCCGAGGCGCGACATTCGATTTCAAATCCGTTTGGTGCGGCTATTGCTTCGTCACCGAATGCGATTAATTGGTTCGACCGTTTCAAGGCACCAAGGTTTTCGACCAGCGAAGTTCCTGCGGCATCTAGAACCAAAACCGCATCAAACTGGGCCAAAGGGCTCAATTGAGTTGCCACTTCAAATGGTGACAGCATCAAAACCGGTGCGATCACCGGCCAAATCTTTGGCGCAGCAGTTTCTAGCTCTCGATAACTTGCGTGACCAAGCTTCAGTTGAGCCTTTAGCGCTGCAGCTTCGCTGGCATTTTGCGCCAATGTTGCCTTCCAACGATCTGAAAGTTGGTGAGCCAAAGCAGTTGCACCCAGCGAAATTTGCTTCGCAGCAGCCTCACGGAACGCATTTTCATTGAAGTCGAGTTGCTCGGCGGTGAATGTCAAGATCGAGTTCTCTTGCGAAAGCAAATACTCAATGCCGGACTGCCACCAAGCCTGCTCGAGTTCAATCGCGATGTTTTCTTTGCTCACGTGAAGCCTGCCAAGGTCGCGGGCAAGTTGACCAAGACCCTTGGCGCGAAGGCGGTTGGCAACAATCGCTCGATCACCCAGATTGCCAAGCGATTCAGTGTCATCGGCAAGCGATGCCAGCTTTGATTGCAAGGCGGTCAAGTTAAGTTTGGTTAGCACCGGTTCGGTTGACTCGGGGTCCAAGTGCCGCTGCAGGCTCTCGAGGTCGGCAACAAAAGCCTGATAGGCAACCTGCGCCTCGCTGATTCCTAGCGGCACCTGAGGTGGCGTCGCCGCCAACGAGTATTGCTGCCAAAGTTCACGCTGCGCTTGAATGTCTCGAAGCGAACCGTGAATATCACTAACGCTCATGCCAGGTCGCAGATACTCTTTTGCGAGCTTCTTTAGGCGCCGCCGGTTACCACCAGACATCTGGGTTCGATCTGCTCGAGCAACACCCTTGCGGGGCGCGGTGGCGGCAATCAGCTCGGTCAGCGGGCGGTCGAAAACATCCGACACAAATCGATCAAGAGTTTCACGAATGCCAATGAAAAGCTTCAGATAGGTACCCCAGTCTTCAACTGTTTCAGCGGGTTTGAAGTTAACTTTCTCAGTGAATTCTGCAAGCTGTCCGGCTAGTCGAGGGTAGGCATCGTCACGAAGCGATTTGGCAAGTTCAATTGCCCTAGCCACTTCGGTTGGGTTGTCGAACTGGGCCTGATACCAAGCGGTGTCTTGCGGGCCGAACTTGAATTCACCCAACTCAGCTGCTTCGTTGAGCAGATGCATGGCTTCGGTGCGGTCGCGATGCTGAAGCAAGAATTCCACTGGGATGCGCGCCTGCGTGACCGGCGCCTTGGCAAGCCCGCTGAGTTCAGATAGCTTTCGAAGTACCTCTGAAACAGAAACACCAAGTATCGGGTCAATTCGGTTCAGCGACTCGAAATACTGATCTAGCGTTTCTTCGGCCGAAATTCTCTCGGCTCGAGAGTCATCGATGTGAAGGTCGGCTGCCTTTTCGTTTCTTGAAATCGCGGCGATAACGTCTACCCAGGTTGCATTTGAACGCACGGCCAAGCCGGCAAGACCCAAATCCCCAAGGCGCTCAGCTAGTTCATTTATGGTTTGACGCCTTGGCGCAACCACTAAGACTCTCTTATCTTGGGCCACAAAACCAGCAAGCACATTTATGACGGTCTGCACATAGCCGCAACCAGGCAGGGTCTCAACGGCAAAACTTTGGCCCGCCATCGCCCTCGCCACAATTCGCATCTGAGTTGCGTCAGCCTCGGCAACCAGAAGAAGTTCAGGCACGTCTATTTCTGAAAGACCATTTGCCTCAGGTCCGGTCAGCTCAGATATGAGTTTGGTTTCGCGTTCTTCAAAATCGCGAAGCATTTCGGTCGGCGCAGTGGCAAAGTTTGCAATGACCAAAATGCGCTTTAGGCTCAAATTTGCTTTGGCCGCAGTTTGATTTGCCAAGTTGTTTAGAACCGTCAGCGGAATCAAATCTGAAGCTTCGTTCTGTCTAGCCAGCAACTCAGTTTCGTTGAGGGTAATTTCGTAAGTCGAACGCAGAGCATCAACTAAAGCTGGGTTCACAAAAGGTTGCCCGGCTAGCTCAAATTCATAATCTTCGCCTCGACGAGTCATGGAAACCGGCCAAAGCAAAATTGGCATGTTCAAGTCGAAGCCGTCGGCGTCGAAGTTTGCCAAACCGCCTGCGAGATAGAGAGATTCGATTCCGAAATGGTTGCTTAAGCGATCAGCTTTGGCTTTGATTCGGCGACTGGCCGATAGTGCGCGCGAGAACGCCAGCGGGTCTCGAACCAGATTAGATAAAAGGGTTTGTCGACCGGTCACAAATTGAGAGAAACCACCCGGATGGCTTCTTTCTAGGTCAATCTGACCAAAAGTATTAGGTTCAAAATTGACCAACGGATTGGTCACGCCAGCTGAAAGAATTTCTTCACGCCAGTCGCGCCAATCTATGCGTTGCGCAGGCGCCTGCTGACCTTCGTTTTCAACCATGTTTAGAGCCTAACTTTAGGCGGGCTGGTTGTGGTTTTGCCTCGCCATATGAACCTTGGTTGGGCTCACTAAACTTTATAGCTGTAGCCCTCGTAGCTCAGTGGATAGAGCAGTGGTTTCCTAAACCATGTGCGGAAGTTCGATTCTTCTCGGGGGCACCGAATGTTCGCCGTTCCGCTAGGCAGCCTGCGCCATTCCCAAATACGGGTCCCAAGCTGGTTCGAAACGCTCAGCGCCTCTTAGGCTCCATGCTGTGCCGGTTGGCATTCGAGGTGTGACCCGAAGTTCCCAACCAATTTCGTGAAGGGTTTTGTCGCCCTTCTTGTTGTTGCACTTAAAGCAGCAGGCAACAAGATTTTCCCAAGTGTCTTTGCCACCTCTCGATCTTGGATGCACGTGATCGATGGTGTTGGCTGGGTTAGCGCAATATGCGCACCGATGACCATCCCGTCTCAGCACGCCGCGACGTGAGACAGGAACAATGCGACTGCCCGGGATTCGCACATAGCGGGCTAGTAAAATGACGGTGGGCAATTCAAAATCGCGATTGGCGGTGTGGATTAATTTTTCACCTGAACCGGCCAGCACTGTGGCTTTTTGATTTAGCACGAGCACCAGGGCTCGTTTGAACGAAACCACAGCCAGCGGTTCGTATCCGGCGTTCAACACCAGTGTGTGCATTCGTCTTCCTTTCAAAACCCCAAATGGCTTTTGGGGTTTCGGCATAGGTACGGCCTGATGTCAGGCTATGGCCGAATAACAAAAACACCCCGCATCAACGGGGTGTGTTTTGGTGAAGATTTGATTAAGAACTAATTGGTCTTCAAGCGAACAAAGTGAATTCTGCTGGTGAAAATCGGCGCTAACTTAACCGTGTCACCCGGGCGCGGTGAGTGGTAGAAGTTGCCGTTACCCGCATAAATGCCGTCGTGGCTCAAGTCATCTAACACAACCAGGTCGCCCGGCATTGCATCCTCGGGTTTGATAAAAATACCCATTCTGTTCTGGCCATGCACGCTGTGAGGAAGAGCCACACCAAACTGGGCAAAGACATAAGCCACATATCCCGAGCAGTCAAAACCACCGGGAGTCGACCCACCAAAAACATAGGGTGTGCCAACATACTTCGCTGCGACCTTCAAAATGGTTGCGCCATCTAGTTTGCTGTAAGGCGGATTGGCCAGATATTCCTCGGCAGTTGGGCCCGAGAAAGTTCGGTAGCGGTTCAGAGTTTCTTGACGTGCGATTTCATCGGCTTCCGCATTCTTGTAGTCACCACGGGAGAACTTGACGGTGTTTACCGCAGCAACGGTCAAGTTTTGAGTGTCGCTGGCGGCTGCCAAAGCCTGTGCATCCGTGGTGGTGAATCGAGACATTGCAGCGATATCTGGGTTGTAGGCATAGGCCGGCAAAGCAAAGGTGGCGAGCATTCCAGAAGCTACCGACATGGTGATGGTGTTTCTCACACCGCGACGTGCATGGAAAGGAACTCGTCGCGTGGCGCGAACCAAGAAGTTGGATTTGTTTGGATCCGTGAGATCGATTGGCTGTGCTGCCGCAATCTCGCGGTCTAGCTTTGCCTGTTTCTTTTCGGCACGGCGAGCAGCGCGCGATAGACGGGCTTTTTCAGCCTCGCGAATCGAACGTCTTGACCGCAACTCGAAAGAGTCAAGAACATTGATCTCTACGTTTGCGCGGTGTCTGCCTGTGCCTTTGGTGGCCAAAACTAAACCTCTTGCTCGCCAGGGTTGGTGGTTTGCATCACCTCAAGTTTACCCTAGGTTTGCTGATAAGTCTCTGTTAAGCCTCTACAAAGAGGTGCATCGCAAGGTCTGTCTCAAGACGAATACCCTCGGCGCTGCCATGTTTAGCAATCAAAACCGATGAGCCTTCGAATTCAACTGTCACCTTTGTGCCGGGCAAAATATCAAGCTGCTTGAGTTGCCCAAGCAGCTTGATATCAAGCTGCATCGGTTCGCCGATGCGACGAAGCACAAATTGACTCTGGCTTGCGATCGCCTTTGGCAGATCCACAATGCTCACCACACCGTCTTTGAATCTCGGATTGGTTTTGTAGCCGAGCTCATCAAGACCGGGAATAGGGTTGCCATAAGGAGAAAAATCTGGCGATTCAATCAGTTCAAGGATCTTCTTTTCAACATGCTCGCTGATCACGTGTTCCCAGCGGCAAGCCTCCTCATGCACGAGCTCCCACTCGAGGCCAATCACGTCGGCTAGCAATCGCTCTGCCAATCGGTGTTTGCGCATCACTGAAACCGCCTCGTGGCGCCCCTGGTTGGTCAACTCAAGGTGACGTTCTCCGGTCACAATCACCAAGCCATCTCGCTCCATGCGAGCAACGGTCTGAGAAACTGTGGGCCCTGATTGATCGAGTCGCTCGGCAATCCGAGCACGCATCGGCACTTGGCCCTCTTCTTCGAGTTCCAAGATGGTCCGAAGATACATCTCTGTTGTGTCGATTAGATCGGTCATTAGCACCTCACTCTGATCCTGAATAAAGATTACCTGACAAGCAAACTGCCACTTATTCGGCTGGCTAAACTTGTTGCATGCCTGAAATCATCATTCCTGAAGAGTTTTTGCCCGCTGACGGTCGCTTTGGTTGCGGCCCATCACGAGTTCGAAGTGCACAAATCAGTGCATTCGCAACCGAGGGTGCAAAGCTCATGGGAACCTCACACCGTCAGGCACCGGTGAAAAACCTGGTCAAGCGCGTTCAGGTTGGTTTGATGGATTTGTTCCACAACCCTGAGGGCTACGAAATTGTTATCGGCAATGGCGGTTCAACGGCATTTTGGGATGCAGCTGCATTCTCGATGGTTGAAAAGAAGGCTCAAAACCTAGTTCACGGAGAATTTGGCGCAAAGTTTGCCAGTGCGCTAACGAACCCTTGGTTAGAGAAGCCGACAGTGATTAACGGAACCCCTGGTTCACGACTCGAGCTCCAGGCCGAAGCCGGCGTCGACTCATACGCCTACGCCCAGAACGAAACTTCGACCGGTGTGGTCACACCCGTCAAGCGTGTCGCCGGTGCAGATTCAAACGCGATCTTCTTCACGGATGCGACCTCAGCTGCCGGCGGCATCGATTTCGATCCACTTGAAACCGACGTTTACTATTTCGCCCCACAGAAGAACTTCGCCTCTGACGGCGGACTTTGGTTTGCACTCATGTCACCAGCTGCAATCGAAAGAACAGAGCGCATTGCGGCAACCGACCGATACATTCCAGAGTTTCTCAGCGTAAAGACCGCAATCGACAACTCACGCCTCAACCAGACGCTAAACACCCCGGCTATCTCGACGTTATTCCTATTGGCCGAGCAGATTGACTGGATGAATGCAAACGGCGGCCTCTCATGGGCAGATTCACGCACGAAGGCAGCATCGGCTCACTTGTACAACTGGGCCGACAATGCTTCGTTTGCGACCCCCTTTGTGAGCAACCCTGAACACCGTTCGCAGGTTGTGGTGACCATCGACTTTGATGACAATATCGATGCCGCTGCGATCGCCAAAGCGCTTCGCGCCAATGGAATTGTCGACACTGAGCCTTATCGCAAGCTTGGCCGCAATCAACTTCGAGTGGCTACATTCACTGCAACCGAACTTGCTGATGTTCAGGCGCTAACCGGCGCAATCGACTATGTGGTTGCGCAACTAGCCTAGGCTAAGGCCATGAGGTTTTACGTAAAAGACAGCGAGCGTAAGCCCGACCCGCAACCCGTTAAGACGAATGCTCGCCTTGCAATTTCGGTTGGCCTAGTTCTTTGGGTTCTTGCCCTTGCCTCGTGCCTCTTTTTTAGCGGCACGCTTGCGGCGGCCGAAAAATCGTGGTGGCTTTCGACCTGTTTGTTTGGCATCGCCCTCGGCGTCTTCGCCTTCTTCAAGGTCGGCAAGCACTGATTCTTGTTCAGTGGAATCTTCGTCGACCTGGCTAATATCTTCCGTTGAATCTTCTGCCTCGTCGGCATCGAAATCGTCCTGAACGACTTCATCAGACTCGTCTTCATCTTCGTCATCGTCGTCTTCGTCAGCATCTTCTTCTTCGTCAGCATCTTCGGCCTCGGCTGCTTCGAGAGCAGCCTGTGCCTCAAGCTCAGCCTGCAGGGCCTTGTAATCAGCTAGACGCTCAGACCAAGGCACCCAGTCAGGTGCGACCAATGAGTCTGGGCCTGGCATCAAAAGCACTTCTGAAATTGTTGCGCCAGATGAATCAGACTGCTCGAACACGGTTATCGACCAACGCCATCCGACATAGCCCTTGAGCTTTGCTTCGAATAGGAAAGTAGTTACGCCTTCACCCTCGTCGATGGTGTCAACGATGGAGCCAACACCATTGCGAGGCGCAGCCTCAACAGCAGCGGCGTAGGCGGTTTCTTGAAGAGTGGCCACGTTTTGTTTAGGCATCTAGTTCATCGGCGAGCTTGCGTAGCAAGGTGGCAATTTTCTTGCCGTGCGATGACTCTGGGTACTTGCCGCGCTTCAGGCTTGAGCCCAAGGTGTCAAGCAGTCGAATCAGGTCTTCGACAATTACCGACATTTCATCGGCTGGCTTGCGACCCATCTTGGCTAGGCTGACCGGGGCATCGAGAACTCGAAGCGACAGCGCCTGAGCGCCACGCTTGCCATCGACGATACCGAACTCGACTCGCGAGCCAGGCTTGATTGAAGAGGTTCCCGAAGGAAGCGCACTGACGTGCAGGAATACTTCACTGCCGTCATCAGACGCAATGAAACCAAAACCTTTTTCTTCATCGAAGAATTTGACTTTGCCGGTTGGCATGGAAACCTCTTTCGTTAACCCAAACCTTTATTTTACAAGGCAGATTGACACTTTGACAGCGGTATCCTAGAAGGATGGCTAAACAAGGCGATTCAAAGGGTAAACCGGCACCCAAGACCGGTATCGAGCGCGTCGAAAACATCCTCGCGTACATGGCTGCGGGCCTGATTGGCACTTCAGTGTTGGCAATGATTGCGGTCTTTGTCATTTCTGCGATTCCAAGCTCGAGCCCAAAGGTTGGTGAGCTTAAGCTACCGGCCATCCTGGTTTTTTACCCTCAGTTTGGTCTAGCGGCCGGAGCGGCTGCGATCATCGCACTGGTCGTTGTAAGTGCGCGCAGACGAGCCAAGCAAAATTGAGCCAACTAGTTCGGCGAATAAAAACCGATGAGCGAAATTCTTAGAGTCGCGGCCGCGCTTAGGCGAAGCTCTGATGAAGAACTTCGCGATGTGATTGCGCAACGCATGGTTTCATCATCTACTATGCGTGATTTCTTTGACCTTGCCGAGGCACTCACCAAGCCGAGCGCTGTTTCAAGCACGGTTGCAGGTCTTTCTAGAACTCAGGCGATCGCACTTCAGGCGATTGGCGACGGTGACGAACCGAACTTTGAAGCGGCCATCGAACTTGCAAAATTGATGCTTGTTGAGAAGAAAACAGGAGACGGCATCACGAGCTTCATTGCCTTCGAATCAACTTTGACTGCCCTCAGCGCATTCAAGCACACTGCAACCACCGACTTAGTTATTACCGAGCCGAGTAGCAGCCAAGACGAAGTTGACCGCGACGCAAGCGTGGCGATTTTTGAGACCATGCAGGCGCTCACAGAACTTGTCTTTGACATTGAACAGCGCTTTGTTCGTGAAGTCGGCAAGAAGAACGTTGGCTTGCCCGACATCAAGCGCCTAGCTGCCCACCTGAGAAAGCCAAACGAGTATGCCAAGGCGATCTATGAGCTGGCCCACCTAAGCCAACTGATCACACTAGCTAAAGGCCGATGGCAACTCGGGCGAATGGCCGAAGCCTGGATCGATTGGTCACCCACTCAGCGGTTCGAGCACCTGGCACAATCCTGGCGAGCAATCTTGGGCGAGGCATCTGCCAATGAATTGATTTTAGGCATCGGTCAACGGGTGGGCACAATCTCACTGCGTGAGCACCTGGCATCTACCTACCCTTTTGCCGACAGTGCGGTTAACTCTCGAATAGCCAAGGTGGCCGAAATCGCCGAACTTGTTGGCATATCAGCCAATGGGTTGTTGAGCTCGTGGGCAAGCGACATCTTGCACTCCCGCTTCGATCAGGCTCCACAAAAGGTTGCCAAGCTTCTTCCAACGCCTCAAGCTCGACTGATCTGTCAGGCCGATCTTTCATTGATCGCACCAGGGCCGTTGCCAACCGAAATAGAAATAACACTTCGAAAATTCGCCGAAACCGAGCAAATCGGCATGGCTTCGACCTACCGACTGTCTGCCCTGAGCATCAGTCACGGTCTAGAAACCGGTTTGACCGAAACCGAGATCCGCTCATTGCTCGAAACGCTCTCGGGCAAGGCCCTGCCCCAACCAATCGACTACCTAATTCGTGAATCGGTGACGCGCTTTGGTCGCTTGGCCATCGCCGAATTAACCTCGGATGGCGAGCCTGCCAGTCTTCGCAGCCACTTAAAGTCGTCTGACCCGATTCTGCTAACCCAAATTCTCAATGACATTCGCCTGAAGCCATTCGCTCTTCGTGAGGTAGAAGACGGCTCGTTGGCATCTAGGTTTGAACCCGAGGTTTTGTATTTTGGTCTTCGCGAAGTTGGCTTCTCGGCGGTGCGAGTAGGGGCCGACGGTTCGGTTTTGTCTCCGCGCTCCAAAGTAGAAAAAGTCGAGGCAGAGACCGAACTGAGCACCATCGAAACCGACATCGCAAGGCTTCGTGAACACGAGGCCAAACTAGGTGAAGAACCCGATGGCGACGATGTGCTTCGACAGATTTCGCTGGCAATCAAAAACAAAGCCAAAATCTCCGTCACAGTTTTGACAGCCTCTGGGGCCGAGATTGAATACACGCTCGAGCCAATCGGAATCGCCAATGGGCGACTCAGGGCCAAAGATCGCAAGGCCGATATCGAGCGCACTCTGCCCCTGACCAGCATCACCAAGGTTAGGCTTTAACGATGACCAGCGGGCCACTAATTGTTCAAAGCGACAAGACAGCTCTTCTTGAGGTCGACCACCCTCAGGCAGCCGATGCTCGCCACGACTTGGCTATTTTCGCCGAGCTAGAGCGTGCGCCCGAGCACATCCACACCTATCGAATCACCCGATTGGGTCTCTGGAATGCGCGCGCCGCCGGTCATGATTCTGATTTTGTTCTTGGCGTTCTCGACAAATACGCCAAGTTTGCCGTTCCAGGTTCGGTGCGAGCCGACATCACCGAAACCATGGGTCGTTATGGACGGCTGGTCATTCAACGAAGCGACGACGGCGAACTTGAACTGTTCTCAACCGACCGTGCAATTTTGCTCGAAGCCAGCCGCCACCGAAAAATCTCTGAACTTCTAGATGGCACAATCTCAAACGAGGCCTTTCGAATTCAGCCTTGGGCACGCGGCCAGGTCAAACAAGAACTGCTAAAACTCGGATGGCCCGCCGAGGACTTCGCCGGCTATGCAGAGGGCACACCCCACGAAATCGATTTGGTGCAGGGTGAGTGGGCGATTCGCAACTACCAAACTCAGGCGGTCGAGAAATTCTGGGCCGGCGGTTCTGGAGTTGTTGTTTTGCCGTGTGGCGCAGGAAAGACAATCGTCGGCGCTGCGGCAATGGCCGTAGCTAAAACCAATACTTTGATTTTGGTCACCAATACCGTTTCTGCACGTCAGTGGAAGAGCGAGCTGCTCAAGCGCACAACTTTAACCGAGGATGAAATCGGCGAGTACTCTGGGTCGCTGAAAGAAGTCAAACCGGTAACTATCGCGACCTACCAAATTTTGACGACGAAGCGAAAGAGCGAATACGCGCACCTGGCACTTTTGAATGCAAATGACTGGGGCCTTATCGTTTACGACGAGGTGCACCTGTTGCCGGCGCCAATTTTCAAGATGACCGCCGACCTTCAGGCCCGTCGTCGCCTGGGTCTAACGGCAACGCTGGTTCGCGAAGACGGCAAAGAAGGCGACGTGTTTTCTCTCATCGGACCAAAACGTTTCGATGCCCCCTGGAAAGAAATTGAAGCCCAGGGTTACATTGCACCAGCTGCCTGCTTTGAGGTTCGAGTCGACATGCAAGATGAAGAAAGACTCAACTATGCGATTGCCAGCCAGGATGAGCGGTATCGAATTGCTGCCACGAGCCCAATCAAAATACCCGTCATCACAGCTCTTATGAACAAGCACAAGGGCGAACCGACTCTGATCATCGGTCAGTACCTCGATCAAATTCACGCCGTTTCTGGGTCTCTAAAGGTTCCTGAAATCACCGGCGAAACACCCATCGATGAGCGCGAGAGATTGTTCGATCAGTTCAGAACAGGAAAGATCAACACCCTCGTCGTGAGCAAGGTTGCCAATTTCTCAATCGACTTACCCGAGGCTTCGGTGGCAATCCAAATTTCGGGATCTTATGGCAGCAGACAAGAAGAAGCCCAACGTCTTGGACGACTTTTGCGACCCAAGGCCGATGGCCGAAGTGCCAGTTTTTACACCCTGATAGCCCGTGACACAGTCGATCAAGACTTCGCCCAAAACCGTCAACGGTTCCTGGCCGAGCAGGGATACAGCTACGAAATCATCGACGCGCACGACCTCTAAAGCAACGAGCAAAACTGCTGTGTCGAATATCTCACGATACTCACCTCACTCTCCCAGAACACTCTCAGCAATCTTTCAGATAACACTGTGATATTGAAGGTATGGAAAACGTAAAAGTTCTGGTCGTAGACGATGAACCAAACATTCGAGACTTGCTTGCCACGAGCCTGCGTTTCGCCGGCTTCAGCGTTCACGCTGTTGCTAACGGGGCAGATGCCGTGCACGCGGCTGAGAAGGGCGAACCCGACATCATTCTGCTCGACGTGATGTTGCCAGACATGAACGGCTTCAGCGTTACCAAGAAAATTCGATCGATGGGCATCATGGCGCCGGTTTTGTTCTTGACCGCTCGCGATGAAACCGAAGACAAAATCACCGGCCTAACCGTTGGCGGCGATGACTACATGACCAAGCCGTTCAGCCTCGACGAGATCGTAGCCCGAATTCACGCAATTCTGCGTCGCACCCAGCAGTCGACGGTCGAAGATTCTGTGCTTGAAGTTGGCGAAATCAAAATCAACCAGGATGCCCACGAGGTCTTTGTGAACGGCGAACTGATTGATTTGAGCCCAACCGAATACAAGCTGCTTCGATTCTTAATGTCGAACCCAAACCGAGTTCTGACCAAGGCACAGATTCTCGATCACGTTTGGGAATATGACTTCAACGGTGAAATGGGAATCGTTGAGTCTTACGTTTCATACCTTCGCAAAAAGCTTGATCCGTTGACCACCGAACCTTTGATTCAAACCAAGCGTGGCGTTGGCTACATGTATAAGTCAGCGAAGAACGGCAAGTAGTGAACCAAAGGGTCGGCGTCGCGTGGGAGCAAATATCGCTTCGCGCTAAGTTGACCACGCTCTCGGTTGCGCTAATCGGGTTGCTGCTAGCGGTGTCGAGCCTCGGCACGGTTTCACTGCTCAAAACCTATTTGCAGAGCAACGCCGACAACCTTTTGATCAGCACCGCTGAGGCGCTGCGCGACGAAGACCCGAGCTTGATCGAGACCAGGCTGGCGAACCGAGAACTCGAACTTCCTCCTTTGCCCAGCGACTTCTACATCGCCTATCTCGACACCGAGGGACAACTGCTAATCGGCCTGGTTTCATCGACCGACGGCAAAAAAAGCGTTCCAAATTTGAGCAAGTTCGATATCGCCTCGGTGGTGGCTAGTCAGGGAATTCCATTCGATGTTGACTCGAAGGGCAAAGCTGGCAATCGCGTCATGCGCGCCGAATGGCGAATGGTTGCCTTGCAGCTTCAGTCGATGCCAGGATCAATAGTGGTTGCGTTGCCCACGGGATCAAACCAGGCTCTTTTGAGCCAATACGCAACCATCGGCGGCGGCTTTGGCGTTCTGCTTCTCGTTCTAGCTGGGCTAAGCATTTGGTTCACCATCACGTCGGCGCTTCGACCGCTAAATGAGGTTGAGCGTACCGCCGAGGCTGTAGCTGCCGGTGACATCTCACAACGACTCATCGAACGCCCTGGTAAAACTGAAATCGCACGACTGAATCGTGCGCTCAACAGCATGCTCGAGGGCATGGAGACTGCTCTTCAGGCTCGCAACAAGACGGTAGATCAAATGCGTCGCTTCGTTTCTGACGCCAGCCACGAACTTCGCACTCCCCTGGTTTCGGTTCGCGGTTACGCCGAACTCTACCGAATGGGTGCTCTCAAGAAGCCTGAGCAAATTGCTGAGGCAATGGGCCGAATCGAGAGCGAAGCTATTCGCATGACCGGTTTGGTTGAGAGCCTTCTAGCATTGGCCCGCCTTGATGAGTCTGTCGAAATCACCAAGCAACCAACCGATTTGGTGGCCCTTGCAAGAGACGCCGCGAAGGATGCGTCTGCCGCCGATAGTCAACGAGAAATTCGGGTGACCGATGAATCAGGTGAACCTCTGTCGAACAATGCCAAACTGACTCTTCTTGCCGACGCCTCGTCGCTGCGTCAGGTATTTACCAACCTTCTCGCGAACGCGTCAAGATTCTCACCCGAGGGAGCCTCTATCGAGATTGCTCTGCACGAGAATAAGTCGCACGCGTTCGTCGAAGTGCGTGATCACGGCGAGGGTGTTCCCGAGCAGTTGCGCGAAAAGATCTTTGAGCGCTTCTATCGCGTCGACAATTCACGCAATAGCGAGACCGGTGGGTCTGGCATCGGCCTATCGATCGTCTCAACAATCGTCGAACGCCACGGCGGAACCATAGTTGCCGATGAAACCCCCGGTGGTGGCGCTACTTTCCGCATCTCGCTTCCGAAGAAGTAATCCACATATTCTTTAACGGCGCTGGCCGTAATCGTGGTTGTCGGCAAACTTAGGGCATGACCCAATTCAGCGTTGATAGCGAGCGCGTTATGGCCGCCAATCTTGCCATTCAGAGCACCATCACTCGACTTAGTCACGAGAGCGATAATCTTCATTCACAACTCATCGGGCTGCAATCCTCTTGGACAGGCGCAGCCTCCAATAGCTTTCAAGAACTCACCGCACGATGGAAAGCGACCGCTGCAACGGTAGATGCTCAGCTTGCCGAAGTGGGCCGAGCGTTGGCAACTGCGGCTACCCAATACGCCGAGATCGAATACTCCAACCAGCGCCTCTTCTTGTAGTTCGAAGCCATCAGGCAGTTCAAACGAATGACCGCTTAAAGCAGAAGGGCGACCACCGAAGTGATCGCCCAACTGGTTTAGAACTATCAGAAGTCCATGCCTCCGCCTGGAGCTGCAGGTGCGGCAGCAGCTGGCTCTGGCTTTTCGGCAACAACGGCCTCGGTGGTCAAGAACAAACCAGCGATTGAGGCGGCGTTCTGCAAAGCAGAGCGAGTCACCTTCACTGGGTCATTGATGCCAGCCTGAAGCATGTCAACGTATTCGCCGGTCGCGGCGTTTAGACCCTGACCAGAAGGAAGCGATGCAACCTTCTCGGCAACTACGCCAGGCTCTAGGCCGGCGTTGATCGCGATCTGCTTTAGTGGAGCCGAGATTGCAACGCGAACGATGTTCGCGCCGGTGGCCTCGTCGCCGGTTAGGTTTAGCTTCTCGAAAGCGGTCTTGCCGGCCTGAAGTAGCGCAACGCCACCACCAGCAACAATGCCCTCTTCAACGGCAGCCTTTGCATTGCGAACTGCGTCTTCGATGCGGTGCTTGCGCTCCTTTAGCTCAACCTCGGTTGCTGCACCAGCCTTGATTACTGCTACACCTCCGGCAAGCTTGGCTAGGCGCTCCTGAAGCTTCTCGCGGTCATAGTCGCTGTCGGTGTTCTCGATCTCGCGACGAATCTGCTCAACACGACCAGCGATCATGTCGTTGTCGCCAGCACCCTCAACGATGGTGGTCTCATCCTTGGTGATAACCACCTTGCGAGCACGACCAAGAAGGTCAAGGGTTACACCCTCAAGCTTTAGGCCGACCTCTTCAGAGATAACCTGACCACCGGTCAAGATTGCAATGTCTTGCAACATAGCCTTGCGACGGTCACCAAAGCCAGGAGCCTTAACGGCGACTGACTTGAAGATGCCGCGGATCTTGTTGACGATCAGGGTAGCCAGCGCCTCACCATCGATGTCTTCGGCGATGATCAACAGTGGCTTGTTTGCCTGGATCACCTTGTCGACGATTGGAAGCAAGTCCTTGATGTTTGAGATCTTTGAGTTTGCGATTAGAACGTAGGCGTCTTCTAGAACTGCCTCTTGGCGCTCAGGGTCGGTGACCATGTATGCCGAGATGTAGCCCTTGTCGAAGCGCATGCCCTCGGTTAGCTGAAGCTCAATGCCAAAGGTGTTTGACTCTTCGACGGTCACAACGCCCTCGCGGCCAACCTTGTCGATTGCCTCGGCGATTAGGTCGCCGATTTGGGTGTCGCCTGCCGAGATAGACGCAGTAGCAGCGATCTGCTCTTTAGTCTCGACTGGCTTTGCGTTGTTTATGAGCTCTGCGATGACTGCCTGAACTGCCTTCTCGATGCCCTTCTTTAGGCTGATTGGGTCGGCGCCAGCAGCAACGTTGCGAAGGCCTTCGCGAACCAAGGCCTGAGCCAAGACGGTTGCGGTGGTGGTGCCGTCACCGGCAACGTCGTCGGTCTTCTTTGCAACTTCTTTAACCAACTCGGCGCCGATGCGCTCGAATGGGTCGTCTAGCTCGATCTCTTTAGCGATAGAAACACCATCGTTGGTGATGGTTGGGGCGCCCCACTTCTTTTCGAGAACGACATTACGACCGCGTGGGCCGAGGGTTACCTTGACGGTGTCAGCGAGGATGTTAAGACCGCGCTCTAGACCGCGACGGGCTTCCTCATTGAAGTGAATGATTTTTGCCATTTTGGTTTCAATCTCCTGTAAGTATTTAGCACTCGGTGGGTTTGAGTGCTAACACTATTTTGGCACTCTCCCCATGAGAGTGCAAGCGCGGCACAAACAGAAAAATGCCCTCCCCCGAAGGGAAGGGCATTTTCGAAATCTAGGCGGTCGCTTAGATTACGTGTACGTTGTCTGCCTGAGGACCCTTGTCGCCGTTCTTTACTTCGAACTCAACGCGCTGGTTTTCCTTAAGCTCCTTGTAGCCATCTGACTGGATTGCTGAGAAGTGAACGAATACGTCCGCTCCGCCATCCTGAGTGATGAAGCCGAAACCCTTTTCAGCGTTAAACCACTTGACGGTACCTTGTGCCATTGCTTTACTCCTGTTGCTATATGAACAACCGTGACTAGATGCCCGGTTGAGTCGCATAGAAAAAGAGCTGTTGCTACGGATACTGCTACGACCAAG
>JACCDX010238337.1_pt1 | contig 18903 bp, 16 predicted proteins | sample 7449681 | NCBI WGS metagenome assembly JACCDX01 (sample SAMN15323450, study PRJNA562643) | freshwater metagenome | isolation source: river surface water | place: USA:Blue River Watershed | collected 2017-08-18
ATCTTCTAACGGCGGATCAATCAATGGCGGCGGATCATCAGGAAATCCTTTTGACTGCTCAAACAACCCAAATCTCTGCACAGGCAATGATGGTGGCGGCAACGGCAACACCGGTCCTGGAAATCAAGGCAACGATAAACCAGTCGGAAATGCCGGCGGCGGTAACAACGGCGGCGGTAACAACGGTGGCGGATGCCACGGTTCTTCCGGCTCATCAAACTCTGTGAGCACCATGTCTCATTGCAATGGTCCAGGCGAACCAACTCCTGCTGAAGATCAAGATTCAAATGAACGCAGCTTGAAATCGAAGATCGAACCATTGTTCTATTTCGACTTTGACTTGATGACTGGTGTTGTGGCGATCGAAGATTCTCGCGACACATCTAGCCTGCAAATCACGAAAGACGCTCCTCAGTACCAAAAGATTCAAAACGAATTTTTGGAAGGCGGTCTCGGAGCAGCTCTGAACTTCTACTTTGCCAATGCAACTGGAACGGCTGCAAATTGGTGGGGACAAGTAGGCCTGATTCCGATGAAAGGAACTGAAGTTTCTTCTGTTCGCTATGCCAAGTCTCTCGAAGAAGCCAAGTCTCTGCCTGGTTACAAAAAAGCCCCATTGGACGTGACAGATCTTTACAACTGGCAAGTTGGCGAAAGCGTTTCTTACAAGTCCAAAGGTGGAGTGATTTTTGTTGCTGGAACCGGATTTTCTTTGGCTGGTATCAATGCCATCAAGATCGCTCAGGGAACTTGGGAAACTTATGTTGAAAAAGTCAGCCCTGCTTTGACTTACGTCAAGATCACGAAGTCCAATTTGGATGCGATGTCCACTGGAGTGGGTGCCGCTCTCGTGTCTGTCGGAGTTCAAGACTTCAAAAACTCGGATGACGGATTCTCTTACCTGATGGATTTGAGAAATGAAGAAGCTCGCAAAATCTACCAAGACTTGGTTCGTGGTAACGTTTTGGCAGCTCAAAGAGCCGCAGAAACGATCAGCATTATGGCTCAACCTTCAGTTGAAAAGGTTGAAACATTCAAGCGAGTAGCTAAAGGCAAAGGCACAAGCCTCTTCTTTGGTATCCCAATTCTTTTGAATGCGACTTCTTCTCAGAGCAAGATCCAGTCGTTGAGCACAACGGACCTTCATATCGAAAAGTCCAAAGTGAAAGCTCACTTCGGTGTCTACGACTTTACAGTACAGACTCGCGCCTTTGGAAATCACACAACGGTTTCAAAAGGTTTCTATGGAGTGAAGTACGACGTTTCTGATCTGGAAACTTCAGCTTTGAAAGAGTCTGGCGAATTCGGCCGATTCAGCTGGTTGTACCAAGACGACAACACTTCAGTTCGCACATTGAAAATGTCTCTGGAAAACTTGCTGCGTGAGACAGGTTTGGACACATTGAAAGTCAATATCCCGAACCATCTTAGCGACATTGACTTCACGAATGCGACTTTGAACATCACAATCAGCGCTCCAAATGCGGAAGCCTTGATGAAGCGTGCGACACACACTCCAAAGGATCAATTGGTCAAGTGGGCTGAAGATCGCGCGAAGCACGCTTACAAGCTCAAAGGAACTGAGTTGTGCAAGGAAGTCAGCAATTATCCAAACACTGGCCGTCCTACATGTGAAGACGAGATCATCAATCAAACAGTGGCTGCGACAAAGAAAATGCACGGAGCCCTTTTGAAGATGCGAATCAACTATGCTTCACCTGTCGAGTACACAACAGCTTATGCCGAATTCGGAAAAGCCGCGATGACCAACCAAGTAACTTTGGGAATGGCCATGGCTATGGCTGGTCGTGGAGTCGCTATTGATTTTGCAATTGAAGGAACTTACTTCCGCAACCACAAGCTCTCTTTCCAAACTTTGGAAAACGGAGTCTTGGTGGCTGCTCCAAAAGCGGCTTCTGAAGGCAGCTCTCTGGATCCAAAGATCAAGCGATCAAGATTCCATGGCTTGATGACAAACAAAAATTACACCGGTATCGGGTCTCCCCGCTAATCGACAGAATTTTTGAAATGACAGCTCCAAAAAGGCCGGCAAAAATGCCGGCCTTTTTTTTGCAGCAACCCTGCCGGAATACATGCCATTTTGAATTCCTGGCTTTCGATTTTTAATGTCATTCTAATTCTGCATGTTGGCCACCTTTTCCACGGAGAGCGAAATGCCCCAGCAGAGAAGAGACCCAGAAATCAAAAAACACGACGGTCTGGAAATCGAAGAGAGTCCCCGTGCCCAGCAGCGATTGTGGAAACTCCAAAAATACTTTCGACGTTTGGCTATCATAATTTTGTTTCTGACCTTATTGGGAGTATTTGGAAAGGGACCTTTGAGTCATGGCCATGAGCAAAACGATCAAATAATCGCGAAATTTGAGCGAATACCCTCCTATGGCACAGAACAGGAATTGCGCCTCACTTTCACAATTCACAAATCCACTCAAAAATTTTTGCGTTTCTGGATCGACCAAGAAACTTTTGAACTCATAAAAATAAAAAACTTCCAACCGAAGCCCAGTGACAATTATTTATCTCAGCAAGGAGTGATTTTCGAATTTCCTGTCGACGAGAATCTCCAACAACTCAAAATCCTCATCGACTTTGAAGCGGAGAAAATAGGAACTTGGAGTATGAGATTGGGACTTGTCGACGGAAAGGATTTGCGACTGAAGCAATTTTATATTCCCTGAACAAAGGATGAACCATGGACGCCGTGCTCAGACCTCTCATTCTCTATTTCTTCCTGTTGTTTTCTTTTTCAATTTCAGGAAAGCGATCGATGGCCGAAATGGACACATTTGATATGGTGACTTTATTGATCATCAGCGAAGCCACTCAGAATGCACTGACACAAAAAAATTATTCAATGACCTACTCCCTGATCGTCATCTCCACATTGATTGCCTGCTCAACAATGATGGCCTGGTTCAAATCCAAAAAACCCCAAATCGAATTGGCCTTGCAGGGGGGACCGCTGATTGTCGTGGAAAATGGCACTCTTTTGAGAGACAGAATGAACAAAGCGTTTGTCGACGAACAGGATATTCTTTCCAGCGCTCGCAAAAATCAAAGCCTCGAGAGATTAGACCAAATCAAATATGCGATTTTGGAAACAAATGGTCAGATCTCGATCATTCCGAAAGAGAAATAGTCTCATTCTGAGACAAATCTCTGAGCAAACATTGCGCAGACGATGAGCCGAAGATGTCACTGTTCAAAAAACCAATGAAAGAAACCCTGTTTATTTCGAATTGAAATGAAAAACCCAGGCACCAGCGTTGCAGTAAGTAAGAGCAACCCCCCAATGGCGATAAGGTCTCTCCCCCCCTGACCTTGTCGCCTCTTTTTTTTCAGAGCAATGACATTTCCATAGGAACACAAGCCAATCTCGCCGACCCCATTTTCATAATGGTGGCAGGACCAGAATCTTTGAATCCCTGAGATAGATAAAATCCATGCGCGGTCAATGTGGCCTCCAGCAAAATTTTCTCGACTCCTGCTTGCCGACTTTCTTGAATCATGAACTGGAGAATTCGACGCCCCAAACCTTTTCCAAGAACTGAGGGAGTCAAATAAAGGCCGGCCACATGAGTGACTTTCGTTTTCCCCTGCAGGCTGAAAGCCAAATGACCAAAGCCCTCAATTTTTCCATTCAGCTCAACGACCCAAACCCACTGATTGCGAATCGAGTTGGCGCGAGCCACAGGATCAAAAGACCGCTCTGTCCAGGCTTTGATATCCGCTTCCGCATATTCCCGCGAGCAGACTTCACGGATCGAGCGCATATGGGCTTGAAAGAGGCCTTCGGCATCTTCCAAAGTGGCGCGGCGAATGATGGCATCCATTTCTATTTGGCCACCAATTGAGTTATGTTTTGTGGGCCCTTTGCGGTGATCAAAATATCATCCTCAATTCGCACTCCGCCAAAATCCGACCACTTTTCGGCTTCCGCCCAATTGATCTGATCTTGAAATTTTCGACGGGTCTCTGAATCACCGAGCAAGGCCTGAACGAAATAAACTCCGGGCTCCACTGTCATGATAAAATTCTCTTCTAAGTTCAAGTCCACTCGCAGTCGAATACCGCAAGTTTGTCCTGGTGGCTGATGAAACTTTCCACCGACATCGCGGACTTTCAATCCCACCATATGCCCCACTCCATGTGGAAAAAACACAGAAATGGCTCCGCTCTCCAACAAAGAGTCGGTCTCACCTCTCATCAAATTCAATGACTTGAGCCCTTCCGCGATGACTCGCGCTGCCGTCTGGTGAACAGTCTTCCAATCCACACCGGGCTGGCACTTTTCGATCGCCTGCAACTGAGCTTGCAAGACCAGATCATATATTTGCTTTTGCCTGGAATTGAAGTTGTCATCTGCTGAAAACACGCGAGTGATATCCACACAGTAATCATTCCAATCCGCACCGGCATCAATCAGGACCAGATCTCCCTGGCGAACTTGCCGATTTGTCGGCACTGCATGCAGCACAGCCGAATTGCTTCCAGCGCCCACGATGGTTCCATATGGAAATTTTTCGGCCCCAGCTCTCAACACTTCCGCTTCGTACTCGATTTGAATTTGTCTTTCAGTGATCCCAGGGCGAATAATTTTCTTTAAAAGCGAATAGCCTTGAGCCGCCATCGTTGCCGTTTTCTGAATCAATTCTATTTCCGACTTGTCTTTGATTCGGCGAACTTGATTGAAAGCTTCTTGAACAGTGGCTTTTTCTTCGATCGAAAGCGGTCGTTCCAATGCCTTGAGTTCAGTAGAAGCTTGTCCTAAGGCAAAGTGCCTGCGGAATTGATTTTTGTTAATCCATGAAGACAGCCCACTGACATCCTGTCCTTCTAACTCTTCTCCAGAGCCTTCCCAAAGTTTCTCAAGTGAAGTGACTGGAATAACAAAGTCTACCCATCCCGTTTCTTTGCAGTACACAGTGACTCCGCCAGAACGACGATTACCTGTGAGCCAAAAATACTCGGGATGCGGAAGAAAATCGTAAGTCTGATCCAGACCGCCGGGCTTTTGCAAAGGCAGGCCGCAAGAAATGGAAACAAGATCTCCATCATCCAAAACGGAATTCAATTTCTCTTCCAGGCGCTGTCTTCGAGCTGCAATCACTGATTTTTCAAAAATAGGCATGGCAGCATCTTAGGACAAAAGACAATCTTTGGCAAAAACTGAGTGCTCAGGGATAGGGACCCAAGGGCGCGAAGGTCGGCGGAACAAAGGGCTCCGTCAATTTTTCTTTTGCTGGAGCCCGGACTGATTTGGGCTGAGTCACCCAAACAGAACAAACCAAAGAGCCCACGAGCGACAGGGCATCGGCGAAAAAAGCAGCCCACACCAAGGTCTTCACTTCCACCGGCAGTGAGACCACAAAAAACAGATCAGAAATATTCACGACCATGCCACCAAAGAGCATAAAGGCCCCGGCCCAAGAAACAAAGGCATGCATGAGAACCGATGTTCTCTCTCTCGCCTGAGAGCCCAGAACAGCAACCATGGAACCGATGCTCGTGCTCGCAATCCAGGCAAAGAAAGCTGTGATCCAAAACGGCCAACCCACCAACGCCAAATCTTCCATTTGAAAATTCCAAAGCCCCAAAGCCACGGCAAAAGACATTGTCAGAAAAAGACACGCCAAACTGACCAGAATTCCAGAGAGTATAGCCGTTAATTGCAAACTCTTGGTCTTTAGTTTTTTTCCATGCTCCATAGCACACCCCTTTCAAGTCACAGACACTTGAACTGGAATTCATTGCACCGCTTGTGCCAGGAGCTGAATCCCAAAAGGGTCGGCATTTGATTTGCTTCAAGTCACGAGAGCATTTACAGCAAGGAGAGCTCGATGACTGCAATGGAAAGTAATCATTCAAATAGCCGGGACTTGCGAGAAGCGACCAAAGAGGCCTTTCGAAAATGGCTCAAAGATCTTTTCAGCTCTCTCAAGTCGATTCCCAAAAGACGAGACAATCCCCCACCCCCCAAACATCCGACAGAGTCGATGAATTGAAGGGCAGGGTTTTAAAACATGCCTTTCTGGAGTTCAAGAATCAGAGGCAGTCTTTCTTTGAACCCCGCACTGAACTCCAGTGGCTTCGGATGACTGCATTCAAAATAGATATCGTCAAAGTATGGCCGACTGTGTTCAGGCTGCTTGACGGACAAGCGAACCATCGCTTTGGTCCCGGCAGCATCTTGCACGAAGGTAAAAAGATCTTCTGGCAAGAACTTGCGATTTTCCTGGCTTTGATTTTTTCCCAGTATTCGACCACCATCAAAATTGTATTGATAGATTTCCGAGCGCAAAGAGTTTTGCTTGAGAAATTCGATCAATCCCGCCTCATCAGGAGCCAATAGAAAATTCTCCGTGTAGGCATTTTCGACAAATCGATCGCCAGAAAAACTAACAGTGTAGAGCTTCAGTCGGTCCTCGCTCACTTCCCGCCATGCACACCAATGACTTCCATTGAGAGCTTCCGGTGACATTGAGATTTCGCGAACAGGCTCTTGAAAGTCCATGGCCGTGGCCACTCGATTCAAACCTTTTTCAGTGAAAGTCTCCATGGATTTGGAAATCTTTAAAATCAATTCCATCATCGGTCGCTCGGGCGCATCTTCCAGAAAGGACAGTGAGTAAGCCGAGCAAGGATACATGTTTCGATCCACCACATCTCCACTGTAAACATCACGAGTCTTGAGGCTGAGCCCCAATTCGGGAGTGAAGACCGGGTTGGGCGGACTGATGAGAGTGAGTGTGGGAAGAACTTTTTCGGCGATTCTCTTTTGCTCTTCGAATCCGACCAGCAAAGGCTCACGGATTGCAGGAGTGGCAATCGTGCTCACCACATATCTGCCAAATTCTGGATTGTCCTCCCATATATTTTCACCTTTTCGCAACTCCCAAGGAATGACTTTTTGAAATTTGTATTTGCTCATGGCTTCTTGTGGACCCAAGCGCAAGTACTCGGTGAATATATTTTCATTGGTGGCCCGAACTCTGAGCACCACTTGAAAAGTGGTCCAATCCTCCATCCGGCACCACAGAGTATTTGTGACTGGATTCTGAGGATCCGAAGCTGGGGCTTCAGAGGATTCCGCTGCTGACTTCTGCTCTTCGTCTTCGTTGTTCTTTCCTTGAATCGAATCACATCCTGCTAAGAAACCAATAATGAGAAGATAACAAATGGTGTGTTTTAAATTGGAAAACATATTTGCTCCTCAATTTGAATCGTTAAAGAAAAACTTTTATCAATAGCAAAGTAAGAGTTCCGGCTTGACGGGAAGATCCTGAAGGACCTTGAGTCGACTGACTAAGAGACTGGAGTCTGAATCAACCAGTTGACGATCAATATCCGACGACTCATCTTCGGCTCCACTTTCCACATCGCGGAAGGCTGGTGACGTGTAAAGACTGCTCAATGGAACCCCTTTGGCGGTCGCTACAGATTGAAGAAATTTTTGACTGATCATTTTTTCAGGCAATTGATCCGTGTAAATGCTGGAATCACCCCAAGTGATTTCATAGGTCAGCGAACTTCGGCCTTTGCTGCCGCTTTGGCAGAGATTGTCAGACACGGGAGAAATCATTTCAAATTCGATCCAGGTCGGAGATTTCCAAGTGACTGCCGTCAAGCCACCCCATGCATTTTCATATTTCAATGAATCTTTTTTGGCAGAAACAATTTTATAAGTCACTTTTGTTTCACCTTCGACCAAAGTGACATTTTGACAATCCGACTGCTCCATCATTGGGAAATCTGGAGTCTCTTTTAGTTCCGAGTCGATCAATTGAAAATTCCCGGCCACCAATCTTTGGTAGAAGTTACGTGGCAAACCGCCATCGGAGATGATTCGAAAATCCGTCGAGACTTTGCGGGTTTTGGTTTCACCAGGAAAAGTGCGAATTCGCTCAAAATATTTTCCGAGATTTAGACACTCTTCCGAAGAGATCTCATTCAAGGAAACATTCAATGAGCCTTGTTGTACGGCTTTGGTAATTGGATCCACTGGTGTGGATTCACTTTTATTATCACAAGCCAGAGCGATTAAGATGAGTGGTAAAGACAAAATCAACTTCTTTGGAAATTGCGAAAACATTTTTTCTTCTCCTTAAGAAAAGGAGAGTGGCTCTGAACCACTCTCCCTTGAAAAGCCCCATTTTTTTCAAAATGGCTGATTAGGCTTTTTTGTCTTGGCCTTGATCCTGACCTTTGTCTTGATCTTGGTCTTGATCTTGGCCCTTATCTTGATCTTGGCCCTTATCTTGGTCTTGGCCTTTATCTTGGCCTTGATCAGCTCCCCACTTTACAGTGGTCTTTTTGTCTTGGCCTTTGTCCTGACTTTGGTCTTGTCCTTTATCTTGGTCCTGACCTTTGTCTTGATCTTGTCCCTTGTCCTGACCTTTATCTTGGCCTTGATCAGCTCCCCACTTTACAGCGGTCTTTTTGTCTTGGCCTTTGTCCTGACTTTGGTCTTGTCCTTTATCTTGGTCCTGACCTTTGTCTTGATCTTGTCCTTTGTCCTGACCTTTGTCTTGGCCTTGATCAGCTCCCCAAGTTTTATTCACAAGAGTGCTGAGTGTTCCAACGGTGCCATCTCCGTCAGTTTTGCCTTTGTCTTGTCCCTTATCTTGGTCTTGACCCTTGTCTTCGCCTTTGTCTTGGCCTTTATCTTGGCCCTTGTCTTGGTCTTGACCTTTGTCTTGATCCTGATGTGTTCCAGTCAGCTCCATCACGACAGTGACGTGTTCACAGGCGACAGCTTCAGAGACGACTGTGCTTGGTGTTCCATTTTGTTGACCTGAGCCACCATCTGTTTTGCCTTTATCCTGGTTTTGATCTTGGTCTTTATCTTCGCCCTTATCTTGATCTTGGCCTTTGTCCTGACCTTTATCTTGGCCCTGATCCTGTTCGGCTCCCACGGTGACAGCATCTGTGCCGCAAGCTTTCAGACCGAATGTCAAAGTGCTCGAAACATGACGCTCATCGCGTTCACCCAATGAAAAACGAGCAGACTCAGGAGAGAAACCTCGGGCTGAGTAAACAACTTCCAGCATACCGTTATTCATCTTCAAAGCGCGGATCAATGTTGAGCCGGCATAGAGCTCAATAAATCCTTCTCGAGTTTCCACCACGGAATCAATTGTGTGAAACTCGGCAATATCGGCGGCCACTGCAGCCATTTCAGCTTCACTGGCGCGCTCACCGCTGGCTCCCAAAATTTTCAGTTCTGTGATCCGAGAAGTGCTCAGAGGCGTGCCTGGCTTGTAAGCCGTTGCAACTGTGTTCTCTTCAAGCGTGGATCCAGCGCCAGCGTTATTGCTCGGATTGGTGCAGGCAGCCAAGCCCAATGCAATCAATCCAGCAAAACTGACCTTCAAGTGGTTTTTGGTGAACATGAAATTCCTCCTTATATGTGGTTATGTTCCCTGAGCCTTTGCGGCTTTTTCTTCGATTCGGTCAGTGAAGGAGCAAGTGATGGACCATGCTGAAATTTTAATCACTTGAGACGCGGCAAGAATTCAGAGGCCTCGACACATCTCTGCAAAAAATCAACTGAGGAAATTTTCCCCTGGTTGAGGTAGCAAATTTCCATAATTCTCTGTTGTTCGTCACAATATCGAACTCCAAGTCCGGCTGTCTTTTTGCTAAGGCCCTAGCAAGGTTTTGTTTTTTGCCAACAAGGAGGATTTGTGCGTTTATTCGTCTTGTCATATTTGGTTCTGCTTTTTTCACTCGCCAGCAATGCCAATGATCAACAAATTGAAAATTTTCTTCGTGAATTTCATCGAAATCCTCAAAAGATGATGAACAAACTTCCTCCCCAAATTATTGAGGGGAAAGTTGTTGAGAGGGGATTTATCAATAACGAATTTCTGGATCGGCATTTGATTTCTGAAAAAGACAAACTGCGCCGCAAAGTGATTCGCAATTCCGAGTTTCAGTTGCAACCTTGGTCCGCTTTCGCCGAAGGAGACAATGTCGCTGCAATCATTGATAACGGCGTTGTGGTGACCAATATTCTCGAGCTTCATAAAAGAGGCGTCTCCAGCAAAAAACTGACTCAGCCGTTTTGGTCTGATTCTTATTGGCCGATTGCTCAAGGTCTGCTGGGAGTGCGCTATCGAGCTGCCGGCAATCCCCGCGCCAAAACCGATTGGATGGCCAATTACGGTTATTTTTTGGCCAATCCCACTTGGAGTGTCAGCACCAGTTTATTATCACCTGCTGAGAAATACGATTTGCTCGTTGGCGATCGCAATATGACTTTGACGAATTATTCCTGGAACCGAGGCCGAGTCTACAATCAAACTCACAATGGCTATGTTCCTAGCTGGATGGGAATTTGCCATGGGTGGTCGGCTGCGACTCATATGGAGGCCAAAATTCCCTATGGCTCCATCACGCTGCAAACACCGGATGGAACTCCCATTCGCTTTTTTCAAAGCGATATCAAAGGCCTGACCTCTCTCTTGTGGGCCAATACCACTTTGCCAACTCGATTTCTTGGTTACCGATGTGAAACTCACCCACCTCGCGATGGCATGGGGCGAACCGTGGATGACAAATGTCGGGACAACAATCCAGGCACTTTGTTCCTAGCACTCAGCAATCAATTAGGCTTGAACAATCGCAGCGTCGTGATCGATGCCACATACGATGCTGAAGTTTGGAATTTTTCTGTGATTGCCTATCGCTCGATCTTTTTCAATCCGCAAACGTTCCAACAAACCGACAATCTCCGCCAAGCCATTATTCCCGTCGGCAAATTCACCATCGACAAATTTAAAAAATACAGAGCACCCGGCACAGCTTATGTGGTCGGAGTCACAATGGATGTCACTCATCTTAACGAAGCCAATGCCAATCATGGAGTCCAAACCACTCCTCGAACCAAAACTCAAAGATATATGATGGATATAGAGTTGGATGCGAATTACAACATTATTGGCGGCGAATGGTACACTCGCATTCATCCTGACTTCCTATGGACTTACGCCAAAGGCTCTCAAGCAATGGCTCCTGGTGATTCTGATATTGTGGCCGAAGATTGGAATGTCAAAAACCCTGTTCCTCCCGAGTGGGCAGATGCTGCGCGCAAGTCTTCGCGAGAAGGCATGCCATTATACTCGGTCTTGAAAAAAATTGTCGAAGCGGCTCCGAAAACTCCGCCGGCCAATAGTTCCGATGAATATGAAACTCCGGCTGATCGCGATTATCCAGGCTCCGTGAATCCTTAGATCAAGGAGGACAAGAACTGAGGGACTCGCTAGGAGCAGGAGTTTCGCTCGAAGGATCATGAACAAATGAACCCACTGCTTTCAAAGATTCGGCGCGATTCACAGTCGCGCCGGTCAAAACCCGCCCCTGCAAAGCATCCACTTTCAATGCATTCTCGAGAATTAATTTTTTGATATCCAGAGCACTGAGCTCTGGCTTGAGAGCCCAAAGCAAAGAAGCCACTCCGGAAACAAATGGCGTGGCCATGGAAGTGCCACTCAATGTCCCATAAGTATTTCCATTTCGAGTCGAAACAATTCCCACGCCTGGCGCCGTCAGATCAACGGTGGATTTTCCGAAATTCGCCCAAGCTGGCATTTGATTCCGATCATCCACGGCCGAAACAGAAATGATATTGGCGTGAGGAAAGGCCGCAGGATAAAAAGGAATTTGATCCAAGTCATAAGCCTTCCCCGAAGAATCTCCATTTCCCGCAGCGGCGACAAAGAGGACATTCGCTCGACGAGCTCTTTCAATGGCGTCCGAAAGCAGAGCCGAATAATTCAAAGCTCCCCAACTGTTGTTGAGAATTTTAGCGCCATTGGCAATCGCATAATCAATTGCCCGAATGGCATTGCTGGTTCTTCCGGAAGCTGACGAATCCAAATACTTCAAAGCCATGATTCGCACTTTGACTCCTTTTTCTTCCAAAAGAGCTGCTTGCCGGATGATTCCAGCCACATGAGTGCCGTGATAAACATCCGCATCATCAGCCATCGGATCATTGTCATTGCCAACAAAATCCCAGCCATGCACATCATCCACGTAACCATTTTGATCATCGTCAATTCCATTGCCGGCAATTTCTCCGGGATTGGTCCACATATAAGGAGCGAGATCTTTGTGATTGTCATCCACACCGCTATCAATGACGGCGACGATGATTTCGCCTCCGGCCTGGGCTCGCACTTGATCCAATGGCAATTCTGCTTCGCTCACGGCAGCCGAAGACTTCTCGAAAGTGGGAGTCGCTTCGAGTGAGAAAGTGGGGTAATCAGGCTCGAGATAAATCAGTTTGCCAGCTTCAATGGCGGATTCGATCGCCTGCGAAGAAGAATTTCCGCTGGGAAGATCCACAGCGACCGTGCGCTGGGAAATTCGGGTGACCTGCGCGCCTTTTCCTCGATGTTCAAATTCACTTTCAATTTGAGCTTTGAAATCGGCAAAATCTCGATCAGGATTTTGCATTTTCAAGAGCAGTCGATGAGAGCTTGCGCCCTGAGATGCGGCCGAAAAGGAAGCATCTTGATAAGCGGACCGAAGAGCTTGTGGCTTTAAACAAGTCTCTCCATGCACAAGAGCTTTGCTGGAATTCACGTTCGAACCACAAGCAGCTGTCAGAGATAAAATTGCCAATGCCAAAAATGCCGGCATCAGCTGAGTGCTGAAATTTCGAGCCATGCTTTTCTCCTGAACATTTGACTCTCTCAAGTCAGTTGCTTCAGGGGCAAGGCTCGCGGGTCAAGGTGACCCTTCTTTTGCGGACAAACAATTCCGCAATGATCAATTCATGTGAGATTGCAAAAACCGCAGAAGATCCACGTCGGGTGGAACGGCCACACCATTGCCTGGCAAGGGCTGAGCCAGCTGATCGACAGTGAAATCCATGCGCTCATCGTATTGACGAATATGCTGATTTCTCAGCCGCTGCTCTCGTGCATACCAAAGACGTTTGTTGGCATCATCACGGCAAGTTTGCAATTCCTCTGGTGATGAAGCTCCCCAGCGATACTCGGCGCAGTGATAGGGATCAAAGGACAGCAAAAACACTCGCTGACGAATGTCTTCGATGTTCAAAGTCACACTGCGACCCGCTGAATTGGTGTAATTGATTTCACAGCTCTGCGATTGGCGCTGATAAACTTGCAGCAGATCGGCGGCCAAGTCTTGTCCGCTATAAGAAATCATTTCGTCATTGTTTTGCCACTTTTGAATGAACTCGCGAGACTGATTCAAGAGCTCAACAAAACTGACTTTCAATTGAGCGTCTCGGCTCGGAGTCGAATAAGTTTCCCAATCCCCCGAAGTGCCATAAATATTTTCAGGCAAACGCGCAGGATGAGATTGATTTTGAATGCCGGAGGCCAGGGCCACATCGACGGCATTCACTCGGTCCTTCAAAGAGTCACACAAATCAGAAAGGATCGATTCGAACTCGGCCAAAGGATCAACTCGCAAATTTCCCAGAGACATTTTCTGCCGGACGTAATCAAAATAAGAAAGCTTCTTGCCGTCGAGAAGAAACACGCCTTCGCTCCAGCGATTGTCCGGCAAAGCCGCCTTGGTGTTGCCAAAGAATTGCTCGATCGAATAATTTCCCAACTCTTTGTTCAATGCGGGCTTCACTTGACCGCCCATATAAACACCCTGGGCATCAGCAACTGCACCGACCAATTTCACAGGACGGAAATTTTTGAAACCAGCGCCTTGTCCTGGGTGGCTGCGCACATACTTCACGCCATAGGTGCCGGCCGTTAACGAATTGTCCGGATGAGCGTCGATGTAATAGATTTTTCCATCTTCACTCACGCGGTAAACCATCGCCACGTGACCGTTGGGATCGTAAATCACAGTTCCCGGGCGGATCGAATCGCGATCAATCGAAACGGGATAGTAATCCGTGAAGAGATCGGCTTTGTCGTCGCCGTAATAAATGCGGAAATTGGCCGAGGAAGTATAATTCATGATGAGGTTGTTCAAAACATTGCGAGCATCTTTGAACTGACCATTGCTGGATTCAGATGAAAATCGCGAAGCGACTTCATTGCCGTAGCGCGAATAGCGAATGTCGCGATCCTGATTGCCGGGCACGTTGCGGAATCGCATCGAAGTCGCAAAGGAAAACGGCAAACCATTTTTCCAAGCAAAGTAAGCGCGCATATAGTAGGGGAAGTCCGCACAGTCGGCGACATAACGAAGCCCGGCTGGGTCGGATTTAAAGTACGTGTTGGCTGGGCTCTTCAAGCATTCGGTCACTGTTTTGCACTTGCGCGACTCGACGGCTTCTCCCAATCGAGTCACCATTTCTTGGAAGGACTTTTCGTCTTGCACGGACCATTGGGTTTTGGTGATTTTCCAAGCAAAGGGATGAGCACTGTTCACTTGCGCCCAAACGGGGTGGAAACAAGCCTGGAAGAAAAACAAGCAGAGCAAAGCCAGCAAAGACCGCAACGACATAGACACTCCTTAAAGGTGAAGCGCCGAGGGTTTTACGCTTAGCGGCATTCGCAATCAAGGAGTTTTTAACGCATCAAGGCATGGGGCTTTTGGAGTGAAAAAAGCTCAATTCCGTTTGTAATCGTCCTGGTAGCGAACGATGTCATCTTCACCAAAATAGCTTCCCAGCTGCACTTCCACGAATTCCAAGGGGTCTTTGCTGGTATTGCGAATCCGGTGCTTGGCACCCTGTGGAATTTTTACATAGCTGCCAATCTGAACCGGAATGGTTTGATCGTTCAAAATGACCTCGCCGACTCCCCGGACAATCACCCAATGCTCTTCCCGGTTCGCATGGGATTGATAGGAGATCTGCTGGAAGGGATTGACCTGGATAACCTTGGATTTGAAGTGCTGGCGATCCTGGAGAATATCAAAGCGTCCCCAGGGGCGTTCTTCGAAAGTGTGTTCGCGAGCCAGCTTGGGGTTCACTTTTTTCAAGCGGTCGACCACGGTTTTGACATTTTGAGTCTCGCCCTTTTTGGCAATCAGCAAAGCATCTTCCGTATCAATGACGATGACGTCATCGACTCCGACAAAAGCATATGTCTTGTCATTTTTCGGCAAGACAAAATTGTTTTTCGAATCGACTTCGATCAGCTTGCCTTTGGAGCGACCGGTTTTCTCATAGACTTCTGCCACCGCATCCCAAGAGCCGACATCGCTCCAGCCCGGATTGCAGGGCACGCAGAGCAGCTCACTGCTGCTGAGCTTTTCCATGATGGCATAGTCAATCGAGTTGGAAGGCATGGAAGAGTAAACTTCTTTGAGATTGGAGAAATCCGGCTTCAAAGCCGAGAGCGAATCCCAAATCTGCGGCTCATATTTCTCAAAGAGCTCGATCATCAATTTCACTGGGAAAATGAAAATCCCGGCATTCCAGTAGTAAGAGCCATCCCGCAAAAATTCTTTGGCCAGTGTCTCATTGGGCTTTTCGTGGAATTTAAGAACGGAATAGGAACTGACTTGTTTTTTGTAATTGTAGGGCTGCTTTTCGGTTTGAATGTAACCGTAGCCAGTGGCCGGAGATGTCGGCTTCAAGCCCAGCGTCACGATTTTTCCTTCGCGAGCGGAAGTTTCGGCGAGCTCCAGGGCCGAATACAAAATGTCCTCTTTTTCAATCAAGTGATCGGCAGGGAAAACTCCGACGACTTCCGCCGTTTTGCCTTCCATTTCCATCACTTTGCAGAGCAGCGCGACGGCGGGGGCTGTGTTTTTTCCCTGCGGTTCGTAAATCACTCGCAGCTTGGGGAATCCGGCTTCGCTGGCTTTTTTCTCGGTGAAATCTCTCAACTCGATTGATGTAATAACCCAGGGTTCGCCGAATCGCGACAAACGTTTGAGAGTGGAAGTCTGCAAAGCTTCATCGAAAAGCTCTGAGAACTGCTTGGGAAATTTCGAGCGGGAGACAGGCCACAATCGAGTGCCGCTGCCACCACTGAGAATCACTGGAATCACGATGTTTCTCCTTGGAGTCGGTCTTTTAATAAATCACGGACTGTCCTGAAGTGTCATCTGAAAATGTAGCTGCAAATCCACAGGCAGTGTGGCTTTTAAGAACATAGACAAAGTGGGTCTTTGAGGGCCATACTGGGTCCTCATTTACAAATAGCTCAAGAGAGGAAAATCAATGTCGACACCGCAGATTCCATTTATTGATCTGAAAACTCAATACAAAGCTCTGAAAGAAGATATCGATCAACGCATTCACAAAGTTTTGGATCATGGCGTTTACATCAATGGACCCGAAGTTGCCGAGTGCGAAAAAATTCTCGCTGACTTTACCGGAGTGAAATACGCTCTGGCTTGCTCCAACGGAACCGACGCTCTCTTGGTTCCTCTGATGGCTCTCGGAATTGGCCCTGGCGATGAAGTCATCACCACTGCTTTTTCTTTCATTGCGACTGCCGAAACCATCGTGCTAGCAGGTGCGACTCCTGTGTATGTCGATATCGATCCAAAAACTTTCAATATCGATCCGGCGCAAATCGAAAGAGCCATCACTCCAAAAACAAAAGCCATCATGCCCGTTTCTTTGTACGGACAAGTTGCCGACATGGACGCGATCAATGCGATTGCGAAAAAACATGGTTTGCATGTGATTGAAGATTCAGCTCAAAGCTTTGGCGCCACTTACAAAGGCAAACGCAGCTGCAGTTTCACAACTGCTGCAGGAACTAGCTTCTTTCCGGCGAAACCTTTGGGATGCTACGGAGATGGTGGAGCTATATTCACAAACGACGAGAAGCTGGCTGTGGCGATGAAAGAAATTCGCGAGCACGGTTCTGAGACTCGTTACTATCACACTCGTTTGGGAATGAACGGTCGCTTGGACAGCATCCAGTGCGCAGTTTTGATTGCCAAAATGAAGCGCTATCCTTGGGAACTTGAACAGCGTGATCGCGTCGCTCGTCGCTACTCGGAAGCTTTCTCTTCGATCAAGGCAAAAGACTTCTCGACTCCTTACGTTCCAGAAGGTCACATGAGCGCTTGGGCTCAGTACACTTTGACTGTCAGCGATCGCGCGACTTTCCAAAAGAAATTGCAGGAAGCTGGAGTTCCGACCAGCATCCACTATCCGCGCATCATGCCGGAACAGCCTTGGTACAAAGCCAACGCCAACAAATGCATTGGCGATCTCCAGCACTCTCGCTGGGCCGCCGATCACGTGATCAGCTTGCCTCTGTACCCAGACATGGATAACAAGACTCAAGATTATATTATCGAACAAGTTCTCAAAGCGGTGAAATAAGCATGACAGGATTTTCAGCACTCTCTCAACCCGTCACCATGAAAACCCAAAACGGCAGCATCACTTGGGGTGATGCCAAGCAATGGGTTCTGTTCGCAGGCCCTGATATCATCGAAGATGAAGGCATGGTTTTGGAGACGGGAAAAGAAATCAAAAAAGTCACTGAGGCCCTGGGCATTCCCTGGATCCTCAAGTGCTCTTTTGACAAAGCCAATCGGCAGAGTGCTGCTTCTTTCCGCGGTCCTGGCGCTGACAGTGCTTTGAAAAGTCTCGATCGCATCAAATCTGAATTGGGAGTTCCGCTCCTGACAGATGTGCATGAGACCATTCAAGTCGCTGACACAGCGAAAGTGGCTGACGTCATTCAGATTCCGGCATTCTTGTCTCGTCAGACGGATCTTTTGGTTGCAGCGGCTCAAACGGGCAAAATCATTCATATCAAGAAGGGCCAATTCCTGGCTCCTTGGGATATGAAAGCGATTGCTCAAAAGGCCGTGAACGCTGGAAATAAGAATTTGTTGTTGTGTGAGCGCGGAACAACATTTGGCTACAACCGATTGATCAACGACATGACTGGCTTGGTGGAAATGCGCCGACTGGGATTCCCGGTCATTATGGATTGCACTCACTCGACTCAATTGCCGGGCGCCACAGGCGAAAGCTCAGGCGGACGCGGCGATATGGTGTGGCCACTGGCTCGAGCGGCGATGGCTGTCGGAATCGACGGTCTTTTCTTGGAGACTCATCCCAATCCAGAGAAAGCTCTCTGCGACGGCCCCACATCTCTCCCCTTGCGCGACCTTGAGAAAATGCTCAAGAACCTGCAAGCCATCTTTAAAACCCATTTCTAAGCGGTACGCCGTACTTTTTCGGGTACGCCGTACTTTTTATTTCTTTGGAGCGAATTTTTCGCAGCCGGCGGGCTTGAAGCCGTTTTGGCGGCAGAAATTCATGTGTTGCAGTTGCATCAACTGATCGCCACGAGCGGCGAATTGAACTGCTTCATTTGGATTGGAAAACTGCAATCGTGAGGATTCGGGGACTGTGATTTTTTTGGCAGTTTGCTCTTCTGACTGACGAATGGCGTTCATGATGGAAAGAGCCGCTTTAACCTTGGAATCACCCACAACGATCGCATTCTTTTTGAGATACATGTAGCCAGCTGCGAGCGCTGCCACGAGCAAGACCGGAGTCAGAAGAATCATTCCTGTTTTGAAGCTCACTTTTTTCATTTGGACCTCCAAAAATAAAAAGCCCCTCTCATTTTAGGAGAGGGGCTTTCCATCTGTCTAACAAAAAATCTTAGTTCTTGTTCAAAAGGAACATGAACTTTTGTGGTCCAACTTCCAAAGAAGCTGCGCCATCTGGAGACTGAGCAGCCGCCAAGCAGGCAGGCTTATCAACATCAACCAAAACGCCTGTACGAGTGTATGCAATTACATACTGTGTAGCAGATTTCTTCGTGAACATGATTTTTCCAGAAGAAGCCACACGGCACGGAATCCAGCTTGTCCCTGTGTCAATTCCACGATTTTCAACTCGAGACTCATCTTCAACTGTGAATGAATCACCAGCAACACCCATGACACCAACAAAGTCCTGAGCTGCTGACCAGCTGCTGTTAGAATTCACGAATGCAT
>JACCDX010502785.1_pt1 | contig 18903 bp, 20 predicted proteins | sample 7449681 | NCBI WGS metagenome assembly JACCDX01 (sample SAMN15323450, study PRJNA562643) | freshwater metagenome | isolation source: river surface water | place: USA:Blue River Watershed | collected 2017-08-18
CAATGCTGCAGTTAGCTTAAACAAATCAATTGCTGAAATTACTACTAAATCTGGAGTGGATATTTTTTCATTTGGAGGCACAAAAAATGGACTCATGGGTGCAGAAGCGGTTGTGCTATTTAATCCAGAATTGAGTAAGCAATATCCATGGATTAGGAAATCTTCAATGCAGCTAGCTAGTAAACACAGATACATATCTGCGCAATTCATAGCTTTATTAACAAATGATTTATGGAAAATAAACGCAACTCAGGCAAACCAAATGGCTCAATTATTAAGAAGTAAATTAGAAAATAATACAACGATTAAAATAACCCAAAAAACTCAAAGTAATGCAGTATTTGCAATTTTAAAACCAGAACACACTAAAAAGTTACAAGAAAAACATAATTTTTATGTCTGGAACGATAACACTGGAGAAGTAAGATTAATGTGCTCTTGGGATACCACAAAAGAAGACGTAGAAAAATTTGCCCAAGACGTTGAATTAATTTGTAAATAAAGGCCAGTATTTAAAAATATATTTTCCTAAGATTAATTCCTTTTCTACTTCTCCAAAGATTCTTGAATCATCACTTGCTGTTTGGTTGTCTCCTTCTAACCAGTATCCATTTTTTGTAATAGCTTTAACTCTTTTTATGACGAGTAAATTAGGGCGATCAGGTCTTTTAGCAATTGCGATTTGACCAACTTTTAATTTTTGGGTTTTAAGTAACAAAATCAGATCCCCAGCCCTTAGCTGAGGTAGCATCGATGAGCCTTCAATTTTGGCCACCATGAATCCGTATTTACCCATAATCTCATTGTGCTAAGTCTTTAATTTCAAGGTAATCTCAAGGTTAGTGAAACTGAAGGAGTTACTTATGAGTATCTGGTCGCCAAAGACAACCGTTTATGCACACTGCGATTTGCCATGTGGTGTTTATGATCCTGCGCAAGCAAGAATTGAAGCAGAATCGGTAAAAGCTTGTATGGTTAAGTACAACGATTCAAAAGATGCAGATTTTAAGAATCGTGCGGTTGCAATTAAAGAACAAAGATCAAATATGGTTAAAGAACATTTGTGGGTTTTATGGACTGATTATTTCAAACCAGCACATTTTGAAAAATATCCACAACTACATGTTTTATTTAACGAAGCAACAAAACTTGCAGGTGCTGCAGGAACTAAAGGCACAAATGATGTTGCAGTTGCAGATTCATTACTTGCAAAAATTAAAGAAATTGATTCTATTTTTTGGGAAACCAAAAAAGCCTAAATTTATTTCTTCAAAAATAAAGCCCCGGAATCATTCCGGGGCTTTATTTGTTCTCGGGAGAGAACTTATTTGCGGCGTGCTATTTCGCGGGTTTCAAGCCCAAGAATTAACCAACCAAACAAAATGAACATCACGCCAACTCCAGCTACGAAAGCTGCTAAGCCAAATGAAACGACTGAAGTAAATAGTGATGCTCTCAAAAAAGAACCGTTCATAGCAACAACACGCAATGGATCTTCACGATCTAATTGGGCGTAAGTTTTTCCACCTGTTGCTTTCAATGCATGTTCTGAAATCATTGCTGCTTCTTGATAAGCGGTAAACGGTCCAGCAACTGGTCTTCCTGCATATTTAGGTGAATCTTCAGAAACTGTAATGTTTTCTGCAGCTAACTTATTTTGCACCAATAAATATGTTGTTGCTCCAGACACAACGAAAACTGCTCCAAGAACTATACCAATTATTGCTATAGCTCTTTGAATTTTTAGATTTTTCATTTTTCCCTCCCTTTAATTTCTTTGACCCTTATCAAAGAATTTCAAACAATTAAAACGCTACGCTTGCTATTTTTTTTGAACAATAGAAAAAGGGGTTAAGAAGTTGTCTATTAAATCACAAGAATAAAGATCTATTTTTAGGCATAAATATCGTAATTAAGCCTAACAATGCAATAAATATCACAAAAATTCCTGAGATTTGAGTCACTAAATTGTCATCTTCGAATAACGGCCAACCAATAATAATTACAAAAAGTTGAGTTAACACAAATGGTGAAAATGCGATTCTTTTCCTTTTATTTACACCTAAAAAAGTTAAAAAAATAAATAATCCCAGAATCAAATAAACAATTACTTCTGTTATTAGAGTGCTCATTCTTTCAATATCGTTTGAAGCTAATCCTTGCCATAAAGTCCAAATTCCAAAAAATGTGAAACCAAACGCTTCAAATAAAGAGATAAAACTTACAATTTTTAAATTTAAAAATTTATCCATTACTTTATTCTAAATTCTAAAACCTTTAGGAAGTTCTAAACGATTATTTTTCAACAATTGCTCATTTCCTAAAATATTTTTTGTTAAATCGTCTGCGACAATTTTTCCTTGAGACAATATAACTGATCTTTCACACAATTCGTATGCATATGGAAGATCGTGAGTCACCATTAAAACTGTTATTTTTAATCGTTCAAGAATTTCTGCTAATTCTCTTCTACTAGCAGGATCCAAGTTTGAAGAAGGTTCATCTAAAATTAATATTTCAGGTTTCATTGCCAATACTGTAGCTACAGCCACTCGACGTCTTTGTCCAAAAGATAAATGATGTGGAGGTCTATCTTTATATTCAAGCATTCCAACAGCTTTTAACGATTCATCTACAACTTCATTTAATTCTTGATCTCGTAAGCCCATGTTGTATGGACCAAAAGCAACATCTTCTTCAACTGTTGGCATAAACAATTGATCATCTGGATCTTGAAAAAATATTCCTACTTTGCTTCTGACTATTTTTAAAGATTCTTTATTTTGAGCGTCAACTTTGATGCCAGCAATAATAACTTCGCCTTGTTGTGTTTCATGAATCCCATTTAGATGCAAAACTAAAGTGGTTTTTCCTGCTCCATTTGGACCTAAAAGTGCAACTCTTTCACCTTGTTCAATTGTTAAATCAACTCCAAAAAGTGCTTGATTCCCATCAGGATAAGCAAAAGCTAATTTTTTAATTTCTAAACTTGGATACATTATAAATTAATATATCTATCAATCAGAGTAAAAAGTAAAGCTAGTAATGGAACCAGCATAGAAATAAATAAATATTTTCTCTCAGGTTGAATCTGGTGAACTTTTGGGAGTGTGCCCACATATCCTCGGGAAAGCATAGCTAGATGAACTCGTTCCCCTCTTTCATAAGACCGAATGAACAAACTTCCAGCAGAGTGTCCTAAAACTTTCCAATCTTTAATTCCTTTAGCATCAAAACCTCTAGAAGTTCTAGCAATTTTCATTCTGTACATTTCATCAGAAACCACGTTTACATAACGAAGCATAAAAGTTGCTATTTGTACAAGTAGTTTTGGTAATTTTAATTTTTCCAAACCCGATAAAATTTCTCTGGCTGTTGTAGTAGTAGAAAGCAAAATTGCCATCATGACACCAATAGTCCCTTTAAGAATCAGAGTTAAACCAGCGATTAAACCTGTTTCATAAATTGTAAAAATTCCCCATCGAATTGAATCTCCCGTACCAAAAAAAGGCATTAAAAAAGCAAATAAAATAAAGGGAATTTCAATAGTTGATCTTTTAAGAAGAACTAAAAGTGAAATTTTTGAAAGAAAAGTTAAAGAAAAAATTATCAAAAAATAAAAAATAAAAGAATACCAATTTGAAAGTGATGTAGATACAACTACAAAGAGAAAAAGAAGTATTGCACCTATTTTGTAGTTTGCTGGTATTTCGTGAACAATTGAATGCTTGTGAATATAGAGTTTTTCTCCAAAGTCATGCCCATGACTGTGCTGAGTATTTTCTACTTTAATTTCAGTTCCTTATTATTTTTTATTCTTGGACAAATACTTAAACAAATAAATTGCAACAACCCCAGTGACAATTACACCAATTATTCCACTGATACCTACAGACAAGCGTTCATTTGCAACTCCAACTACTCCGTAATCAGAAAATGGGGAATTTGCTACAGCAGAATCTCTTGCTGTTTCAATAAATCCAATGTCTTCAGCAACTTTCTCAAGCCCATCTGGACTGCTTGAAGCATAAAATGAAATAACACCTGCTAAAAATAGAGCAGCAAAGAAGAAAGATAAATAGAAATTTTTTAAAGATTTATTCATTTAATTTGTAACTAATTTCTTTTTTGAATTTTTCCATCCAAAAACTAAGTCGCTTCTACTAGCCATTATTGCTGAAATCGTTAAAACCGTAATAATTGCTTCGCCAATTCCAATTAATATATGAGTACTGATCATTGCTGTAAGAACTGTGTCGAGTGGAAATGTTGCAGTGCCGCCAATTGCATACTGCACCCAAAATCCAAAAGCTGAAATTGGAACAGAAATTAAAGCTGCAATAGCACTTGAGGCAATTAAGGATGTTTTTGTTTTTGGAAGAATCTTTTTAAGAGTAATAAAAATAAAATAGGCAATCCAAACTGCCAAAATCGATATATTAAAGACATTTAATCCGAGGGCCGTTAAACCACCATCTGCAAAAAGTAATGCTTGCAATAAAAGAACAATTGTTAAAGCCAGAGTTGCAACCCACGGACCGACTAATACAGCGGCTAATGCGCCACCAAGTAAGTGACCACTGGTGCCTGCAGCAACTGGAAAATTTAACATTTGAACTGCAAAAATAAAAACAGCAGTTAATCCAGCAAGTGGAGCTGTTTTCTCGCTTAATTCATTTTTAGCCTTTTTTAAAGCGACAGCAACTGCTGCGGTAGAAACTGCAGTAAATGCGATTGAGGTTGGAATATCGATAAACCCATCAGGTATATGCACACTGGTAACCTTACTGCAAATAATTTGCAATTGCAAAATATGTGTGAATTAATGTCCGAATTATTCGTTATGTGACCAAAGTGACACCAGTTAATTAAAGAATTTAGGATTTATCGGTTGTGCAAATCGTCACAACGTGTCACGATAGTAGTTGGCACTTTTTTAGGAGGTTTACGCATGGACTGGCGACACAAATCAGCTTGCCGTGACGAAGATCCTGAGTTATTTTTCCCCATAGGCAACACTGGACCTGCTGTTTTCCAAATCGAAGCGGCCAAAAAGGTGTGCCGTTCCTGTGCGGTTATTGAGCCTTGCCTTCAATGGGCTTTAGAAACTGGACAAGATTCAGGTGTCTGGGGTGGCCTAAGTGAAGAAGAACGCAGAGCAATGGGACACAGTGCTCCTGCGGCATCAATTAACTACTTCTAAATCTTTTTAACTACAATCGGGGCTACAACTTCTACTTTTAGCCCGGTAGGTGTGTTGGCACTAATTGTTAATTTCCCACCCAATTCATCCACAATTAAAGTTCTCACTATTTGTAGCCCTAGTTGATCTGTATTAAACACATCAAAGTCTTTAGCAATACCAGGACCTCCGTCTGTGATCGTAATTCTGATTTGTCCACCACTTTTTTCTACTTGCAATTCAACAGGTTCACTTGTTGGTCGACCATGTTCAATTGAGTTTTGTAATATTTCAACCACTGCCATTGCAAGCGGTGTAGCAATTTCAGTGGGTAATTCTCCAAATTCTCCAATTTGATGAATTTCAATAGGACTTACATTTTCTAACGCTGTAGCCGCATCTTTTACTAGAGCAATAACTTGACTTATCACCTCATCAAATGGAACAACTTCTCCAGGAGTTTTAGAAAGAGCTTCATGAACAACTGCAATAGCACTAACTCTTCGTTGGGCTTCTTCTAATGATTCCTTTGTTTCTTCACTTTTTGCTCTTCTAGCTTGTAATCTAAGAAGGGCAGCTACAGTTTGTAAATTATTTTTAACTCTATGATGCACCTCTCTAATAGTTGCATCTTTAGTTAATAATGCTTTTTCTTTTCTTTTCAAATCTGCTATATCTCTAACTAAAATTAAAGAACCAGTTCTCTCTTCATTCTTTGAAAGTGGAACTGAACGTAAAATAACTACAGAATTTGAATTTTCAATTTCAACTTCACCACTTGCTCTGCCAGAAGAAATTAACATAACTGCTTCATCAACAGGACCTGGATTATGTTGGATTTTAGAAACTATTTTTGCAAAATCTTGATTAATTAAATCTGTAGCTAAACCTAATCGCCTAAAAGCTGAAGATGCGTTTGGACTGGCATATTCAATAATGCTTTGTTTATTTAAGCGAATAATTCCATCTCCAACTCGTGGAGCTTGACTTGCTTTACTTATTTCACCTTTTGCAGGAAATGTTCCTGCAGTAACCATTTGGAATAAATCATCTGCTGCTTTTAAATAAACTTCTTCTAATCTTCCTCCTCGACCATCAGCATTTGTGTGTCGAGAAATTACAGCTATAACCCGATCTTCAAGAATTACTGGAATCGCTTCTGTTTTTACTTTTTCATTTTCAGATTCCGCGATTATTTTTCTTGTATTTAATGCTTTATCTAAATCAAGTCGTCTACCAGAGGCAATAAATTCTCCCACTAAATCTTGAGGAACATTCGTAGGACTAGTTGCTGGCCTAACTTGGGCAGAAGCAAAAAAACCTTTGCCGTGCCAAGTAGGAATCCATAAAACTAAATCACTCAAACTCAAATCGGCCAGCAAGGTCCAGTCAGCTAAAAGTGCTTGAAGATGCTCAATATCTTTATCTTCAAGTTCTGTTTTTTCTTTAACGACTGAAGTTAAAAAAGCCATATCTAAACGCTACCGTGCCTATCTAACAACCCATTTTTTTTGATCGAATTAATGACTAACTCCCCCACGGAACTACTTAATTTATGAGCCAAATTCCCGGCACTAATTATTTCAATATTTGCTAGATTCCCTATCTCTTTGCCTAAAGTATCAGGACTTCCAAAATTATCTTTTTCTCCTTGAATAATTACAGCTTTCCTATTTTCGTTTGAAATCTTTTCTAATTCTTGTTTTCTTGATTTACCACTCAAAGAATTTAAAGGAAAAGCCAAACAAATAATTAAATCTGGATTAGTGGTTTGAGAAGTTCTACATATAACTCTTGCTCCAGTGCTTCTTCCTATAAAAATTTTTTTATAATCAAAATATCTTGGTTCTAGTTCTCTATATATTTCTTCGAAAGCAATATCTAGTTGATTAGATGGACTTGCAATTTTTTTCCCTGCTACTAGCCATGGCATTTCAATCCCAACGACACTAATTCCGTTGTCATCTAATAAATGAATTGTTGAACTTAAATCAGGTGCATCCAGTCCTTTTCCGGCTCCATGAGTTATAAACGCAACAATTTTTTTGAAATGATGATGACTGGTAATTCGAGCGTTTCCTTGCGAAGTTTCTATAAAACTAGTACTCAATTTAAATTGCTTTCATTAATTGAGGACCGTTATTTCTTGCATTATTAACTTCAAATCCAACTTTGAAGTAATCAAAGTAACCTTGCGGAGGAGCGACAATTAACTTTTTGATTTCATCTTTATTTTGAAAATCAGGATCAAGCCATGCAGTCCAATTTTTATCAGGCACTACAACAGGCATTCGGTCATGTATAGTTTCTAAACCTAATTTTGCATCTGTTGTGATTACAGAAAAAGTTTCAAGAATTTCATTTTCTTTAATTGGATTTTTCCATCTTTCATATATACCGGCGACCGCTAATATTGGTTTATCTTTTGCCTTAATAAAATATGGTTGTTTTTTTTCTTTAGGATCTTCTGGTCTAAACCATTCATAGTAACCATCCATTGGAATTATGCAACGCCTTTTAACAAAAGCGTTTTTAAAAGATGGTTTTTCTTCAACAGTTTCATATCTTGCATTAATCATCTTTGCCATCATCGAATTGTCTTTAGCCCAAGAAGGAACCAGTCCCCAACTCATCACTTTAAGAATTCTTTGTTCATTTTCATCTTGTGTTACAACATATGAATTTGTAGTTGGAGAAATATTATAATTTGGTTCAAGTAATTTTTCGGGAAGTTTTTTAATGTTAAAAACTTCAGTAAGAGTGCCTGTATCTCGATTCGCTGCATATCTTCCACACATAACAAGTGAATTTTATGTGTTCAAGGTAGTCTTAGTTGCAATGAGTATTAATTCCAAGCATGATTGGCATGCCCCAACCATAAATTTTGCTATTAATTCGACTTTAGATATTCCTGGTTCAAAATCTGCAACTAATCGAGCATTTGTTTTAGCAGCTTTGGGTAATAGGACTTCTGTAATTACCAATGCCCTTTTTGCAAGAGACACTAATTTGATGCTTGATGCTTTAGAAAAATTGGGTTGCAAAATTCTAAAAAAATCTAATTCAGTTGAAATTTCTCCTATGAACAAAAGTCACAATGAAATATCAATCGATGTTGGCTTAGCGGGAACTGTAATGAGATTTGTTCCACCCCTTGCCGCATTAGCTGTCGGTACTACTCACTTTGATGGTGATGAGCGAGCAAGAAATAGACCAATGAAAACTTTAATAGAGTCCTTGAAGAATTTAAATGTAAACGTAATTGATAAAAATGGCGGCAAATTACCATTTTCCATCATTTCTGAAGGAGAAATTATCGGAGGTGAATTAGAAATTGACGCATCTGAATCGAGTCAATTTATTAGTGCTTTGATGTTGGTCGGAGCTAAATTTAAAAACGGCTTAACAATTAAACATGTTGGTAAAAATTTACCAAGTTTGCCTCATATTCAAATGACTATTGAGATGTTAAAGGAAGTTGGAGTTCAAACAAATCAACTTAATCAATCAACTTGGAGAATTAAAAATCAAGTCATTCAATCTAAAGATTGGCATATCGAGCCTGATCTTTCGAATGCTGGACCTTTTTTAGCTGCCGCTATGGTTACAAATGGAGAAATTAAAATTAATGATTGGCCGTTACATACAACACAAGCGGGAAATTCTTGGATTGAAATACTTTCATTAATGGGTGCAAAGATTGAATTAAATCAAAATCAACTAATTTTAAAGAGCGATTCAAAAATTAAAGGTATTAATTACAATCTTAAAGATGTTGGAGAACTAACACCAGTTTTAGTGGCAATCTCTTTGTTTGCAAATTCAAAATCAGAATTTAGCGGTATTTCTCATTTAAGAGGACACGAAACAGATCGATTAGCTGCACTTGTTGAAAATATAACTGCAATTGGTGGAGATGCAAAAGAAACTGAAGATGGTTTAATAATAAATCCAAAAAATTTACATGGTGGAATTTGGAAATCTTTTGATGATCATCGCATGGCTACTGCAGGAGCTGTCATTGGATTGCGAGTAAAAGATATTTATGTTGACGATATTGCCACAACTTCAAAAACATTGCCAAACTTTGAAAAAATGTGGAATGAAATGGTGAATTTGTGAGTAAATTCCAAGACTATGATGAAGATGATATTCGTCAAAGACCTGGAAAACATAAATCTAGACCTAGAACTAAAGATCGCCCAACTCACAAAAATTCAACTACAGGAATTGTTATAACTGTAGATCGAGGCAGATTTACAGTTAATTTAAAGAACTCAAATACTTCTATCTATGCCATAAAAGCTAGAGATCTAGGGAGAAAAGGAGTAGTTGTTGGAGACTCAGTTGAATTAGTTGGAGTTGATGAAAATAATCCAGAAAATATGGCTCGAATTATAAAAGTAAATGAAAGAAAAAATGCACTTTCAAAAAGTTCCGATGATACAGAATCCAGTGAAAAAGTTTTAGTTTCAAACGTTGATAATGTGGCAATCGTTACATCGACAACTAATCCAGAGCCAAATACACGACTAATAGATAGAACAATTGTTGCAAGTAAATTAGCAGGAGCTGAACCATTGATTATCGCAACTAAAACTGATTTAAAAACTGAGGCTGAATTAGTAAAATTTTATGAACCATTGAATATTAAAGTTCTTGCGATAAATAAGACTTCAAATCTGGATGAATTGAATGTCAAATTATCAAATAAAACAACAGTTTTTGTAGGGCCTTCTGGTGTCGGTAAATCTTCACTTGTAAACCGAATCGTTCCAGAAGCAAATAGAAGAACAGGAGATGTTAACGAAGTTACAGGTAGAGGAAAGCACACTTCTACTTCGGCATATGCGCTTTCATTAAATGAAACTACTTGGATAATTGATACACCTGGAATACGCACTTTTGGATTAGCTCATGTTGATATTGAACAAATTCTTGCAGGTTTTCCTGAGTTACTTGAATTTTCCTTGAAATGTCAAAAAAATTGTAATCATTTAGATTCAAGTTGTGAAATAGAAAAAAACTGTGCGAATAATCCACAATTGCTCACAAGATTAGATTCACTTCGCAGACTTCTTTTATCTTCAGAACAAAACATCGATTAAGATAAATTTATGAGCCAAAAAGACCTAGATTTCTGCCAAAAACTTGCCGATTTGGCCGATAAAATTTCTATGGCTCGTTTTGGGGCCCTTGACTTGGTGATTGAAACTAAACCAGATTTAACTCCGGTAAGTGATGCCGATAAAAAAGTAGAAGAAGAACTTAGAAAATTAATTTTGGAATATTCCCCTACTGATTCAATAATTGGGGAAGAATTTGGAGTTGATGGGAAAAGTAATAGAGAATGGATTCTTGACCCAATTGATGGAACTAAAAATTTTGTTCGAGGAGTTCCATTTTGGGGAACTTTAATTGGTTTAAGAATTGATAACAAAATGCAAGTTGGAATGGTCTCAGCACCTGCACTTGGCAGAAGATGGTTTGGATCAATAGGTCATGGATCTTATTTAAGAACTCATACAAATAATTTTAAAAATGAAAGAAAACTTCAAGTCTCGAAAGTTTCTAAAATTGAAGATGCCTACTTTGGTTACTCAAGTCAAGAAAGATGGGCAAAAAGAAATCAAGAGGAAAACTTTGAAAATCTTTTAAAAAAAGTTTGGCGTGCTAGAGGTTTTGGAGATTTTATTATTCACATGATGGTTGCAGAAGGTTCAATTGATTTCTCAATGGAGCCAAAATTAGCAGTCTGGGACATGGCTGCTTTAATTCCAATTATTTCTGAAGCAGGTGGAAAAACAACATCTCTTGAAGGTGGAGATCCATTGGAAGATAAAAGTCTTGTTACTACAAATGGTTTACTTCACAACGAAGTTTTAAAAAATATAAATTAATTTCTTCTAGAAATATGCATTGGTAAACCACCAGCAGGTCTTACCATCACCAAAGCTCTTGGAAATGGTTGTGGTCCTGCGGCTGCGATATTCCATTTTTGAGAAATTCTTGCAATTAGTAGAACACTTTCTAAAAGTGCAAAATCTTTTCCGATACACATTCTTGGTCCAATTCCAAAAGGTAAATATGTTCCTTTTTCTGGAGTTGGAGCATTTGGTAAAAATCTATCTGGATTAAATTTTTCAGCATCTTGCCAAGCTTCTGGATGCCGATGAGTTGTCCAAGGTGAAATAATAATTACTGAATTTTCTGGAATTTCATAGCCACCAAGTTCATCTTTTTCTAAAGATCTTCTACTCACTACCCAACCTGGAGGATAAACTCTTAATGCTTCATCAACTACAGCTTTTGTATAAGGCAAACTTTCAATATCTTTAACTGAAGGCTCTCTTCCATTCAAAACTTGATCAACTTCCATTTGTACTTTTCTTTGCACATCTAAATGAGTACCTAGCAGCCACCAAGTCCAAGTTAATGAACTTGCTACAGTTTCATGCCCTGCAACAATGAAAGTAACTATTTGATCTCTTAATTCTTTACTATTTAATGCACCTTCATCATCATGCGCTGCAAGTAATAAATCCAACATGTCAACATCTCTATCAACACCTGGTTTTGTAGTTATTTTTTTTCTTTCTTCCAAGATGCGTTCCACAGCAGAATTAAGTTGTTTTAAAGCTTTAGCTAATTTTCTGTTGTTTGGAGTTGGAATCCATTTAGGAAATGTAATAGGAGTTCTTGCTCTAGCCACAATAATATCTAATGCATCTAATGTTGCTTTTGCTGTTTTTTCAACATCTCCAGCAAGATCTGTGCCAAATAATGATCGACCCACAATTTCTAATGCAGCATGCATCATGTCATCATCAATATCAACTATGGAATTATCTTTTAATTTATTCCATTTATTTAGTAACCTATCTGTTACTAGAACAGTATCTGGACCAACTCTTAAAATAGCTTCGTGATGAAAAGCAGGTTGAATAAGTTTTCTTTGCCTTTTCCAACTTGGTGTATCTGCTGCAAGTAATCCATCTCCAGTTACTAACGCCAAATTTTCGTATTGAATTGTTTTTTTTCCATAGTTTCTTGCATTAACTCTCATCACCCGATCAACATCTTGAGGGTGTGAAACTAAATAAACTGGCAAAATTGGTAATGGAAATTGCACAACATTTCCATATTTTTTTCGCATTTCAACTAAAAATCCAGCAGGATCTTTTCTTGCTCTCAAAAGATATGAAAACATTTTTCTAGTTGAAGGACCTGGAGCGGTTAAGAAGATTTTTCCTAATTTCTTCTTTTCAAAAATTACATTTTTTGGCTCCATATTCCCACTCTAGGCTGAAGCAAACCAAAATAATAAAGAAGACCGGTGTGATTTTTACCGGTCTTCTTTATTGGTAGCGGGGACAGGATTTGAACCTATGACCTCTGGGTTATGAGCCCAGCGAGCTACCGAGCTGCTCCACCCCGCGTCGTATCTCTTAATGCTAATGCAGAGGGATTTATTGAACTAATTCAAGTTAACTTTAGAAGAAAAATTAGCAGGTGTTACTTCAACATTTGTTTCTGGTTCAGCAGTGATATTTAATCTTCTCTGAGCATCCAATGCTCGATCAAGAGCATCTTCTAAATCTTTTTGTGCTTTTCCATAAGCAGTAAAGTCGCCGTTTGCTAATGCATCTTTACCATCACTAATTGCTTTTTGCATATCACTAATCGCATTTGCTAAATCAATTGCTGGATCTCCAGTTGGTGCTGGCACATTTGGTTGTGGAGTTACTTCAGTTCCATCTTCTGGAGTTTGGGTAGTAGGAGTAGAAGTTTCCCCAAATAATGCATTGATCGCATCTTGTATATTGTCTTCAAAAACTACTTTTTGTCCAAAAGAAGCTAATACTTTTCTTAACAATGGATAACTTTCCCCAGCTGTTGCTCGAACATAAACTGGTTCAACATACAAAAGTCCGCCACCGATAGGAAGTGAAAGTAGATTTCCTAATTCAACATCTGATCCACCTCTTCTAAGTAGAGAAAGAAGTGCTCCTACATCAGGATCGGATTCAAAATTATTTTGTACTTGAGTTGGTCCAGGAATTGTTGTGTTCCTTGGTAACTGCAGTACCCGAATTTTTCCATAATCTTGATTTGGATCACTTGAAACTGACATAAAAGATGCCAAAGTTTGTCTTCTTGTTGGCGCAAAAGTTGTTGTTAAAGAAAATATTGGTTTTTCATCCCCAGGCATTTGCAATTGTAAATAATAAGGTGGTTGCGCACCCTGAACTCCAGGTCTTGTCGGATCATTTGGAATTATCCAAAAATCTTGTCCACCATAAAAAGCCGCAGCATCTTTAACGTGATATTTACTTAAAATTACTCTTTGGATCTTAAATAAATCTTCTGGATATCTAACATGATTAACTACTTCGTCTGGCATTTCAGATTTTGATTTAACTATATTTGGAAAAGCTTTAGCCCAGGCTTTTAAGAGTGGATCAGATTCATCCCATGCATAAATTGTTACTGTGCCGTTGTAAGCATCTACAGTAGCTTTCACAGAATTTCTGATGTAGTTAATTTGTCGTGCAGCTTGTGCTCTTAAAGCAGTAGATGTTTGATTAACAGAATCAGCAGTTGCGGTATCTAAGCTGCTTCTCGTGGCATATGGATACGAATTTGTTGAAGTGTAGCCATCAAGTAACCAAACAATTTTTCCATCAATAACTGCAGGATAAGGGTCTCCATCTAAGGTAAGCCAAGGTGCAATTCTTTGTACTCTTTCAGCTGGATCTCTGTAATACAAAATTTTTGAATCATTATTTACTAAATTGGAAAGCAAAATATTTATTTCCTGATACTTCAATGCATACAGTGCTTTATTAAAGAAATTTCCAATTGGAACTCCACCATTTCCAGAATAAGTATTATTTCTCTGTCCATTTGGACTTGTATCATCTGGATAATCTAATTCTCGAGGTTCACTACCTTGCGCTCCTCCAACAATGGAATAACTTGGTGAATTTTCACCGAAATAAATTCTTGGTTGATCAATTTTTAAATCACCTTTTGTTGGAATATCCGAAGTTGTAAATTGTGGTTGTCCATCAACTTTTACTGAATTATCTTTAGCGCTTACAACTCCAAAACCGTGGGTGTAAACCAAATGAGAATTAATCCAATTGCGTTGTGCACTTGGAATTCCCGCTAAATTAATTTCTCTTGCAGCAATAACAGTGCCTTGCTTATCACCATTTACGTCATATCTATCAATATCAAGTGTGTCAGCAAATGAATAAAAACCTCTTATTTGCTGCAACTGATTAAATGTTGGAGAAAGTAATGCTGGATCCATCAATCTAATTTTTTCTATGGTCCCAATTTGATTGTTTAAAATTTCTTTATTTGGTTCAGTGCTTGCTGGATAGTCGATTATTTCAACTCCTGATAATCCATAAGCTGCTCTTGTTGCTTCAATTGATCTTTGAATGTAGGGAGCTTCTCTATCAGCTTCACTTGGTCGAACTACAAATTGTTGAATAACTGTTGGATAAATTCCACCTATTAGAACGCCAGTTACTAACAAGGCGCCAATTCCAATATTTGGGACAAACCATTTTCTTCTAAAAGCATTAATCAAAAACAGAATTGCCACAATCAGGGATAAATACATCATTAAATTCTTCGCAGGCAAAATGGCATTTACATCGACGTATTTCAAGCCCACTAATAAAGTGTCTTGTTTTATTGCGAGTCCGTATCTATCTAGCCAATATGCATAAGCTTTCATAACAAAAAGTAATGCAACCAGTATTGAAATTTGTGATTGTGCAAATTTAGTTGCTTTTTGGGTTGGAGATTGTAAAGTCACACCACCGTAAATGTAATGAATTATTCCACTTGCTAATCCAGAAATAATAATTGTTGAAATTCCAAAAGTTACCAAACTTCTTAAAAGTGGATAATCAAAAACATAAAAACTTATATCCATTCCAAAATGCGGATCTTTTGTTCCAAATTCTGTTGAGTTAAGCCATTGAAACCAATTTCTCCAATCTGCAGATGCAGATGCTCCAGCTAAAAATCCTAAAAGAATTGGACCAATTGTGAATACAGTTTTTCTAATTGGGTCTAGTGCTTCTCGATACCTTTGAAGTGATAATTGATCTGCAGTAACTGATGCATACATAGGGCGATACTTGTAAGCAAGAAAAACATTTAGCCAAATTACAAATCCTGTGATTGCAGCAAATACAAAAAATAATCCAATTCGCCAAGTAATTACTGACAAATAAACTTGTGATGCATTAACGGATCTGTACCAAAGCCAATCAGTGTAATAACCTGAAATAGATAAAAGCGCAACAAAAAGTGCACCTATCGAAATCAATAAATAAGAACTTTTCCCTCTTGGCCTATTGAATGTAAAGTCTGGTCGAGAAAATGTCATATTTCGACAATACGAAATAAGTATTCATTCGTCCAATTGGGGTTAAATTTCCCCAGGAAATTTGTCAAAACTATTTGGCTAATTCGCAATTAGGCAATCCTTGAGCATTTGATTGCTTGGTAAACCTATTTATTGCCTCAATTGCACCTTTTAAGTCCGTAACAGCTACAACCGGCATATTTTTATAATTTTTTGAAAGTACCTCATCGCAATTTTCTTTAGGAGCTAAAAATAATTGACTACCGCCAGATGCTGCTCCCTCTAGCTTTTGCCTAATTCCACCAATTGGACCTACTTGGCCTACATAATTAATTGTTCCAGTCCCAGAGATATTAAAACCTTTAGTTAAATCATCCGGGGTTAATTCATCAACAATTCCAAGAGACAGCATTAACCCAGCACTTGGACCGCCTACTTCTGAAATTCCAAAATTAAATTTGTAAGGAGGATCAATACCTGGTCCAATAGAAATTCCAATCGACGCTTTTGACTTATCTGTTTTTAATTCTTGAGCAATAATTTCAACTTCTTTTTCAGTTGTTTGTCTTATTACTTTTACTTTAATTAAGTCTTTTGGTTTATTTTCTTGAACAAATTTAACTACATCTGAAGCAGTTTGAACATTTTTGCCATTAACACTTACTACAACATCACCTGGTTCAATTTTTCCATCACTTGGTGAATCGACTACAACGCTGTCAACCACAACTTTTATCGGAACTGGAATTTTTAAATAAGTCAATGCTGCTGCTATGGCATCGGATTGAGAATTAGAAAAAGCTTTCTCATTTCTTTTTTTAATTATTTCTGGATCTTCATTTTCAGGATATAAATCAGATGCTGGAACAACTGCTTCTGTTGGATCTATCCAAGATGAAATTGCATCTATTAAAACAAGTCGACCAAATGGTCCACCAGTTTCAGAAACTGTCGTGAAATTAATTTCTCCCTTAGATTCGTAAGTTTTAGTTCCGATTATTGTTATTACATCTTTATCTCTTTCAGTTCCAATTGTGTTAAAAAGTGGACCAGGAGCAATTCTTATAAACGGAACAGGAATTAATAAAAGTAAAGTAATTAGCGCAATAAGAATAATTTGAAAACGAAATGTGTTTTTAATTTTCACTTATTTTTCTTTTTTGGACTTGGCAAAGGTCTATTCATGGCTCTTCTGAATTCAAGAAGTCCTGACATGCCTTTATGAGCATTTGCTGGCCTTGAAGGTCGATACTTGATAGCTAAATAGATAGTCGTGACAAAACCTACGAATACTGGAATTAATAACCATAAAAGTACCTGCATAGTTCAACATTACGACCTGTAGCGAGATAATTGATTAAGTAGTTAACTATTTATATTGTGAGGTTTCCAATAGATCCGTCCGAAATAGGAAAAATACTTAGCCAACTTGGTCAAATGTTGCAAAATTCCGGCAACGCCCCAGTGGGTTGGGATGCCGCTGTAAATATGGCTAGGACAAATGTAGTCCAAGCAGGAGATCCCAGTGTTAGCGAATCAGAAAAAAAAGAAGTTACTAGCAATATAGAACTAGCCCAAAATTGGTTAGATTCAGTTTGTAATTTTTCCGCCAAATCAACCAATGCAAATGCATGGTGTCGAAGCGAATGGATCCAAGCTACAGTTCCGACTTGGAAAAAAATAGTTGAACCAGTTGCTCAACGCGTTCAAGCAAGCATGATTAATGTTTTACCAAGTATTCCCGGAATGGATGAATCGCAACAAGCAATGCTAAAGCCATTACTTGAGTCATTAAAACCAATGTCTGCTGCAATGTTTTCAATGCAAGTAAGTAATGGTCTATCTGCCTTATCTAGTGAAGTTTTATGTTTAACCGATATCGGTTTACCTTTAGGTGATACTTCTACTCCATCATTGTTACCTAGAAATATAAAAGATTTTGCCAAAGGACTTTCAGTTTCTGAATCTGATTTTTTTGTCTATATTGCATTAAGAGAATCTGCTGCAAGTAGACTTTTTTCAAGTGCAACTTGGCTAACCCCTACATTATTAAATGCAGTTGAAGAATATTCGTCCCAAATAAATGTTAGTAACAATAAAATAAATGACTTAATGTCTCAAATAGATCCAAGTAATCCTGAATCAATACAAGAAATTATTTCTCAGGGAGTTTTTGAACCAGAGTTGAATGAATCTCAACTCGCAGCACTTAAAAGAACTGAAAGATTATTAGCACTTATCGAAGGTTGGGTATTGGAAGTTGTAAACAAAGCAAGTTCTAATCGATTGCCAAGTTTAAATTCTTTACAAGAAGCAATGAATAGAAGAAGAGCAGAAGGTGGTCCTGCTGAAAAGACTTTTGGAGCACTAATTGGTTTGGAGTTAAGACCTAAATTGATGAGAGAGGCATTCACTTTTTGGAATAAACAAACTGAAATAAATGGAATTGAAAAACGAGATAATTTGTGGAATCATCCTGATTTATTGCCAAGTATTGAAGATTTACAAAATCCTGAATTTTTTAATAATATTCAAAAACCTCTAGATATTTCTTCACTTGATTCATTAGGAGAAGCACCTAAAGAATCTGACGACCAAAATGATGAGGGTAATTCATCTAATGCATCTAAATAGCCTTCTGCTTTTTCTTTAAATTCATAAGTTTTCATAAATGAATTAAATTCTTTTCCATGATCGTTTACTATTAAATGCACTAATTCATGTAATAAAACATAATCCAAAACATATTGAGGCATTCCAATAAGTCTTGAGGTAATTTTTATTTCAGCATGAAGTGGGGTACAAATTCCCCAAGTAGAAGTTAGTCGAGTTGACCAAGTAACTGATTTTGCTTCAGCTTTTGAAAATAAATATTTTGCTGAGAGTTCTTTACTTCTTTCAAATAATTCAGAATCAGATAAATGAGCTCTTGGATCTTTTTTATCAATTTTGTTAATTAAATCTTTTGCTAAATCTTCTATATCTTTTAAGCTCATTCGATATGGGACGTTAAGAATGGTTTTATTACCTTCGCGAGCAGCCGAAATAGTACGTTTTCTCTTTCTGGATCTTCTGATCTCAACGTGGTCAGGCAAATTTAGGACTTTTTTCATAAATTCAACGCTAATTGGTAAAACTATTTTTTATCCACAAACACTCTTGTATAAAAGTCCAGTTCGAAGGCTTGTTTTTCAAATATATAGTAAAGAGTTCACACTTTTATCCCCAATTTATTCACTACTTTAAACAGATAATTAACAAGTAATCCACAAATTCATCTACAAGCTCAGTTGACGCCTATGTGGAAAGTGCCTAAATTCAGTTTTAC
>JACCDX010048573.1_pt1 | contig 18901 bp, 20 predicted proteins | sample 7449681 | NCBI WGS metagenome assembly JACCDX01 (sample SAMN15323450, study PRJNA562643) | freshwater metagenome | isolation source: river surface water | place: USA:Blue River Watershed | collected 2017-08-18
GCTTCAAGGTACTCACCTTGAATATAGTTTAGCGGTTTAACATCACGAAATCCGAATTCTACTGGATTTGGTGGTGAGTTCTGTGCTCTGCGAGCCTTTTTTCCTGATGAACTTGCCATACGAGTTCCTGGTTAGTTAGTGAAAGCCAACACTATAAGTGCTGGCGCTACTTATAGTGTTTTACTTTTTATCAGGGACTTTTGTACCCTCTAACTTTTTATGAACCGTGATTGTTTTACACTGCTCTTTAAATTTACCAGTTTTTGAGTCTTTTACTTCGTGGCAGACCTTTTTAGTCTCCGATGCAAAAGCAGTTTGTGGGTATACTATACAAAGGGATAGTAACACAACGAATACAAAAGTTAAATTCTTCATATTAGATTAGTGGTTGAGGGGCTGGAGGTGGCGCTAACTTTCCGTTAAAGCCGGCTTGTGGACCAGAAACCATTTGTGGTTCTTGTCGTGGAACTAGGTTCATTATATCACTTTGTGAAGTACCATTGAACCCACTACTAATTGATGGTTGTGGGGTTGGCGGAGTAGGTACTGGTGCACTTACTGCAGTATTAACTGCAGCTGCTCCTGCTACTTTTTCCTGAGTACGACCATATGCGCTTACACCAAGTACTGCACCCATAGCAACGTGGAATAATCCTCCACCTTGCAATGTAATTGGCACCCACTGACGGAACGCATCATTAGCTGCTTGTACTTCCCAGAACTGTACAACTGTAAACATGATTGGAAATAGTGCAAAGTCACTTAAGCAACAAATCATATACATAATAGCCATCATGGGACGCCATTTTTTAGTCATCCAATCTTCGTCTTTTTTCTTTTCTTCTGACATGGTACTCCTTATCGGCCAGTGTATTTGTATGGCCACTCATCAACTCTGCGAGCAAACTCGCTTCGTGGTATTATGCTAGTGCCCAGATGTGGGTATTTTGTAATGCGATCTTCTATAATAAAGGCAAACATAAATCCAGCAAAAGAACATAAAAATATTATTATTAGACCCGTACAGAACTGTCCCCACAATTTATTAAGTTGACGGCGACGTTGTTTTGCTTGCTTGGCATCGTCTCGCATTTTTTGAGCAATAGCTACTTTTTGCTCTTGCCCAATTTTTTCCATCATTTTTTGAACGTCTGTGTAAAGAGCGCCTAGTTCTGGTGGTGAGTGGTAAACCATTAGTTCTCTGAGCTCAGCATCCATGTGCTCTAGCTTCTTGGTCATTAACACTCGTTGAAGCGCTCGTTTACCAATACTTGCGTCACCAGTATATACTTCTTTACTACGACGTTCTTCTTCTTCCCAGATAGCAATACATTTAGATTGGTTTTCAAAGTACACACTAAGTTGCTCACCAATCTCGGCATAGATATCGCCTGGATCTTTTTTGCTGAGTTCTACAATACGAGCTTTTTCTTGTTGTAGCTGTTTACGAGCTTCTACTGGAACCGGTTTGCCTTCGTATTGCTTATTAAATTGCTGATCAAGGTCTTTTAGTATGTCTTTGACCTCTCCAGCAGCTCCTTTTATATCTTTATATAGCTTACACCCTGCCTTAACTGCGGAAACGGCCCCGTTAGCTAAGGCAAAGAGTGTTAACGGATCCACCTATTACCTCCTTACAGAGGTAACCACAACCATATTGCGTGTGTAAGCAATAATGTTGCAAAGGCTCCTACAAATAATGATCCTGTATAAAGACGTTTATTGACTGCTAGTATAGATGCTGTTAAGAAAACAATAGCTATCTGATAAAGCATTGAAGTATAAGTATACCACTTACTATGCTGTCTAGCCTCGCTACGCTCTGATTCCAGCTTACGTGCTTTAGCCAACAACTCCTTCTTACCTTCACCGGTTTCTGGCTCTGAACTGTATCGCTCAATATTAGCCTTTAGTTCTTCTATACGCTGCTTATTTCCATCGTCAATAGCAAACTCTAGCGACATCTTATCAAGACGTTGTTTAATATCTTTTGCTTGATAAAAACTATAGGTATTGTTTATTTCAATAGTATTTGAAAGTATCTTAGAACTATTGCCACTACTAAAATAGTTTGTTAGTGCTAGTAAGATAGCAAATATAACAATAATGAAACCGGCCTTGTCTTTTAATTGCGCTTCGCGCTCACTGCGGGTTAGTGGTTTTGTTTCGCTCATGTCAGGCTCCTAGAACGTGGGTGGCGTGCTCGTAGTGCTTTATGCGATCCTCAAGTCCTATTGTACCACCATTGATACGTTTAGTCAAGGTCAAAATATCACCGCGGTCTGCCCACTGATTTAAGTTATTTGTTTCCCAGAACCAGCATGCCGACTGCGCAGCACCTTCAAAAGTTTGCATATATTCTGCAGCTTCTTCTGGTGAAATTTCTAGGCTGGCTGAAAACCAAAAGTAGTTATCTTTGCCGGTTAACTGAATTAGTCCGCGTCCACAATAGCGATAACCATCACCACTTTCTTCAGGACCATTACCCATACGATTTGCATAAACGCGATTTGCTATAGCTTCTTGTTTATTTGGTAGACTAGCATAATGGTTTGCGGTTGCATCATCAGGAAAATACTTAGGAAATATTTTACGTAAACTAGCAGCACGATAATTTAGGTTTTCTTTTAAAACCATAAAACCGCCCGATTCATGTGAGCATTGAGCTATAAAAGCTGCAATACGTTGTGGAGTGTCGATTTGGTAATCTGGTAGTAGTTGCGCTAGTGCATGATGCCAGTGGTCAACATACGGATTTTTTGGAAGCAGCTGTTTTAGCTGCGCTAAAGTTAATTCCATTACTTAAATCCTTCATAGATAATTTTTTGCTCACGATACCACTTTTGCCAAGCCTCTAGTTTAAAAGCACAAGTGTAGTATAAGGTATAGTTGGCATCCACAGTTTTTGCAACATCCGACAGTTTAGGGTCGTTGCCAAGTTTTTGCAGCTCAGGACAAGTTTCCTGAGCTAAGATACCTGGAGCATCTGGAAACTTTGCTGTAACTGGAACTGTTGTGCACGCACTTAGTAGTAAAACTAAACTAACTAATAAATATTTCATCGAGGAACCTCTGCGGATCGATTATGTGAGGCTACAAAAGCTTCTGGTATTACACAGGTAGTATCGTATTTTACTACCTCACGATCAATAAATTTAGTAGTTTCGCGTCCGCGCTCTTTTAAGACTTGAGTTTTATAAACTACCTTTTCTATAACTTCTGTATTTATTTGCTTGGATTGTACTTCGGCTTGCTGTACTTTTTGCTCTAATTCTTTGACTCTAGCTAACCAAGCATTGTTATCTTGCACAGCTCCCATAAAGAAAATTGATGCTGCTATGATGATACCTGCCGAAGTTTTAAATAATTGTTGATTAGGTATTTTGCGACTCGTGCTTACTAATAAAAACCCAATTAATCCGGCAAAAAACGTTAAATAAAATACTGCATCTGGAATAAATTTTAAAATTAACATAAATTTATATTAGTAAGCACAGTGGCTTGCTGGCCACTGTGCGGGTTAATTAAACTGGAGCTGGTGGGTTAGCTGGAGCTTCAGGTGTTGGTGGTGCCCATGGCAGAGCTGGTTCAGTGACTGGAGTAATCTTATCACTAATCTGCTTTGCGATCTGAGCATTTACGTGCTCTTCGTAATTGCCTACAACAATATCCTGAATCCAACCAAGTACAATTTCTTCTGTTAATTCTGCAAAAGGTACAAAAGTGGAACCCTCTGGCATATTTAAACTTGAGAATGGTGTAGCACCGCTAAAAGTACCTGTATTTCCATTTTCATCAGTACCTGTTTTTGTCCAATATGTTTGAACTACAGCGTCGGTGTTACCGTCTTCAGTTTTGGTTTTTACGCCAGTAACTTTCCATGTGTAAGTAATTGCCATTGTTTTCTCCTAAAATATGGCTTATTAATGTTTATAGTAAAATCATAATCATAGCAACTATGATTAGAGAACTACATAATAGTCCTATCGCTTTATAGAACTCTCCGATTGGAGTATCAAAATATGTTTTTCCAACTGTAAAACACTTGTGTGTCGGTGAAAACATATATCCAGCGTAGTCAACTGCTAAAAATAATGGTAGGAATTTAGTTCCAAATATAGTAGATAGCAATGATACAAATCCAGCATACTTGCCAGAAGATCCCATTGCGAAACTAAATACAAAACTTAGTAGCGTTGCAACTGCAATAGATCCAGAAGATTTTACAAGATCTATCATTTCTTTATCAAATGTTTTTAAGAAGTTACCTAAAATAATTACACCGGCAACGGCTGCAAGTACTTTCCAATTAATCCATTTAATTTCTTGTTTATGATCGTGACATTCGCACTTTTTATCTAAGTCTATAGATACATCTTCTTCCTTAAGTATAAAGAAAATATAAAATAGTGCTATAATAAAGCAGGTAGCAATTAGTGGCCATACAAGAGAAATAAATCCTGCATACCCCAAACCCAGCACAGCCATAGGTAAAATAACTGTTTTTTCTAGTGGCGACCAGAAATAGTAGTGGTGAGTGCTTAAGTAATCAATAACACCATAAAGCCTACGTCGGCTATCGTTTGGAGCAATAGTATCTAAAAATCCTGCGCTTACTGTTACACGACCTTCTATAGGAAGTACTCCTGATATTGCGCTAATAATAGCTACAACGGCACGTTTAGATTTTATATGGGAAGCAATCCAACGATATACTGGCATAAAGAAGTTTGTTTTCTTTGCCCATGCTGATAAGATCATGATTGCGGCTAAGTAAGGAATATACCATAGCCCATTAAATAAGTATTCCACTAATTATTTCCTTATTACACAAATATACATCCCATTCCACCACTGATCTGGATCTTCTAAGTCATTTAAAATTAATTTCTCATAGATTACTTCTAACCCTGCTTGCAGCATCCCTTCCTTGGCTCCAGATACTACTCCATCAAAATTAGCGTCATCAAATATTAATATAGCTTGATCCGTAAATCTATCCGAAAAATATTTAACTGCGGCACTTGTCATATCATGACTGTGGTCGGCATCATAGAAAAACATATCAACTTTATCTATTTCTGACCTATCTACATTTAAAAAGTTGCTATCAAATAATTTAATGGTATTACTACCTTTAAATCTTTTTACATTCTCAATAAACGTTTGTTTAGACGCTTCTATGTTAGTAGAGCCGTCAGCAGCCTGTGTTTCATCTTTCCAGTGGTCTACAGCATAAGCTTTAAGTATATTACCACTAAGAACGCTGCAAAATGTTCCACCATTTAAAACGCCAATTTCTAGATAAGAACTAGAAATTTTTCCTAATGCGTTAAGAAGCTGTCTAGTTCTATTAGAAGTTATACCCTCTACAGTTTTATCTAGCTTAATATTTACCGAGTTAACAAGTGCATTTGCAACTGCTTCCGCTTTTTTATTATTGGTATTACCTTTAGCATGCCATACTTTATCACAGTAGTTGCAATCCCAACAGTCAAATTTGCATGTCTTAATCTTTTTACGCCACGCATCTATTGGTCTATTTTCCAGCTTAGTTTCTTTTAAGTACTCACTAAACGTATCAAATAGTATTTCTTCATTATTTGCAAACCTTTTTATAATGTCCATGGTTTCAAACATCCTGTTAGGACTTTCGCGACCATGCATTTTAAAAGTGTCAACATATTGGAGTAACTCCAACCAATCGTCTTTCCAGGGCGGGAAGTTAGCTGTTTTTAATGCAATAGCACTATCCTGTGTATCCCATTGAGGACAACTAACACGACTAATTGGATCATTAAAATACTGAACTCCTGTTCTAGTATTATTAAATTGGAAGTGTTCTTCCATAACAGGACATCCGCCTAAACAGCCCTCATTGGCAAGAAGGGAAATTTTAATATTATATTTATCCTTTACCCTCTTAATTTCAGCTAAACGAGCATGATCTCTCATTAGATCACGGTCAAGGTTAACATAATCAAAGCCTGCTTCTGCAAGATGTGCAACATCTCTTGCTTCACTTACCGTCCTAAGAATAGTGTTCTTAACAAAAAGTTCCGGAAACTCTGCTTTTACCTGCCCTGTTCTCATCCAATGCGTATGTGGCAAAGTGCAGGATCTAACTCCCGCATCGTATAATGGTTTAAAGTTTTTAATCCATATATCAAGATTTCTTTGATCGGGTCTTACTTCTATGTTATTAAAAGTAGCAGAAACCGGAATTCCGGTTTCTTGCTGAATGTATAAAGCAGTTTCAATAGCAAACAAATTATCGTCAGTTTGAATAAATATATCGCCCATCGCATCCTGGAGAAATGGCGCAATCCTACAAGTAAAATAAATATCGTATATATAATCCTTGTAGTCTTTACAAAACTGCAAAAATTCTTTAAACTGATACTCAGTTAATTTAGGATTTAAAGGTATACTAAATATCTTCACCTTTTGTTTTACCCTCTAACTTTAGTTGGTCATTAACAATTTCGTCAATATATTTCATTCCTGGTAGCGCGGAAAGCTCTTCTATAGCCGTTTTTTCTATTGCCGAAATACCTTTAGTAAGTAATCCGTTATACTTTAATGCGGCTTTAATAGTTTCTTGTTGATCTTCAATAGGCATCATTGCTATTGAATCTAAATTGCCAGAACCTATTCGACCAATAGTCATTAGATCCATAGTGGCTTGTTTTGCCATGCGAGCTATCCAATAATTACGTTCTTCTACTTCATTATGCTGCTTATAAGATTCTAGCGCAGTAACATCAGGAACAATATCTTTAACTATTTCTGCAAATTTCTCTAATTCTTGTAAGCATACTTTATATTTTTTATCATATACTGATAAATCATAGTCGCACTGATCTATGTCTACAATTATTAGCTCACGCTTTAGTAAATCTTGTTCGCCGGCAAGGTCTCTTTGAAGTATTAACTTTTGTACTTCGGTTTTACGCCTGCTACGTTCTATTTGCTTTTTTGCTGCAATGCGAGTCTCTATTTCTAGCAATGCCTGGCGTACTCGCCTGTAATTAGTTACCTGTGAATTAACTACAAAATAACGAGATTGAAAATCAGACATGCCCCAAGACCCGTGTGATTCTACCATCTCAAAAATTTCATTGTTCTCCATTACTTAAAATCCTAACAAATAGTGATGTTGCCCAATTCTTCTATCTTTTTCATCGTCCCAAAGATATAGTTCTTTTAATTGTGTTTTTGACATTTCAGTGCCTAATAATCTTTCTCGCTCATACGATAGTTGTCTTATAGTTGTTAACGTATCTATGAAGTCAAGAATCTCCTGTTCGCCAGTATGATCACCACGTTCAGCAAAAACATCTTTTATATTTCTTTTAAATATTCTTTTCATTAAAGAAACAACTGCATTATAAATGTCCCACGTAAAAGGAACATTTGTTTTGTTAACGCCGCGAGAGTTTTGCTTATCAGGAATTAGGTTTTCAACATCTGAATATGCTGATCTATATGGTCGTACCTCTCCATAGAACCTCCATGCAGTAGCACCCTCTATATGAGGAATTACTTCATATTCTACAGTTGAGGGCCACTCTGAAAGAGAAGCCTCTGGTAATTCAAAAATTTGATAATTATCAAGTGCGACAACCATTCGCATACCTGTAATCTGTGGTATTTCTCTTTTAAAATTTGCAAGAACAAACACTATAGTCCTCCTAAAACTGACGACGCCGCACTGGCGCAACATCCGGAACTCATTCCATCATGGCCTTTTGGTTGCATATCTGATCCGCCTGCTGTTAGTGCGTCAGTAATATAGCTTATCTTATATGCATTATTATTTTGTGCACCGTTGTAGTTACCTAATTGATACCCCTGATTCTGCCCCATTTGCATATTCTCTTCACCACCGTTATCAGGTGTATAACATACTACACCTGAGCTACTTCCGGTTGTATCATTATATTTAGTCACTGCTGTAGTAGCAGTATTCGTGCCACTCTTACCATACCCGTAACCCCATTTAGAGGACATTACTTTAGAGTATCCGTCGGTACCATTAAAATATCCATAATTAGTCCACGTTTCTGTAGCAAAGGTTATATATGCGGAAACTCCGCTTCCTATAACCCAACCACGTGTTTCCCCTAACATTTTTGTAGAAGTACCGCTTACACTTGGATTTGCTGGTGCAGTACCTGCAGCATACATAGTTTCAGTTACATAATTATGTTTATCAGTTGCTGTTGTATTACCTGCTGTTATGTATGCAATAGTTAAGGAACTGTCCATAATGGCAACATGATTTACCCTAGCTGTTTTTAAATTCCAAGCACTATCATTACCGCGACCAGTTTCTGTAGTCATATTAACAGATGAGCAATAGCTTTCAGAAGCAGAATATGAGTTTGCTAATCCATATACATATTGATAATAGTCACTGAACCCGCCATCTAGGTACGCACCTGATCTTGATAGTGTGTCACCTAGATTAGTAGTTATATCGGTTGCATGAACTGTTCTATTTATGTTCGACCAAGGAGTCGTATTCTTGTAACCAGCAGCAGTATATCCACGAGTAAAAATTGTACGATATTTAAAAGTATTATTATATGGATTCAGTATTCCAAGATCTTCGGCAGAACTATTCCACGTACCATTGGAATATATATACAAACCACCTGACTGTATTGACTGAGTACCATTTGAGGGTGAAGCTGGAAAATCGTAAGCCATTAGTATAACGTCCCTATAACAGAAGCGGCAGCAGGTGCTGTAGCCGCGGAACTCATGCCATTATGCCCTTTTGGTTGCGCATCAGCACCTAAGGCAACAATACCGTCTGTTAAATAATTTACTCGATAGGTATTATTGTTCTGAGCACCGTTATAGTGTCCTAGACAATAGCCCCAATTCTGGCCCATCTGATAATTTTCTTCACCAGCATTTCCGTCTGGTGTACTTAATCCGGTATTAAGTTGTGCTCCACTTGTATCATTTAACTTATAAATTCCAGAAACAATATTACCACCATTTTTTACATATCCAAAACCATGCTTAGATGACAGGGCTTTTCCCCATCCGTCAGTACCTACTGTAGTTCCGCCACTAGACCAGGTCTCAGTTGAGAAAGTAAAGTTGGAACCGCCAGAGGCCCATATCCAACCCTTAAATTCTCCGTGCCATTCTGCAACGTTACCGTAACTACTTCCACCAGTGGGCCCTGCTGGTGCGCTACCTGCGGCGTACATTACCTCTGTTACATAATTATGTTTGTCTGTATCTGTAGAATTACCTGCGGTAATATACCCCATAGTTGCATTTGAATTAACCATGCAACCTACATCTCCACGAGTTGTTTTTGTATCCCAGGCGGAATTATGTGATCTTGCTGCTTCGGTTACCATTGATACTGATGACGTCCATGTAGATGTACCATCAAACGAGTCTGCGACACCGTATACATAAAGGTTATAGTCGCTATAACCGCCATCTACATAGGCTGCACCATAGTCCAATCTATCGCCTAGGTTTGTTGTAATATCTGTTGCATGAATTGTTCTGTTTACATTTTTCCACGGGGATGCATCTTTATAGCCGCCTGAAACATATCCGTGCGTATATATAGTACGATACCTAAACGGGTTTGCAAAAGCTGGATTTGTAGTTTGCGTATTGCCTTGTGAAGACCATGAACCACTCGCATCGTAGTAGTAAATTCTATTTTGCGAAATGTATTGAGTTCCTGTGGATGGTGAACTTGGAAAATCATATGCCATTATACACCTCCAAGCATTTGTGCAGACGCAGTACCACAACAACCTGAACTCATCCCATCGTGACCTTTTGGTTGTGTATCAGAGCCCATAGCAGATGAAGTATCTGTTAAGTAATTTATTTTTTGACTATTATTGGTTTGGTTGCCGTTATATGAACCAAGGCTATAGCCATGATTTTGCCCAACCTGGTGATTCTCTTCACCGCAAGAATCTGGACGAGATATTGTTGTTACAGCAGAAGTTCCTGGTGTATAGTCATTCCATTTATTATACGTTGCAGATCCACCATAGGAACCTGTTGCACAATACCCATACCCTAACTTACTAGACAAGCCCTTTGGCTGGCCGTCGGAACCAGATGACCAAGTACCGCTTGTCCATGTTTCGGTTGCCCACTCAATGTAAGCAGCAGTACTATTTACTGCTATCCAACCCCTGAATTCACCGAACATAGCGGCAATACCGTTACCAGTACCGCCACCTGTCGCGGGGTTTGCAGCTACAGATCCAGCAACGGACATTGTTTCCGTAATATAATTATGCCTATCTGTGGCGCTAGAGCCTCCGGCAGTAATATATGCAATGCTTAAATTTGAGTTCATTAAAGCTTCACAGTCACTTCTGGAAGTTTTTGTATCCCAGGCAGAATCGTGAGTTCTTCCTGCATCCGTTGCCATATTTACAGAAGACGTCCATGTAGAGCTACCACCAACAGCCCCAGACATTCCATATACGTAGTGGTAATAATCACTAAATCCACCCCCAATATATGAGGCAGAATAATCTAACATATCCCCTAGATTTGTTGTCATATCGGTAGAATGAATTGTTTTATTAACATTTCTCCAAGGACTTCCGCCCTTGTACCCTGCCGATACGTATCCACGAGTATAAATTGTTCTATATCTAAATGTCTTGTTTAAAGGGTTTGGAGCTATGTCGGCTCCGCGTGTAGACCACGCAGAGCCTTCATAAACATAAAGCCTATTTGGGGCGACGTACTGTGTACCTGTAGAAGGTGATCCTGGAAAATCATACGCCATTACTTTCTCCTAAATATGGCCTTAGTTAGCTAGTAGTTGTTTTACTAAAGCTTTTAGCTCATCAATTTCTGATTGCTGTTCCTTTATGGCTTCTACTAATAAGCCTACCATGTTACCATAGGCTACACTGTAAAACTCTTTTTCGCTACCACGTACGGCTTCTGGTAATACCTTTAGTACGTCTTGAGCTATGATACCTGTTTGACGGGCATCTTCAACATCAGTACGCTGGAATGTTACACCATTTAACTGTTTTACTTTAGCTATTGCGTTAGTAATAGGCTTTACGTCGCGCTTAACACGAATATCGGAATAAGCAGTAACGTTACCAGCAGCAGTAATAGTGCCGGCCACATTTATAGAAGTTCCGGTTGCATTAGGGTCTACATAGTATGCAGTATTACCACTATCATAGAAAATAGGAGCACGCATATCATCACGGCAACGAATACTTCCTGATAAGGCAGCTAAGAAGCCGCCATTTTCCAAGATTAAGGCACCGTGTGTATTTAGGTTAGCAGCTGTTCCACCAGCATTTGGATGAGACCATGCAATACCATATAGCGAACCAGTTGTAGTACCGTCAGCAGGTAATTTATAGCTATCGCCCATGGCAAACACACCCTGGTAACGAGTAGATGTATATACCCCTACATGACCGTAGCCATAATTACTATCCGTATAAATATTGCCACTAGAAGCAAGGTAGCTGCCAGCACGTAATGAACTTACATAAGAATAACTATTTGGGTCTATATAAAAACCAGTATCGTTATAATCATAGAATATAGGCCCACGAATTGACGCGTTTCCGTATACTATACCATCACTACTGAAATATTTTCCGTTTTGCCAAGTATTTTCATACAGTAACCAATTACCATTCATATAAAGGTTTTGGTTAAAGTAGAAACTCTTGTCGGAGTACATATGACACCAACTAGCGTTTTGTGGGCCGAGGTTCATGTAACCATAGGCAGTTGTTACACGTAAAGCAGTACCATCACCCTGAGTTAATTTAAGGTTCTGGTTTGTTAGTGCAATAGCGCCAGTAGCTGTTAGTAAGCCTTCAGTTGTTAATGAACTACTCATCACAACCGGGCCGGTAATACCGCCGCCAGCCTTACTAAAGAAAGTAGAAGTATCTGGAATTGGTACTGCGTCTACCCACTGTGCGGTATTTCCGTCATAGTAGTAAATCTTTAATTTACCAGTATCACTTTCCCACCACATATCGTTGTAGTTGTAGGGGCTCGGAGCACTGTCTTGTACCCATAGTGCAGGAACATTTACACCACGTTTTGTAATCTGTCCACCAAACTGTGCACTGTTATTTTCTAAGTTAAGAATGAGTGGCCAGTAGCCATCATACTGCTCCCAGCTAGTACTACCGGTACCACTTCCTCTTAAAACATGAAAGAGATTACTATTAACATGAATCATCGCACTGCGATGATCACTGTCTTGGAAGTATATGGTTGGACTAGAGTTCTGTAAATAGGTATTACCTATTATGGCTACAGTTGATATTCTTGAAGTACTGTTAGGGTCTAGGTAGTATGCGGAATCATTACGGTCATACCATATATAACCATATTGAGTATCGGTATACGTAGTAGCATAAAGCTCCTGATATCCACTATTAGTACGTACTCTCCAGTTACCTGAAGAATCTAAGAAACCAAAGTCACTGCTTGTATTACCATATATATAACCACGTACTGTAGTCTGATGATTACTACGGAACTGTAGCTCTACTGTTCCGCCACTACCTGTAATTGCCCACGAAGCAGCACCATTTGAGTAAAAGTGTGTACCGTTTGCTTGATTATATAAACCATATAAGTTATTATGGTTTCGGAACCAGCCATAGTTATAGATCTCGTCCGGATCTATACGATTCATACGGCTTGTGCTATTAGGGTTTACATAATAGTTGGTATCATCATAATCATAAAATATTGGGGCACGTAAACTATCATGAGAAATACCTGCCCAGGTACCACGAACATAGTTAATTTCTAGTTGATCGGTACTATAACCGCTATTAATAGTATCAACATAAATGCTTGTTCCAATAAATCCATAATTAGTATCTGGCGCATAGTATAGATTATTAAAGTTAATCTGGTACATACGTGAAGTACTATTAGGATCTACATAATAAGCGCTATCGTTATAGTCATACCAGCCATTTGCATAGAACCAGCTGCCACGATAGCTAGCTAAATATATTGAGTTTCCACTTTTTGCTTCTAAATGTAAGTTACCATTAGTAGTAAATATTTGTGCTTCTGCACTGTCATAGTCGCCGTTACCACCAATGTATAAGTATCTGCCCCATGTTGGATTTGGCCCAAAAAGTGCTCCGCCACGCATACGCAGTGCGGCGGCACCAGTACTATTAGGGTCTATGTAGTAACCGGTGTCATTATTATCGTAGAAGATCGGAGAACGTGAAGATGCTACTGCCCAATGATTACCGGCTTGATCGCCGTATACTACGTTAGTTCCACTGCTATTTCTCCAAATAAACTGATCTGCTGCTTGGAAATACCAATTGTTGGAGTGATACTGTATTTTACCACTATATTCGCCAGTCCAAGTTGAGGAGTCTGATCTCCAGTCGCCTACTGTGCGTAGAGAGGTAGAGCCATTAGGGTCTAAGTAGTAACCGGTATTATTGCTATCATAAAAAACTGGTGCACGGAAATCAGCATACGCAGAAACTGATCCTGATGTTGGAATGCTTAATGTAGTGATCTGCGTTCCATAGCCGTAGTTTGTAAAGTTGGCTCCATTAGAACCCCAATACATCTGACCACCAGTGGTCCACCAACGTGCACCCCAGCTGTTTAGTGATCCAGCAGTACCACCAGTAAATATTTCGTCAGGAAAATGAGAAGTTCCAGCAACACTTAATACTGTGGATGAGTTAAGTGCCGATCCACCAATACCAACTTTATTAAATCTAGAGGTAGAAGCGAAATCTCCGTAGTATGTGGTATCGTCACTATCATAGAAAATTGGAGCACGGAAATCACTAGTTGCATACCCAGTACCATTTATACTTAGTCTATAAGACGAATTGTGATTATTTTGTCCAAAATACCAGTTGCCTGAAGTTGATACAGACATTAAATAGTAACCAAGCGTATCACTATAAAGTCCAAATCCATTACCTATACCATAGTCAGGCGAATATCCAGCAATCCATCTCCAATCGTAATTCCCTTGTATGTACAAGTTACCTGCAGTATTACCTCCAGGTCCACCGCCTACCTTTAATTCGTATAAGCGTGATGTGTTATTCGGATTTACGTAATATGCGGTGTCATCTCTATCGTAGAATATTGGTGCGTCAACACGTACAGACGATTCTAATTTAGTATTAAATAGAGCAGTGCTAGTATCCCAGTAATGAGTTACTGAATTAGTTCCGCCAGTGTAAAGTCTCCAATTTACTTTAGCACCTGACGCGCTAGCACCGTCATTAAAATGTGGATAATGATTACCACCAGCCTCATATGCATCCCAGTAGAAGTGACCGCTATAGTGGTTGGCTGTAGAGCTAAGTGTAACCGCAGTGCTAGTACTAGCTCCACGACCAGTTACAGTAGCTAGCGTATCACTTTCAGCACTTAAATATGCATGAGTATGACTAGATAGTGCGTAGCTATTAGTGTCAAGTGCCCACGTATCTGCAGCAGTTTTCTTTAAGAATCCGCTAGTTCCGCTTAGTGCGGCAATAGCTGTTAAATCAGCATCTAGTGGTTGCTTATTCCCTAATGCAGTAGTAATAGTAGTAGAAAAGTTTGCATCGTTACCAAGTGCACTTGCTAACTCATTTAATGTATCTAAGGTAGTAGGTGCGCTTGCGACTAAGTTAGCAATTTGTATGCCAACATATGTTTGTGTAGCGTATGTACTGTAGTCTAGCAGCCAGGAGTTATCTCCTGCTCTTTTTAATAATCCACCACTGCCCGTTAAAGCAGCAATAGCCGTTAGATCTCCATCTAACGGCTGCTTGGTTTGTATATCACTATTAAGATTGATAAAGTTATTATCTAGCTCAGCATTTGTAAGGGTGCGGTTTACAGCCGTAGCTCCAGTCTCTCTAGTTACAATCGTTGCCATATCAGCCCCTTATAAAATCAAAATTAAGCTACAGTTACTTTCCAAGTGATAACTAATGTGTCTAGTGCACCTTTGTTGATAACTGGGAATACTGTGCGGCAAAGCATTGTACCACTTGTTAATGCATTGAAAATGCCTGCTTCTGTAATTGCACCTGTTGAAACACCGGCGCCAAATGTAGCTACATACTGAACGCTATCATTGCTAGCGGTTGTAGTAACGATTGTTGTGCTGTCTAGTGAAACGCGAGCACCTAGTGCTGTTTCTAGTGCGGTGTTAGCTGCTGCGGCTGCTGTTGTTCCGGTACCTACACCCATGTGGGTCATAACGCCGGCAGTTGCATCTTTCATGCGACTAGCAATATAAGCTAAACCTGCATTAACTACTAGGTTGTGCTCGTCCTGTTGTTTGACCTGACCGTTCTCATCAATTAGTGTTAATTGTAGAGTACCTTTGGCCTTGATTGAATCATTAACCATGATCTATCCTTTAAGTAAAATAAGTGTTTGTACCTACGTATCCCGGCTCTACATAAGCGCCAGCAAAGTAGCTTTGATTATTAATAAACCCACTATCAGCCGGTAAAACGGTTTCATAGAAAATTGGGTTAATATATTTAAGGAAAGTCAATACATCGGCTGTATATAGAGTTTCCGATGCTACTTTACCTGCATTTTTGTACGAGGTATCCGTACTTGAGAAAACATCTACTGCTAGCTTTCCACTGGCTTTAGATGCTGTATCTGATGAGTTAGTCGTATCAGATAAGGTTTTACCAGTGGATTTAGTAGATACTTCTAGTGAAGTTACTGAATCCAATGGCTGTTTGTTTGTACTGAAGCTTAAAACTTCGTTACGTGTGAAACTGTCTGCTAAGATTTTTCCACTACTAAATGTAGTATTATCAGATACTACATAACTATCTGACTTTACGATACTTAAGTAAACTGCCTTTGCATCACTTGTTGCAAAATAATCTATTACATTTTTTCCAAAGCTAGCAATTTGATCATCATCAATATTTGCGCTACCATAAAAATCATCTGTAGCGTCTACTAAATCCGTAAAGTTTCTAACATAGTTAACTACTCTACTAAAATCATCTACAGTGTAATTAGTAGAATCCGATAAGATTTTAATAGGCCCTAAACTAATTGGATTAGTATTAACTGCTACATCCTCTAGTACTTTAGAAGAGGCTTTGGTTGCCGCATCCGTTGTAGTAGGTGTATCGCGTACTACTTTTTGCGGATTTAGTACAACCAAATCCGTTTTAGTAAAACTATCCGCTAGTAGTTTTGTAGTACGAAGACTAATAGGGTTTAGGATTGCTGTAGTGTCAAGTATTAATTTAGTACCATCAAATCTTGTGTAATCTGAGGTAGTAGCATAATCTATAGTATTTTTACCTATAGTAGCTATCTGATCGTCATCAATATTTGCTGCACCAAGAAAGTCATCAGTAGAGTCTACTAAGTCTTCAAAACTACGAGTGTACCATACAGTACGACTAAATTGATCTGATTGTGTAAAAGTAGTATTTAGCTGTTTAGTGCCATACTTACTAACTGTTTCATTAGTAATTGCAGTATCTAATTTAGTACTTGCTACATCAAATCCAGTTATTAGATCGGAGGTAGTTTTAAGTTCTGTAAATACTCTTGCCGCATCCCACTTTAGTGTTACTACGTCCGATTTAGTAAACCCAGTACTAAGTATCTTTGTAGTGCTTAGTCTAGTCTCGTCACTAATGTCGCCTGTATCAAGGAACTTCTTTGAGAACCAAATATCTACTTGTTCTTGTTGATCTACTACATCTAAGGCTATTTTACTAACTTGTTTTACATTTAGATCAGTTGCACTTTTGGCTTCTACAAATACTTTGCCTAAACTATAAGTTCTTAAATCGGTATTGGTAACGCTATCTAGGAATGGCTTAGTAAATACTACTGATCTTATTTCAGTTAAAGCCGCTAAATCTAACTTATTAGCTGTAAAGAACACCGATTGTAAATCGCTGAGTACAAATGACTCTACTAAATTCTTGCCTATAGAAGCGATCTGATCGTCATCTATATTTGCTTCGCCTAAAAAGTCGTCTGTGGCGTCAACCGAATCAGTAAAAAGTCTATTATAATCAACTATCCTACTATAGAAGTCACCTATTAGTAGTGTTTCTGGCTTTACCTTATTTAAATTAAGTCGTGTTTCGTCAAACTTAATAAACTGATCGGCAGAAATCTTAGTAAAGTGTAAGTACTTAGTGTCTAGTAAACTGCTGGTATCTAGCGCGATCTTGGAGTAGTCTTTTGTAAAAGTTTCCGATAGCTGTAGATTATCTACACTACCTTTGCCTACATAAAATACTTTATAAGAATCACTAGCATACTGCTGTTCGCTAAATATGCGGTTATAGTTTACTAGTCTACTAAAACTATCACTATTTAGTACCGTATCACTAAAAGGTTTAAAGCTATAAGCTCCGAAACTTTCCGTGATAACTGCATACTCTTGTCCACGATGAAATAAGTTTGGATTAGGTACGGATTCTTCACCCATACCCGTTGATTGTACATTTATAGCATCCGATGTTACGTCTGTTACTTTATCAGTGTAAGCAACACTTGTTACGGTATTCTGAACTACAACATCTGTAACTTTGCTGGTAACTGCAGGAGCATTACCAGTTACCATAGGCACTACTATAGAAATTGATTGTTCAGCCATAACTTAACCTCAAAGTGGTGGTGTTTGATTGCTGACGTCAGGAGTAGCATCCGTTGGGCTAAATAATATTTCTACCATTCCACGTACTGGTTTATATGTACGAGTAAATATTTGGTCTACTGGCTCTGTTACTCTTAACTCAAAGAAACCATATACAGGACTATCAACAATCGCTTGCACTGACCAAGTATTAGCTAAACTACTAGGAAATTGTATGTATACTTTATTTAATGTGGTTTCTACCCATGCTGTATCTACGTCTGGTGTAGTAGCATTGATTCTACCGCTACCAGTTACTAGTTTATAGTATTTTGCATCATACAACACAACTTCTTCTTTGTTGTAAGCTTGACCACTTTGCCAAGCACCTAGGTATATTGGAAGTCTAACAAATAATGTAGTTTGTACTCCACCAGACTTAACACCTGTTGGTCTATCTGTTTGGCCGCTGACGTTATCTGCTTCTACTACAACTGCTTCGTATACGTAGTTATTGGCTGGATTTTGTTTTACACTGGCATCTTCTACAAAGTTTAGGGTGATAGGGAACTCCAGTTGTTCGCCTTTTACTAAACTCCACAACACGGATCCGCCGTCAGCTATTAGATCCTGGGTTGTATTAGTCAGTCTTGATCGTGCCATAGTTTTCCTTTCTTGCTAACTGTTTGAAAGTACTTACCTCAGCAGTAAGTGCGCAAACTTCGGTTTGTAATCTTTGGTTTTCCACAGTTAATTTTTGTAGTTCTTGGTTTAGTGCGATAACTTCGTTATGCAACCTACCAAGTTCTAAACTTAGGGCCGTGTTCTGCTCACTCATACGTTCTAATTCTGTATGCATAAGAGTAATTATACTAGTTTCTGCTTCGGTACTACGCCAATCTTTCATCAGTTTTTGCACACCGATAATAACTGCAATTGTTGCTAGTGCGACTAAACCAAGGGCTTGTACTGACTGTTCTGCGTCGACGTTTATCATCGGGGCACTCCATTACTTAAGGCGGTTAGTTTTACAAACCAATTAATTTAATTAGGGGTCGCAGTGTTCTAGCTAGGCTAACCGCTTGTCAAGAAACTTTTTAGACACCTGTGGACATTTTGTATTATTATAACACAAGGGCATAGCTTTGTCAACGTAAAAAAATACCAGCCCTAAGGCTGGTATTTTTAACAAGCTACAACAATTTTTACGGTTTAGGGTATTTTGCTTTAATAGCCGCAATTTGTGCAGCCATTTCA
>JACCDX011882308.1_pt1 | contig 18894 bp, 17 predicted proteins | sample 7449681 | NCBI WGS metagenome assembly JACCDX01 (sample SAMN15323450, study PRJNA562643) | freshwater metagenome | isolation source: river surface water | place: USA:Blue River Watershed | collected 2017-08-18
CACGGCGACCCATACGGTGACGCAGGCCGAGATCGACAGCGACGGCGGTGGTGACGGCATGCTGGAGAACACGGCGACGGCCGACAGCGAGGAGACGGGTCCGGATACGGACGACGCCGATGTGCCGATTGATCTCAATCCGGCTATCAACATCGACAAGGTCACTATCGATGGTGCAAACGTCGGTGATGGACTGACAGGTGTCCATGTCGGCGATTCGATCAGCTGGCGCTACACGGTCACCAACACAGGAAACGTTGCATTGTCCAATGTGACGGTCGAGGATGACCATGGCACCCCCGGCTTTACTGGCGATGACTTCTTTGCGACCTATTCCGGCGGCGACACCGATGGCGATAACAAGCTCGATCTGGACGAGACCTGGACCTTTACCGCTAACGGTACAGCCGTATCGGGAACCTATACCAACACCGGTTATGTGTCCGCCGTGGCCCCGGATGGTCAGCCAGCCACCGATTCGGATACGAGCAGCTATACGGCTATCCCGCGCGAGGCCCTCATCGCCCCGACCAACACCACGCCTTACCAGTACATCAGCGGCACGGCGATGAGCTTCCAGGATTACTACGACTACCAAGGCGGCGTAATCCAGTACAGCGTCAAGACCAACAAGATCAGCCAGACGAACCCGGGGGTGTTCTTCTACTTCACTGGTGCATCAGGTGACATCGTTGGGGCCGATGGTGCAGATGCCAACACCACGGCCGATACGATGACAGTCACTATCGACCAGACGATGACACCGAACGGAACGACTTCCGCGTTCAGCCCGCTTAACCTGAGCAACATCCAGCTGTACAAGGTTATTGACGATGGTGATGGGGTCGTTGATGCCGGCGATTCGCTGTCGTCCGTGAGCTCGAAGAGCTATTCGGTATCGATCGTTAATGGCGATGTGTCGATCACATTCACTCCGGATGCCGTCGGTTCGATGTACATCATTGGCGTCAAGTATCAGACGTCGACCTTGGTTGGAAATATGGTGACGAAGGACGGTCTCGGTAACTATCCGACCGTGAATTACAACTTCGATACGGTCATCAATGGCAGCATCATCGAAACCTACGACGGCGGCGTCGACCTCGCTCCCAAGCCCAACACCGGCAGCAAGATGCTTCTGTCCGGCGATGGCGGCGATGGCGCACATGCTGCAAACGACAAGCAGGTCAATGTGCTGGTGAAGGCCGCGATGGCATGGTGGGCTGAGCAGGGGCAGGATATCTCTGCCCTCGAGGATGTTTCGGTCGACCTGTCTGACCTCGGTCAGGACGGCGATGGCAAGTGGATCCTGGGTGTGACCAATGGCAGCGAGATCACCCTCGACGACGATGGCGCCGGCCTGGGTTGGTCCACCGGTGTCGGCGGTGTGGCACACAACCGTGTCGATATGCTATCGGTCCTGGTTCATGAAATGGGCCACGTGCTCGGCATGACGGATGAGCAGATGGGCGACATGCTCGAAGCCGGCGAAAGAATGATGCCCGGAGGTGACACCGAAGGTGGGGACGATAACGCTGTAGCAGCCGCCAGCCTGCCGGATCAGGCCATGCAGTGGGGCACGATCGGTGTGCAGGAGGCCGAGCAGCACGTCAACTTCAGCTGAAACCTGCTCCTTGACCAAGCAGGTGGTAGCGGAACGGAGGCCCTCGGGCCTCCGTTTTTTGTTCACTGTTTGCATCAGGCGGTGAATTCGGCATGTACTACACCCAGCGGCGGATGGCCCTTCGATTCGCATTCAAAACTGCGGATGAATTCGCAAGCAGTCACTTACATTGCGGCCTTCCATCGATGTGACTGTGGCAGCCCCTTCACATTGGCTGTTCATTTACTCCTGAGCATCCTTGCCGGCTGGTTTGTGCGGGACTTACGATCTTTGCAACTATCGGGGAATTTCCCCCAAACGTGCGAGGAGAGTGCAAATGTCCCAATCCATGTCGAGCGAACGCGATGCTGCTTCCACCAACGGCGCTGCCCATGAAGCTACGGGAGCGGTGCAGATCGGGCTGCGGTTGCGCGCATCTGACAACAGTGGTCGAGCGATTGTTTCCAATATCAGCTCGGTACATCTGAGCTCGGGCATGGCCTTCATCGACTTCGGCTTCGTCGAGCAGTCTGTGCTGTCCGAAGCGGCGCGCGCCGCGCGGGCCGGGGGAGACGGCAAGCCGCAGATGGCTGACGGCCGCCTCGAGTGCCGCATCGCGATGGGCCTTGGCGATGTCGCGCAACTGGCGCGCCAGTTGCAGCAGATGCTGGCCAATGCCAATCGTCCCGCAGTGACTGCGCCCGCAGCCGACGATCACTCGATGCCGCCTGAAACCAGCCTGCAGTAAGCGCCTGCCAGCGTGAATCCCGGCGGCGACCAGTCCGCCGCCGGCCATCTCCATTCAGCCCGGCCCAATCATGACGACCTCGACTCCTTCTCCGGCCCGCAATAGTGCGGACACTGCGCCCGAGCTGCGCGCGGTCGTATCAGCCAGCCGCAACGCCATCATTACGGCGGCTTTGTTCAGCCTGTTCATGAACCTGCTGTTGCTGGTGCCTTCGCTGTACATGTTGCAGATTTACGACCGGGTGCTGTCGACCGGCAGCGTGCCCACGCTGCTGATGCTGACCCTGATTGCGACCTTCCTGTTCATCGTCTTTGGCGGGCTGGAGTGGCTGCGCACGCAAGTGATGATCGTGGCCAGCATGCGTTTCGATGCGATGCTGGGTCCGAGCATTCATGACGCGATCTTTGCGCGCACCCTGGCCACTTCCGGCCGGCAGGCCAGCGCGCAGCCGCTGGAAGACCTCGACAAGGTCAGGCAGTTCATCACCGGTCCCGGCTTGTTCGCGTTGCTGGATGCGCCGTGGGTACCAGTCTATGTGGTGATCATGTTCGTGTTCCACCCATGGATGGGCGTGGCGGCGCTATTTTCGATTGCGGTGCTGGCGGTCTTCACGGTCTGGACCGAACTGGCGACAGGCGACCTGCTGCAGGAAGCCAATCGTGCCAACATCGCCGCCAACCAGCAGACCGTGTCGCACTTGCGCAATGCCGAAGCGATTGCAGCCATGGGCATGCTGCCCAGCCTGCGCGAGCGCTGGTTGGAAGAGCGCCACAAGGCCCTCGATGCCCAGCATCGCGCCAGCGCGCGCTCAGGGCTGATTTCAGCCATGTCCAAGACCTACCGGATGACGTCCCAATCGCTGGTCCTCGGGTTGGGCGCTTACCTGGCGATACGCCACGAGATCTCGCCGGGCATGGTGATTGCCGGCTCCATTCTGCTCGGCCGCGCGCTGGCGCCAATCGACCAGCTGATTGCCAGCTGGCGCATCCAGACTGCCGCGCGCATCGGTTACGACCGCCTGTCGGAACTGCTGAAATCGCACCCGCCTTTGGCGGAAGCGATGCCCTTGCCGGCCATACGCGGCGAATTCCGCATCGAAAAGCTCGTCGTCTCTCCGGCTGGCGTGCGACGCCCGGTGATCAAGGAAATCTCGCTGCTGATTCCTGCCGGCAGCCAGTTGGCCATCATCGGACCTAGTGCGGCCGGCAAGTCCACCTTGCTCAGGTCGCTGCTGGGCTTGCATCGCCCGGCGGCCGGCAGCTTGCGGCTCGATGCCATTGAACTCGCCCAGTATCCGCGTCAAGACCTGGGCCGTTCGATCGGATATCTGCCGCAGGATGTAGAGCTGCTCGATGGCACGATTGCCGAGAATATCGCGCGCTTCGGCTTCATCGATCCGGAGGCCGTGGTCAAGGCGGCCCGGCGTGCCGGTGTCCATGAAATGATCGGCGCCATGCCGGAAGGCTACGAGACCAGGCTGCACGGCAATTTCACCTTGTCGGCGGGCCAGCGTCAGCGTGTCGCACTCGCGCGGGCACTCTATGGCGACCCGGCCGTGGTGATCCTCGACGAGCCGAACTCCAACCTCGATGAAGCTGGCAACGCAGCGCTGCAGCAGGCGTTGACTGACTTGCGCAGCGCGGGCACGACGGTGGTCGTCGTCACCCACCGCTCGCAGCTCCTCGAGCAGATGGATTCGGTGATGGTGCTTGTCGATGGCCGTATCTCATGCCTGGGCACCCCGGCACAAGTGGCCGAGGCCTTGCAGCAAAGGCGACAGGCGATGCAGTCCATGAATGCCCAAGGCAGCAATCCAGCCAGTACCAGCCCTGCAGCCAACGGCAAGGCGGCTTATCCGGCACAAGGCGTTCATGGCACCCATGGTGCCAATGGCACCAAATCCTCCGTTCCGTCCCCCATCGCGCCTTCCGTGGAGACCCGGCAATGAACGCTCCCGACAAGATTCATGCGCTGCCCATGCGCAAAGCCCTGCCCGGGCTCGACCCGAAAATTGAACGCAGCGAAAAGCGGCTGCGCCTGATCGGCGTCATCGGCATGCTGGTGCTGTTCGGCGGGCTGGGTACCTGGTCGGTGCTGGCGCCCCTGGATAGCGCTGCCATCGGCCCCGGCGTGGTGGTGCTCGAGAATTACCGAATGGCTGTCGACCACCTCGAGGGCGGCATCGTCGCCGAGGTGCATGCGCGCGAGGGCCAGTGGGCGAAAAAGGGCGAGGTGCTGGTCACGCTGCAGGACGTGCAGCCGCGCGCGCAACTGGAGCAGGTCAAGGGCCAGTGGTTCGTGGCCGTGGCGCGCGAGTCGCGCTTGCTGGCGCAGCGCGATGGCAAGGGACGCGTCGTTTTCCCGAAAGCCTTGCTGGAGAACGCAAAGGACCCGCGCGCCGCCGATGCGATGCGCGTGCAGGAACAGACCTTCAGCGTGCGCCGTCGTGCCCTGCAGGGCGAGATCACGCTGTATGAGCGACAGATTGCCCAGCTACGCGAAAAGGCGGGGGGATTACAGGAGCAGCGCGCGATGCGCGAGCGACTGGTCGATTCCTTCGAGAAGGAGCGAGGTGACTTCGAGGCGCTGGCGCGCGAAGGCTATGCCGAACGCCAGAAGGTCCGCGAGATGGAGCGCAATCTGGCCCTCAATGACGGGCAACGCAGTTCCCTGGGCAGCGACATCGCTGCGACCGATGTCGAGATCAGCGCCACACAAGTCAAGATTCTGCAGCTGGACCAAACCTTCCAGCGCGAGGTGAACAAAGAGCTGGCCGAGGTGCAGGCCGAACTTTTCACGCTGCAGGAAAAAATGCTGGGCCTGGAAGATACGGTCAAACGGACTGTCATCACGGCGCCGCAGGATGGTGTGGTGCACGGACTGGCGGTGCATGCGCCGGGCGAGGTCATCAAGCCCGGCGCTCACTTGCTCGACATCGTCCCCGGCAATGAAAAGCTGATCGTCGAAGCCAAGCTGTCCCCGACCGATGTCGACCAGATCCGCGTCGGGCAGATGGCAGAGGTACGTTTCACGGCCTTCCGGCAGCGCGAGATGCCGAAGATTCAGGGGCAACTTGCCACGCTGTCGGCCGACCGCATGATCGACGATGTCAACGGGCAGAAGACGCCGTATTACCTCGGGCGCGTCGTGATCACGCCCGAAGGAGTACGACAGCTGCAGAAGCTCAAGCTCGATCTCGTGGCCGGTATGCCTGCCGACGTGATTGTGAAGACGGGCGAGCGCACGTTCTGGCATTACCTTACCGCACCCGTTACCGACCTCGTTATCCGTTCACTGAAGGAGGACTGACATGCACGCCGGCCGTTGCCTGCTACGCGCCTGTCTGGTGGTCAGCCTGGGCATGTCGGCTGCCGCAGTGCAGGCGGAAGATCTGCTTTCCTTGTACCGCAATGCCGTGGCAGATTTTCCGGCACTGCGAGCGCGGGTGATGGCCATCGGGCGTGCGCGCTCCGATGTTGACCTTGCCCAGAGCAAGTTGTATCCGCAAGTGAGTGTGCAGACCTCGGCATCGCGCAATGATTACCGCGATAGCGCAGCCGAGCAGCGTTTCAATGGCAATCGCACGATCTTCGTAGCGCGCCAGGCCTTGCTGGATCTGCCATCGGAACATCGTCTGGCCGGTGCGAAGGCCGTCGTGACCCAGGCGGAACGCGAAGCGGAACAGGCGCGCACCGAATTGTTCGGCCAGCTGGCAGACCAGTACCTGCTCGCCTTGCAAGCCGAAGATGAGCTGATACAGCTGCAGGTGGAGAAGGAAGCGGCCGACCAGCAGGTCGAGCGCTTGCGCGCGATGCGCGAGCGCGAAATGGCCAAGGTTACGGATCTGGCCGAAGCCATTTCCTGGCGCGAGCAGCTGGTGACGCGTGAAATCGATGCGGTCAACAAGGCTGAGGCGGCCCGTACGCGCCTTCAGGAGTTCACCGGGCGCATGCCCGGTATCCTGTCGACCATGTCGAGGCAGGAATTTCCTCCGGTGCCCGAGTCGGTGAAGTACTGGGTGGAGGGCGCCATGGCATCGAATGCCGCGATTGCCGCCAGGCAGGCCGCTGTCGAATCTTCGCGCGCTGCTGTCAATGCCGCGCGCGCCGACCACTACCCAACGATTGCACTGAATTTTCAGCGGAACCAGTCGAACCAGGATATCGACAATTCGCCCCGGCGCGACTTTACCGTGGACAGCATCTCGCTAGAGATGCGGCTGTCGATCTACGAGGGCGGCCGGGTGAATGCGGCCACAGCATCGGCGTTGGCGCAACTGGCCATCGCCAACGAGCAGCTGGATGCATCACGGCGCGAAGTCGAGCGTGATGTACGCATCCTGTATGCGAGCGCGACTGCCAACCGCGCGCGTATCGATTCCACCAACGGAGAAGTCGAGGCGCTCAACTACACCGTACGTGCGCAGGAGCGTGGCTACGAACTCGGGGTCGTGACCGTGATCCAGGTGCTCGATGCGCGTCGCCGCTTGCTGCGTTCACGGGTGGATCAGTCCAAGGCGCGCTATGACTACCTGCGTGATCTGATCGGGTTGCGCATGCGTGCCGGCGCCCTGAGTGAATCGGACGTGATTGAATTCAATCGCTGGCTGGCGCCGCGCGCGGAATCGGTGTCCTTCAGGGACTGGATGGACGAGTTGCCGCGCCGCTAGCGCGGCACCGGCTCCTTGCCAGAGGAGTCAGCAGCCGCGATGCGGCCTGCGTTTGCATGCGGGCAACGCCGGGACAGAACGGGTCACGTGCCGAGGTATCATGCGGCTTCATGCGCCGCAGCCCGTGCGGCCCAGCCCCGGACCCGCCAGCAATGATCGTTTCCCTGCTATCCCGCCGCCTGTTCGCCTTCGTGATCCTCGCCCCGCTGGTCGGCCATGCGGCCGAGCCGGCCTATGAATGCGATGGCAAGACACATTTCATTCATCGCGGCGCACCATCCACGGTGCCGGCCGACGCCACGCGCAGCTACCGTTTCGACGGTGGGCAGCTGGATGGTATGCCCTGTACGTTTTCGGATGCGGAAATCGGTTGCCACGGTCTCACGCCGCAACAGGCCTACCGCCGCGTGCTGATCAATCGCACGGCCGGCACCGTCAAGGACACGATGGAATTGCCGACTTCGATGCTGGTCTTCGAAGGGCAATGCAGGTAAGTCCTCGTCCGCCCATTCATCATGTCCAGCCAGCAGTTACAGCCCGCGCAGTGGGAAAGCAGCGAAGACGGCCACATTTTTGCGCCCGGCTTTGGCGATGTCTATGCGACCCGTTCCGGCGCGTGGGGACAGGCCAGAACTGTCTTCATCGACGGTTGCGATTTGCGGCATCGGTGGCAGCAAGGTGAGTGTGTCCGTTTACTCGAAACCGGCTTTGGCCTTGGCGTGAATTTTCTGGCGACCTGGGCAGCACTTGAAGCCGTCAACGGCGAAGCAGCTGGTGCGGCAGGCGAGCGCAAATCAGGCCTCAATCCCAATCCTGCCAAAGCCAGGCTGGATTACGTCGCCGTCGAAATGCACCCGTTCACGCGGGCAGACCTTCGCGCCGCGCTGAGCTTGAGCCTGACAGCTGCACCCGAATCGCAGCAAGCGCTGTTGCAAAGACTTGCTGCCCGCCTGATCGCGCAATGGCCGCTGATGATGCCGGGCTTCCATGCGCTGGAACTGGACGACCACGTTACGCTGACGCTGGTGTTTGGCGACATCGCCGAGAGCTTGCCGCGCGTCGCCGGGCGCTTTGATGCCATTTACCTCGATGGCTTTGCACCTGATCGCAATCCGGCCATGTGGTCCGCCCCCGTGCTGGCGCAAGTCGCTGCGCTGGCTGCGCCGGGCGCGCGCTTGTCCAGTTGGTGTGTGGCCGGTGCAGTGCGGCGCGCACTGGCCGAGGCTGGTTTCAAGGTTGAAAAACGTCCGGGCTACGGCGGCAAGCGCGATTGCTTGTCAGCTTGGTGGCCAATGCTTGTGCCGCAGTCGCCTGCCGGGACCGGCGATGCTTCGATAGCGGCTGGCGTGTCGAGCCGGAGGCGAGCGAGCGAAGCCGAGGGCAGGGCGAGCGCGCCGACCGAAGCCGTCGTGATCGGCGCCGGCATCGCCGGTGCCAGCATCGCGCGCCAATTGGCGCGCCGTGGCGTACGCGTGACCGTGCTGGAGCGTAGCCATCCCGCCTGCGGCGGTTCGGGCAATCCCGTAGGTGTGGTGCGTCCGGAGCCGGGTGGCGCCAGTAATCCGATCACGGAGCTGACCGCAGCGGGCGTGACCTGGCTGATGCGCTGGCTCGGTCGTCATGGTCAACAAGTGCCGCATGACTGGTGTGGCGTGCTGCGCATTGCTCGCGATGAACGCAAGCGCGAAAAGATGGAGCAGCAGGCGGGAGCATCCGACCGCGATTGGTTGCAGGCCGTTGACCCGAACGAGGCTGCGCGTCTGTGTGGCAACGTACTGTTGGAATCAGGATTTTATTTGCCGCAGGCGGGCTGGGTTGAGCCGCCTGCGCTGGTGGCAGCCATGCTGGCGCATCCACGCATCGACCTGCGCCGCGATACTGTAGTCAGTCATTTGTGCAAAGACGGCGATGTCTGGCAACTTGCGCTTGCGGATGGCAGCAGGCTGCAGTCACCGCTGGTGATACTGGCGACGGCCTTTGATCAGGGACTGGGATCGACGCGGCTGTCCATGGGACGAGCGCGCGGACAGCTGTCGATGCTGCCGGCGCGTGAGGGACGCACCCTGCACAAGATCGTTTGCCGTGATGGCTACGTGACCCCTGCCGTGCAAGGCTGGCACGTGGTCGGCGCTACCGTGCAGCACGACGATGATGAGGGCAGTGCTCGCCGCAGCGATGACGAGCAGAATTACGAGCGCTTGCAGCGTTTGCTGCCGGGATTTGCCGCCAGTGCTGACGAGCTGCAGAGCGGCAGGGTGGGCTGGCGTTCGACCACGCCTGATCGCCTGCCGCTGGTCGGCAAATTGGACGAGGGCTTGTACGCCAGTTTGGGCCATGGCGCGCGCGGCGTGACCTGCGCGCCGCTGTGCGCGGAGTTCCTCGCAGCGATGATCTGCGATGAGCCCTTGCCGTTGAGCGCGGCCTGGATGACGCGCCTCGATCCGCTACGGCGTGCTGCGAGAGGCTCCTGACAGCGACTGGATGCCGAGGACTTCGCGTCAGGCGAACAGGCGTGCCAGTTCTGCACCCGGATTATCAGCACGCATGAAAGCTTCACCGACCAGGAAGGCGTGCACATTGGCATCGCGCATGCGCTTGACGTCGTCGGTCTTCAGGATCGCGGATTCGGTCACCACCAGTTTGTCCGGCGAGATGCGCGGCAACAGGTTCAGCGTGGTGTCGAGCGTAGTCTCGAAGGTGCGCAGGTTGCGGTTGTTGATGCCCAGCAGCGGGGTCTTCAGCTTTAGCGCCGCGGTCAGTTCGTCACCGTCGTGCACTTCCACCAGCACATCCATGCCCAGTTCCAGCGCGCAGGCTTCCAGCTCGGCCATCAGGCCATGGTCGAGCGCGGCCACGATCAGCAGGATGCAATCCGCACCCCAGGAGCGCGCCTGATAGACCTGATACGGGTCGATGATGAAGTCCTTGCGCAGTGCCGGGATATTGCAGGCGGCGCGCGCCTGCTTCAGGTAGTCGGGCGCGCCCTGGAAGAAATTAACGTCGGTCAGCACTGACAGGCAGGCAGCGCCATGCTCGGCATAGCTCTGCGCAATCTCGGCCGGGCGGAAATCCGCGCGCAGCACGCCTTTGGAGGGTGACGCCTTTTTGATTTCGGCGATCACACCAGCGCCACCTGCGGCGATCTTGCTGCGCAGGCTGTCGCCGAAGCCGCGAATCTGGGCTCGGGATTCACGGTCGCTTTCGACCTCGCGGCGCAGGCTCGCGTAGTCCTGGATTTTCTTCGCAGCCGCGACTTCGTCGGCTTTCACGTCCAGGATTTTGTTCAGGATGTCGGACATGGTCTGCTTCTTCGTTCGGCTTATTTGGCGGCGAAGCCCTGCGTGAACTTCGCGAATTGTTCGAGTTTGGCGCGTGCTGCGCCGGAAGCGATGGCTTCGCGTGCGCGCGAGACGCCATCGGCGATGCTGGCTGCAACGCCGGCGGCGTACAGCGCAACGCCCGAGTTGAGCACCACGATGTCGCGTGCCGGGCCGGGCTTGTTGTCCAGCGCTTCGAGAATCTTCTGGATCGACTCGGCCGCGCCCGCCACCTTCAGGTTGCGGCTGGCGGTCATCTGCAGGCCGAAATCTTCCGGGTGGATTTCGTATTCGCGGATCTCGTCATTCACCAGTTCGCCGACCATGGTGGCCGCGCCCAGCGAGGCCTCATCCATGTTGTCGCGCGCCCAGACGACCAGTGCATGCTTGGCGCCCAGCCGTTGCAGCACGCGTGCCTGTATGCCGACCAGATCGGGGTGGAAGACGCCCATCATGATGTTGGGCGCACCGGCCGGATTGGTCAGCGGGCCAAGGATGTTGAAGATGGTCCGCACGCCCAGTTCCTTGCGCACCGGCGCCGCATGTTTCATCGCGGCGTGATGGTTGGGCGCGAACATGAAGCCGATGCCGGTCTCATCGATGCATTGCGCGACCTGGACTGGCTGCAGGTTGATGTTCACGCCCAGCGCTTCCAGCGCATCGGCGCTGCCCGATGACGAAGAAACGCTGCGACCGCCATGCTTGGCCACGCGTGCGCCGGCGCCGGCCACCACGAAGATCGATGCGGTCGAAATATTGAAGGTGTTGGCGCCATCGCCGCCGGTGCCGACGATGTCGACCAGGTTATGGGCATCCTTCACGTCGACCTTGGCCGCGAATTCGCGCATCACTTGCGCTGCGGCGGCGATCTCGCCAATGGTTTCCTTCTTCACGCGCAGGCCCATGGTCAGCGCCGCAATCATCACCGGCGACATTTCGCCGCTCATGATCTGGCGGAACAGGCCGAGCATTTCATCGTGGAAGATCTCACGGTGCTCGATACAGCGCAACAGCGCTTCTTGCGGAGTCAGCGTCATGGCGGCCTCAGGTCTCCAGGAAGTTCTTCAGCAGCGCATGGCCGTGTTCCGACAGGATGGACTCCGGATGGAACTGCACGCCTTCGATCTGGAAATTCTTGTGGCGCACACCCATGATTTCGCCATCGGCAGTCCAGGCCGTCACTTCGAGGCAGTCAGGCAGCGATTCGCGCTCGATCGCCAGCGAGTGATATCGGATGACGGTGTAGGGGCTGGGCAGGTGCTTGAACACGCCAACGCCGGTATGCTGTATCGGCGAGGTCTTGCCGTGCATGACTTCCTTCGCGCGGATCACCTTGCCGCCAAAGGCGGCACCGATGCTCTGGTGGCCGAGGCAGACGCCGAGGATGGGCAGCTTGCCGGCAAAATGCTGCAGTACCGGTACCGACACGCCCGCTTCATGCGGCGTGCAGGGGCCGGGCGAGATGCAGATGCGCGTCGGGTTCAGCTGCTCGATCTGCTCAAGCGTGATTTCGTCATTGCGGAAGGTACGGACCTCCTCGCCCAGCTCGCCGAAATACTGTACGAGGTTGTAGGTGAACGAGTCGTAGTTGTCGATCATCAGCAGCATGTCAAATCTCCCCGTCCAGGCCGTCTTGCACTTGTTCGGCTGCACGAAGCACAGCTCTTGCTTTGTTCTCGGTTTCTTGCCATTCCATCTCCGGCACCGAATCGGCGACCACGCCGGCTGCGGCTTGCGCATACAGCATGCCGTCCTTGATCACGCCGGTACGGATCGCGATGGCGAGGTCCATCTCGCCGCCAAAGGACATGTAGCCGCAGGCGCCGCCATAAATGCCGCGCTTCACCGGCTCCAGTTCGTCGATCAGCTCCATCGCGCGCACTTTCGGCGCACCGGACAGGGTGCCGGCCGGGAAGGTTGCGCGCAGTACGTCGAGGTTGGTCATGCCGGATTTCAGCGTGCCTTCGACGTTGGAAACGATGTGCTGCACGTGCGAATATTTTTCGATCACGAACTTGTCGGTAACCTTCACGCTGCCGATCTCGGCAATGCGGCCAATGTCGTTACGCGCGAGGTCAATCAGCATCACATGCTCGGCGATTTCTTTCGGGTCGGCCAGCAGTTCGGTCGCCAGTTTCGCATCCTGTTCCGGTGTCGCGCCGCGCGGACGGGTGCCGGCCAGCGGACGAATGGTGACCTTGCGGTCGCCGTCGCGCGTGGCTTCGTTCCTCACCAGGATCTCGGGCGAACTGCCGACGATCTGCATGTCGCCGAAGTTGTAGAAGTACAGGTAGGGCGACGGGTTAAGCGAGCGCAACGCGCGATAAAGTGACAGCGGCGAATCGACATACGGCTTGCGGATGCGCTGGCCGACCTGAACCTGCATCAGGTCGCCGGCCATGATGTAGTCCTTGGCCTTCAGTACAGCCTTCAGGAAGTCTTCTTTCTTGAAGTCGCGGATCGCTTCAGTACGCACCGAGGCCGAGGTCACCGGCACATCGACCGGGCGATGCAGCATCGCGCGCAGGTCCTTCAGGCGCTGTCTGGCACGCGGATAGGCTTCGGCTTGCGTCGGGTCGGCGTAGACGATCAGGTAGAGCTTGCCGGACAGGTTGTCGATGACAGCCAGCTCCTCAGTCAACAGCAGCTGGATTTCGGGCAGCTTCAAGTCGTCCGGCGGCGCGGTGTTCTCGAGCTTGTGCTCGATCTGGCGCACGGCGTCATAGCCGAAGTAGCCGGCGAGACCGCCACAGAAGCGCGGCATGCCAGGGCTGATGGCGACCTTGTAGCGCGACTGGAACTCGGCGATGAAGTCGAGCGGATTGCCTTCGACGCTCTCGATGACTTCGCCATGGCGAACGACTTCGATGTGCTTGCCGTGCGAGCGCAGCAGCGTCGTGGCCGGCAGGCCAATGAAAGAGTAGCGGCCGAAACGTTCGCCACCCACAACCGATTCCAGCAGGAAGGTGTTCTTGCCCTGGTTCTGGGTCTGCGCCAGCTTCAGGTATAGCGTGAGGGGGGTTTCGAGGTCGGCGAATGCTTCAGCGATCAGCGGAATGCGGTTGTAGCCTTCCGCGGCCAGCGATTTGAATTCGAGTTCGGTCATGTTTCTCTCCGGGGCCGCCATTGTAATGGGAGGGGCGGCCGGGCTATCGAAAAAACCCGCCAGCACAAACAGACGTGCACCGGCGGCAGGCTGTGATCAGTGATCAGGCTTGCCAGCGTCGCCACAGCCAGGCCTCAAAGGCGCCGGGCGGTGTCAGCTTAGGTTTTTTGACAAGAAACATGGTGGTGGTGATCAAGCGGCGAGGAGATTCGCCGCAACTTGCAAGGTTGCGACTATACCATCAGAGTCTATGGAATGTACCGGTTTGCCATGGTTGTACCCATAGGGCACGGTCAGCGAACGGCAGCCGGCAGCACGCGCGGCCTCGGCATCATTCGACGAATCGCCAATGGCCACGACTTGCGAAGGCTCGAGCGCGAAGTCTCGGCAGACCGTAAGCATCGGCAGCGGATCGGGCTTTTTTTTCGCCAGCGAATCGCCGCCATAGACGAGCTCGAAGTAAGCGTCGAGGCCAGTCTTCTCCAGCAGCGGGCGCGCAAAGGCGATGGGCTTGTTGGTCACGCAGGCCAGGCGCAGGCCCCCTTGCTTCATTGCGGCCAGGCCTTCATGCACACCCTCGTAGACAGCGCTGTAGTCGCCGTTGATGGCAAGGTAGTGCCGCTGGTAGGCAGACATCGCCTGCTCGAACATCCGCTCGACGCCATCGGCATCGAAGTCCACGCCTAGAACGCGGCGCATCAGATTTTCCGAACCTTTGCCGACGAATTCCATCACGGTCTCGATGCTCAGTGGCGCGAGGCCCAGCTCTTCGCGCATGCGATTGATCGCGACCTGGAAGTCGGGCGCGGTATGCACCATGGTGCCGTCGAGGTCGATGATGGCCGCGCGTATCCCGGCCATGGATTGCGGGTGCTGCATGTTCAGACGCTCGCCAGTTGCGTGCGCATGGCGTCGATAATGCCCTTGTAATCCGGCTTGCCGAAGATGGCGGAGCCGGCGACGAAGGTGTCGGCGCCCGCTTTCGCGATTTCGGCAATGTTGTCGATTTTCACGCCGCCATCGACCTCGAGCATGATGTCGCGGCCCGATGCATCGATCATCTTGCGGACGGCGGCAATCTTCTTCAGTGCCTCGGGGATGAAGGACTGGCCGCCGAAGCCCGGGTTGACCGACATGATAAGGATCAGGTCCAGCTTGTCCATCACATGGTCGAGATGGTGCAGCGGCGTCGCCGGGTTGAACACCAGGCCAGCCTTGCAGCCATGGTCGCGGATCAGTTGCAGCGTACGGTCGATATGTTCAGTGCCTTCCGGATGGAAGCTGATGATATTTGCGCCCGCCTTCGCGAAGTCCGGAATGATGCGGTCGACCGGCTTGACCATCAGGTGCACATCGATCGGTACTTGTACATGCGGACGAATTGCTTCGCACACCAGCGGCCCGATTGTCAGATTGGGAACATAGTGGTTGTCCATCACATCGAAATGGATGATGTCGGCGCCGGCGGCCACGACATTGCGGACTTCCTCGCCGAGGCGGGCGAAGTCGGCTGACAGGATGCTGGGGGCGATGCGGTAGGTGCTCATGGGGTGCTCATTCGGTCCGCGGGCGGGACTTTCGTTGAATCGAGGCGCCATTTTACCGTGCGGCCATGGGGGGGCGAGGGCGGGGCGCTTGCAGGCAACAGTGATTTCGTGTGCAATCGCTGCTGGTTCATTGCAAGGACATCAACAGCACCATGGCAGTCTACGAGATGACGGTGTCGGTTCGCACCCAGTACCTGGAAGAGCAATCGGAACCGGATCGATCGCACTATGTATTTGCCTATGCGGTCACGATCAAGAATACGGGCAGCGTTCCCGCGCAGTTGATTGCGCGGCACTGGGTCATCACGGATGCCAATGACAAGGTACAGGAAGTCAGGGGGCTGGGCGTGGTCGGTAACCAGCCGCTATTGCAGCCGGGTGAGCTATTCGAATACACCAGCGGCACCTCGTTGGCGACGCCGCACGGCACCATGCATGGCGAGTATTTCTGCGTTGCCGAAGACGGCACCCGCTTCGAGTCGCCGATTCCGGAGTTCGTGCTGTCTTTGCCGCGCACCCTGCATTGATGCTGGCCGGCAGGCGTCGGGGCTAGCCTTTCAAATGAGCAGCGGCTGTGCAGCACGATGAGGATGTCGTGGCCGGCCCACTGCCCTGAGGCTTATTCGTCGTCGCCGTCGCGGCCGGCAAACATGGTCCACCATACAATCAGCACCAGCAGGCCGAGTGCCACGCCTGCTTCAAGAAAAATCAGCCACATATCAAGATGCCTCGTTCGTTCAAGCGCGCCAGTGTAACCCCATTGCTGGTGGCAGTTGCCGTCGCCCTGTCGGCATGCGTGGCCCCGCCCCGCGTACCCGCGCCGCCCCCGCCCGGCCCGGCTCAAAAGCCGGCGCCAGCGTCCAAGCCTGTGCCCAAGACCGCGCCCATTCCGGCGCCCGCACCTGTGCCTGCTCCGGAGACGACCCCGGCACTGCCTCCCGCGCCAACGCAGGCGATCCCGGCGCCGGCTTCGACCGCCGTGCTTCCACCGACCCCCACGCCGGCCCCCCAGGCCCCCAAGGTCGTGCAGGCGTCGGACTATCTTCGTCCGGCCAGCTTTGCCGACCTGCAGGGATGGCTGGATGACGATCTGCGCGAAGCCTGGCCGGCGCTGCTCGCCTCGTGTAGCGTGATTGCGGTCAAGCCCGGTTGGCAGGAAGCCTGCAATGGCGTGCAGGACATAGACGCGACAGATGCGACAGCCCTACGCGCCTATTTCGAATCCCGATTCGTGCCGCATCAGGTCCGCAATCTGGACGGTTCGGTGGGTGGGATGATTACCGGTTATTACGAGCCCTTGTTACGGGGGTCGCGCCAGCGAGGTGCGCAATTCCGGACCCCCTTGCATGCGGCTCCATCGGACTTGCTGACGGTCGATCTCGCCTCGCTGTATCCGGAATTGAAAAACCTCCGCTTGCGCGGCCGCGTCGTCGGCAACAAGGTCGTTCCTTATTACACGCGCGCCGAACTGGAGCAGCAAGGTCTGCTGGATGGCAAGGAGCTGCTCTGGGTCGACAATCCCATTGAAGCTTTCTTCCTGCAAGTGCAGGGATCCGGCCGCGTCGCGCTGGAGGACGGATCTGAAATTGTCCGCGTCGCCTACGCGGATCAGAACGGCCATCCCTATCGCTCCATTGGCCGCTGGCTCGTCGACAAGGGCGAACTCACGCTCGATCAGGCCTCCATGCAAGGCATCAAGGCCTGGGCGCAAGCGAACCCCGGCCGCATTCAGGAACTACTGAATGTGAACCCGAGCTATGTCTTCTTCAGGGAAGAGAAAATCGTCGATCCATCCAAAGGTCCGAAGGGAGCTTTGGGCGTGCCGCTGACCCCGCGGCGGTCGATCGCCGTCGATTCACAATACATACCGCTGGGGGCACCTGTTTTCCTGGCGACGACCCAGCCGAACAGTGCCTTGCTGTTGCGGCGGCTGATGCTGGCCCAGGATACCGGCGGGGCCATTCGCAACCCTGTACGCGCGGATTTCTTCTGGGGCTTCGGTCCCGAGGCTGGCGAGCAGGCGGGCAAAATGAAGCAGGCAGGTCAGTTGTGGGTGCTCCTGCCGAAGGCGCTGGCCTTGCCGATGGCGCCGACACCGTAAGGCCCCTCCGTAAAGCCGTAACGTCGATGCAGTTCGTCCATCAGGCTTTCACCGCAGCAGCTGGCCCAGACCAGCACCGCTGCGTCCAGGGTTTCATTGTGCAGTTGGAACCATTCGATCAGTAGTTGCCCGCCAACGCGCCGGCCCGTGCCTGTGGCGCCATCCAGCACGGCGGGGTGCAGGCAATGCAGCGCTCTCAGCACTCGCGCATGCTGCTCCAGGTGGCCGCGGCTCGCCGGGAAGCAGAGGCGATCCATGAAGTCATGCTCCAGTGCGAACGAATGCTCGGCAGCCTTCATCACCGTGACGTAAGCATTGGATACCTCGTACTCGGGGCAGATGCGCAACCAGTGCGCAGCATGCCTGAGCGACCGATGCGCATCGCGAATGCGGCTGAATTCCTGGCGCATGGCGAAACCTCGGATTGGAAAGTCGGTTGGAAGAAAAGGTGGGGCAGCCATCTGGCCGTAAAGACGCGCTACAACGTGCACGTCATCTCTTTACCTTAGTTCGGCACCCTTCCATGTCAAGCCCGATCGACATCTTTCGTCAATCCGCATCCCACGCAGAGGCACAAGCGCAAGCTACAATCGCCGGCGACAACATACCGGTCCCATGCGGCCTCACAACAAGCAAACTTCGGAGCGTGACATGAATTACGAGAATATCCTGGTCGAAACTCAAGGCAAGGTCGGGCTGATCCGACTGAACCGTCCGAAAGCGCTGAATGCGCTCAACAATCAACTGATGGATGAGCTCGGACATGCCATGCTGGCCTTCGATGCCGATGAGGCGATCGGCTGTATCGTCGTGACGGGTAGCGAAAAGGCGTTTGCCGCTGGCGCGGACATCGGTGCAATGGCGTCCTACACGTATATGGATGTCTACAAGGGCGACTACATCACACGCAACTGGGAAACGATACGTCGTATCCGCAAACCGGTGATCGCAGCAGTGGCGGGCTATGCGCTGGGTGGCGGATGTGAGCTTGCGATGATGTGCGATTTCATCATCGCGGCCGACACGGCAAAGTTCGGTCAGCCTGAGATCAAGCTGGGCACCATGCCGGGCGCAGGCGGTACGCAGCGGCTTCCGCGCGCGGTATCCAAGTCCAAGGCGATGGACATGTGCCTTACAGCCCGGATGATGGACGCGTCCGAAGCCGAGCGAGCTGGTCTGGTGTCGCGTGTTGTCGCCGTGGACAAGCTGATGGACGAGGCGCTGGAGGCGGCCACCGTTATTGCGACCATGTCATTGCCATCGGTCATGATGATCAAGGAAGCAGTCAATCGTGCCTATGAATCTTCATTGTCGGATGGTGTCCAATATGAACGTCGTCTGTTCCATAGCACCTTCGCTACCGAGGACCAGAAAGAGGGCATGAAGGCCTTTATGGAAAAGCGCTTGCCAAACTTCCGGGGCCTTTGATATAGTTCGCCTCCCGCTGCAACAGCGGGTTTTCAAATTGGCTACGAGGCCGCTGAAAACCCGCATAAATGCAGGGGGAAAAGCCAGTGACGCGATCAACGCGAAACGAAAATCCCCGAAGAAATTTGCAGACGAGTAGTTGACGAAGAGTTGAAAGCGCAGCATAATAGCTGGCTCTGTGGTTGACGAGCAAAACGACTCGAAGACAAGCAGAAACGGGCAGTGAAGTTGAGCGATGAAAAAAAAATTGCTTGACGCGTTTCCTGAAACAGTACATAATTCCGCTTCTTTGCTGCTGACGAACAAGACGATTCGATAGCACAGCGGATCCCGGTAAAGCGGGGTGTGCAAGCAGGTTCTTTAACAATTAACAGC
>JACCDX011792251.1_pt1 | contig 18888 bp, 16 predicted proteins | sample 7449681 | NCBI WGS metagenome assembly JACCDX01 (sample SAMN15323450, study PRJNA562643) | freshwater metagenome | isolation source: river surface water | place: USA:Blue River Watershed | collected 2017-08-18
CGGCGCCCCTGCCGGCTCCGGTGCAGGCGCGCGCGGGCGCGCCGCTGCGGCCAGCTGGCCAGGGCCGCCTCAACTTCCTCGGGCTGGCCGTCTACGACGCCGCGCTCTGGACCGCGCCCGGCTTCAAGGCCGGCGACTTCGCCGACCATGTGTTCGCGCTCGAGCTGCACTACCTGCGGCGCTTCAGCGCCAACGACATCGCGCGCGCCTCGCTGGAGCAGATGCAACGCCACGGCCCGATCGACGCGGCCCAGGCCGAGCGCTGGCGCGCCGAGCTCGCACGCCTGCTGCCCGATGTGCGCAAGGGCGAGCGCATCGCAGGCCTGAACCTGCCGGGCCGGGGCCTGGCCTTCTTCCATGAGGGCCGCGCGCTGGGCGAGGTCGAGGACCCGCGCTTCGCGCAGCTGTTCTTCTCCATCTGGCTGGGCGAGGCGACCAGTGCGCCGGCCCTGCGCCAGTCCCTGCTGGGGGGGGCGGGCTCGTGACGCGTGCATCGCTCGCACGCTACGGCCTGCTCGGCATGCCGCTGGCCTTCGTCGCCCTGCCGCTTTACGTGGTGCTGCCGCACCACTACGCCAGCAACTTCGGCATGCCGCTGGCCTTGCTGGGTGGGGTGCTTCTGGCGGCGCGCCTCGCCGATGCCTTCATCGACCCCTGGATCGGCCGCTGGATCGACGCCTGCTTCGGCCGCTCGCCCGGTGCGGTGCTGCGGGCGGGCGGCGTGGCCGCGGCGCTGCTGGCGCTGGGGCTGGCGGGCCTGTTCTTCCCGCCGATCACCACCGGTTCGGGCCTGGCGGCCTGGGCCACGCTGGCGCTGGCGCTGACCTGCATCGCCTTCAGCGTGCTCACCGTGGCCCACCAGGCCTGGGGCGCGCGACTGGGTGGCGGCGACGCCGAGCAAAGCCGCGTGGTCGGCTGGCGCGAGGGCCTGGGCCTGCCCGGCGTGCTGCTGGCGTCGGTGCTGCCCTCGGTGCTGGGACTGCCCGCGACGCTGACCGTCTTCACCGTGCTCCTGGCGGCCGGCTGCCTGGCCTGGTCGCGCGGGCCGCGCCCGGGAGCCGCCGTTCCGGCACCTGATGCCGGTGCCCATGCGGCAAGTCGGGATCCGGGTTCGCGTGCGGGCGCCTCGGGAACTGGCAAGACCAACGCCACCCTTGGAGGCCGCGACGACACAGGCGCAGTGCAGGCCTCCACCTGGCAGCCCTTGTCCCACCGCGACTTCCGCCGCCTGCTCGCCGTCTTCCTGCTCAATGGCATCGCCAGCGCCGTGCCGGCGACCCTGGTGCTGTTCTTCATCCAGGACCGGCTGCAGGCGCCCGCCGCCTGGGAGCCGTATTTCCTCGGCCTCTACTTCCTCTGCGCCGCGGCCTCGCTGCCCGCCTGGCTGGCGCTCGTGCGCCGCATCGGCCTGGCGCGCACCTGGCTGGCCGGCATGGCGCTGGCGATCGCCACCTTCCTGTGGACCGCCACCCTCGGCACCGGTGACGCCGTTCCCTTCCTCGTCGTCTGCGCCGCCTCGGGCCTCGCCCTGGGCGCCGACCTCGCCCTGCCCGGCGCGCTGCTGGCCGGCGTGATAGCCCGCGCCGGCGACCGCGGCCAGCGAGAGGGCGCCTACTTCGGCTGGTGGAACCTCGCGGCCAAGCTGAACCTGGCCCTGGCCGCCGGCCTCGCGCTGCCCCTCCTGTCCCTGGCCGGCTACACGCCGGGTACGCGCGACGAGGCGGCCCTGCAATCGCTCACCCTGGCCTATGGCCTGCTGCCCTGCGGCCTCAAGGCCCTCGCAGCGCTCACCCTCGCACTCACCCTGGCCCGCAACCGGAGCACCCCATGAAGCGACGCCTCTTCCTCACCGCCGCCACCACCACCGGCGCCGTCACCCTGGCCGGCTGCGCCGGCGTCGACATCGCCGAGTACGCCAACGAGAAGCCGGTGCTGGACCTGCGCCGCTTCTTCGACGGCACCGTCGACGCCTGGGGCGTCTTCACCGACCGCTCGGGCAAGGTGGTCAAGCGCTTCACTGTCGTCATGCAATGCAGCTGGCAGGGCGAGCAGGGCGTGCTCGACGAGGCCTTCACCTATTCCGACGGCAGCACCCAGCGGCGCGTCTGGCGCCTTACCCACCTGGGCGGCGGCCGCTACAGCGGGCGCGCCGACGACGTCGTCGGCGAGGCCCGCGGCGAGACGCGCGGCAACGCCTTCCGCTGGCGCTACACGCTGGCCCTGCCGGTCGACGGCCGCGTCTGGCATGTCGACTTCGACGACTGGATGTACCAGATGTCCGACCGGGTCATGCTCAACAAGGCCACCATGAGCAAATTCGGTGTCACCCTGGGCGAGGTGACGCTCTCCTTCACCCGACGATGAGCGATCCCATGCAGCTGCGCCCCGCCCGTCCTTCCGGCGCCTCGCCCACACCTGGATCTGCGGCCGCGCCTGCGCGCCCGGCAACCTCGAGGCGCGCCGGCCGCAACCCGATCTTGCGCGATTGGCAGGGCAAGCGCGCCTGGATCGTCGGCGCCTCCAGCGGCATCGGCCGCGCGCTGGCCGAGCAACTGCATGCGGCCGGCGCGCAGGTGACGGTGTCTGCGCGCAACGCGCAGGCGCTCCATGAGCTGGTGGCCGGGCGTCAAGGGGTGCAGGCCGAGCCGCTCGACGTGAGCGACCTGCCCGCGCTCAAGGCCGCCGCCGCCCGTCTCGAGGCCGCGGGCGGCATCGACTGCGTGGTCTACTGCGCCGGCCACTACAAGGCCCAGCGCGCCACCGCCTTCGACCTCGCCGACATGCTGCGGCACCAGCAGGTCAACTACGTCGGCGCCCTGCACCTGCTGGACGCGGTGCTGCCCGGGATGCTGGTGCGGCAGGGCGGGCACATCAGCCTGGTCTCCAGCGTGGCCGGCTACCGCGGCCTGCCCAATGGCCTGGCCTACGGGCCCACCAAGGCGGCCCTGATCAACCTGGCCGAGACGCTCTACATCGACCTGTGCGACCAGGGCATCGGCGTGAGCGTGATCAACCCGGGCTTCGTCGAGACGCCGCTCACCGCGCAGAACCAGTTCGCGATGCCGGCGCTGATCTCGCCGGCGCAGGCGGCCGAGGCCATCCTGCGGGACTGGGCGCGCGGGCGCTTCGAGATCCACTTCCCCAAGCGCTTCACCCTGTGGCTGAAGGCGATGCGGCTGCTGCCGTTTGGCTGGTACCAGGCCAGCGTGCGCCGGGTGACGGGGCTGTGAGCCCCGGCGGCGCCGGCGACAGGGCTGACAGGGCGCGCTAGGGCAGCACCGGCGCTGCCGGCACCACCGGTGTGAGCGCGGCCAGCGCGTTGTTGAAGGTGACCCCGGTGCAGGGCGTGGGCTGGACGAAGATGTCGCGGTCGTTGTTGCCGGCGTCCAGCGCGTTCTTCAGCAGCTCCTGGTAGAAGCGCACCGACGTTCCGGCCCGTGTGTATCCGTTGACGCCCAGGGCCTCGTTCGCCTCCGCGACCAGCCCGCTCACCGAGATGAAGCCGGCGTTGTTCACGGTGGCCAGGCCCGGCGCATAGAGCAGGGGGTCGGCCTGCGCGTATCCAACGGTCCAGTTGAGATACATCGCCGCCATCTGCACCGAGAGCATGTAGGCCATGTTGGTGGCACTGCCGTTGAGCAGCCAGGTGCGCAGCTGCGAGTAGCTGGTGGGGTCGAAGTTCGCGCCGCTGGCGTCCTTCAGATTGAGCGCTCGCAGTCCCTCCAGCACGGACTGCGCAGACGGCGTGATGAGGGCCTGCCCGTTCTTGTTGCTCCAGAAGCCCAGCGTGCGCCCGCCGCCCTTGCCCAGGCAGACGTTGCCGAAGTGGACGGACTGTGTCGGCGGGCTCGCCTGCGTGATCGAGACACCGATCTGGTTCAGGTAGAGCGAGGTCAAGGACGACAGCGTGGTCGTGGCGGGCGCGCTGCCAAGGTAGGCGTTGGTCGACACCCAGTTCGGCTGGTCGGGCCTCAGCTCACGGGCCGAGAACTGGCCGATCGGCACAGGCGTGAAGGTGGCCGGGCCGCTGGCGCTGGTGTCCTGCAGAGGGAAGCCGCCGAAGCTCACCTTCCAGGGCAGCAGGGGCTCGCCGCTGTCGCGGACGCCGTTGGTGTTGGCGTCATAGAACTTCCACAGCTCCACCGTCCACGTGTCAGTGGCGGTGACGACCACGTTCGATTTCACCTTGAAGTTGTCGGTCTTCGTCAGTGCGTTGGGGAAGGTCCTGTCCTGGCTCACCCAGACCTTGTATTCGCCGCCGATGTTGGGCGTGTCGACGAAGCCCTTGTTGCCCGTCACCACACCGCCCACGACCTCCCAGACGATCTCGCTGAGCTGCAGGCAGGCGAAGTTGCCGTAGGCATCGGTGAGGATCGGCTTGTTCCCGGTGTCCATGGGGTCCATGGGGTCCGGGGTGGTGGTCCTGACGCTGGTGCCCAGCACCTGGCTCCCCGAAGGATCGGTCACCTGGACGTAATAGCGCGTGTTCGCCTCCAAGCCCGCCGCCCCGGGACGCTCAGGCCCGCCGTTGAGGCCCACCGACGCCTTGCTGTCGTAGATGTTGCCGTTGACCTGGGTGCAGGTGGAGGGGGCGCCGGCCACGAAGAGGTTGGTGAAGATCGCGCCGGTCATCCGGGCGTCGGGGTTCTGCGGCCCGGCGGCAACCACCCGCCGCGCGACGACCTGGTCGACGGGCGGCCCCGCCTCACCGCCCCCGCAGGCCGTGAGGACGGCCACCGAGGAAAACCCAAGCAAAAGCAATGAAAAGCGCCTCATCATGCCCACCTTTTTACTCATCAGATGGGCAGATTATTAATGCTTTCAGTTAGTTTGCAACTCTTTTTTGCTCAGCTCTGATCACCTCGTCCGCGTGGCGGACGCGCGCAGATGACCGGGCCCGACTTGGGGCCCGGACGCGACGAAGTGGTGGGTGAGGCGGAAGACCCGCCGGGCGTTCAGCCCGGAACGGTCTCGGCGAAGCTGGGCCGCTGCATCAGCTTCTCGTACAGGCGCGCCAGGTTGGGGTGGGGCGTGCGCCAGTCGATCTGCGGGAAGCGGAAGTCGAGGTAGCCCAGGGTGCAACCGACCGCGATGTCGGCCAGCGTGAGGTGGATGCCGGTGCAGAAGGGCTTGTCGCCCAGGCCCAGGCTCATGGCCTGGAGGCTGGCGTCGGTCTTGCCCAGCTGCCGGTCGATCCAGGCCTGGCTGCGCTCGCCCTCGCGGCGGTGCGGCCAGGTGGCCTCGAGGCGGGCGAGGATCAGCGCATCGAGCACGCCATCGGACAGCGCCTCCCAGGTCTTGACCTCGGCGCGCTCGCGGCCCACGGCCGGAATCAGCTTGCCCACCGGCGAGAGGGTGTCGAGGTACTCGACGATCACCCGCGAGTCGAACAGCGCCTCGCCGCCTTCCATCACCAGGCAGGGCACCTTGCCCAGGGGGTTGGAGTGGGCGATGGTGGTGTCGGCGGACCAGACGTCCTCCAGCACGAACTGGTACTCCAGTTTTTTCTCGGCCATGACGATGCGCACCTTGCGCACATAGGGGCTGGTCGTGGCTCCGATCAATTTCATGGACTGCAGCTTTCGGGTCTGTCGAAACGAGGTGCCGATTCTAGGGGGAAGCCTGCGCCCCCACGCCTGCCTGGGGCGCCCGGGCGGGCAGCCGCGGGGCAGGCCCCACCTACAATCCTTTGTATGACGCTTTCGACGATCGCGGCCCTGTCGCCGCTGGATGGCCGCTACGCGGCCCGCCTGGGCACGCTGCGCCCTCTGATGAGTGAGATGGGCTTCATGCACAAGCGCGTGCAGGTGGAAGTCTGCTGGTTCATCGCCCTGTCCGACGCCGGTTTCCCCGAGTTCAAGCCGCTCACGCCCGGCGCCCGTACCTACCTGCTGGGCCTGGTCAAGGGCTTCTCCGAGGCCGACGCCCGCGCCATCAAGGACATCGAGAAGACCACCAACCACGACGTCAAGGCCGTGGAGTACTGGATCAAATCGAAGTTCGACGCCCGCCCCGAGCTCAAGGCCGCCTCCGAGTTCGTGCACTTTGCGTGCACCAGCGAGGACATCAACAACACCAGCCACGCGCTGCAGCTCAAGGCGGCCCGCGAGCAGGTGCTGCTGCCCGCGATCGACGGCCTGATCACCACCCTGCGCGGCATGGCCCACACCCATGCCGAGGTGCCCATGCTCTCGCGCACCCACGGCCAGACCGCCTCGCCCACCACCGTGGGCAAGGAGATCGCCAACGTGGTGATGCGCCTGGCCGCGGCGCGCGAGCGCATCGCCGGCGTCAAGCTGCTGGCCAAGATGAACGGCGCGGTGGGCAACTACAACGCCCACCTGGCCGCCGCCCCCGATTTCGACTGGGAGGGCTTCAGCCGCCACCTGGTCGAGTCGCCCGAACCGCTGGGCCTGGGCCTGACCTTCCAGCCCTACAGCATCCAGATCGAGCCGCACGACTACATGGCCGAACTGTTCGACGCGGTGGCCCGCGCCAACACCATCCTCGTCGACTTCTCGCGCGATGTCTGGGGCTACATCAGCCTGGGCTACTTCAAGCAGAAGCTGAAAGCCGGCGAGATCGGCTCGTCGACCATGCCGCACAAGGTCAACCCGATCGACTTCGAGAACGCCGAGGGCAACCTGGGCCTGGCCAACGCGCTGCTGCGGCACCTGTCCGAGAAGCTGCCGATCTCGCGCTGGCAGCGTGACCTCACCGACTCCACCGTCCTGCGCAACATGGGCGTGGCCCTGGGCTATGCCACGCTGGCCTACCACTCGCTCTCGGTGGGCCTGGGCAAGCTCGAGCTCAACGCCGAGGCCCTTGCCAGCGACCTCGACGCCGCCTGGGAGGTGCTGGCCGAACCGATCCAGACCGTCATGCGCCGCTACGGCGTCGAAGGCGCCTACGAGAAGCTCAAGGAAGTCACCCGCGGCAAGTCGGTGCGCCCCGAGGACCTGCACGGCCTGATCCGCTCGCTCGACATTCCGCAGGGCGAGAAGGACCGCCTGCTGGCCATGACCCCCGGGACCTACACCGGCCTCGCGGCCTTGCTCGCGCGCCGGGTCTGAGCCCGTGGCACTCAAATCGACCATCTTCAAGGCCAGCGTGCAGCTGGCCGACATCGACCACGGCTGCTACGCCGACCACGCGCTCACCCTGGCCCGCCACCCCAGCGAGACCGACGAGCGCATGATGGTCCGCTTGGTGGCCCTGGCCCTCAACGCCCACGCGCTGCAGGACGACTGCGGCGGCGACGGCCACCTCACCTTCGGTGCGGGCCTCTCCGATCCCGACGAGCCCGATGTCTGGCTGCGTGACTTCACCGGCCGCCCGCGCCTGTGGATCGAGGTCGGCCAGCCCGAGGACAAGCCGGTGGCCAAGGCCTGCAGCAAGGCCGACCGGGTGCGCGTCTACGCCTTCGCGCACTCGGCCGACATCTGGTGGCGCGGCATCGAGGGCAAGCTGTCCCGGCTGCAGAACCTCGAGGTGTTCCGCCTGCCCACCGAGGCCAGTCAGCAGCTGGCGCAGATGGCCCAGCGCAGCATGCAGCTGCAGGCGACGGTGCAGGAGGGCGTGCTGACCCTCGGCGACGGCCAGCGCAGCGTGGATATCGAGCCGGTTCGCTGGAAGTGAAATCGGCTCACATCGAGCCGGTTCGCTGGAAGTGAAATCGGCTCACATCGAGCCGGTTCGCTGGAAGTGAAGCGGTCTCAGCCCGCAGCGGGCGGCACCGGCACCGCGCCCTCGGCGGCCCGCTCGCTGTAGCGGTTGAAGCGCCAGGCATCGCCCTGCAGCGTGATCCGCCGCCAGGTGGCGCGCTTTTCGCCCGGGCTCATCGAGGGCCAGTGCTGCACCTCGTCGAAGCTGCGGCCGCAGCCCTTGCAGGTCTCGTCGCCCTGGCTGGTGGAGCAGATCGCGATGCAGGGCGTGTCGGGCGTGGTGTCGTACCAGGCCCTCCAGGCCTCGTAGGCCTTCTTCGGGAACCCCTGCTCCGCCGCCTCGTCCTCGTGGTGGAAGACCATGAGCGCATAGACCTCGGCCAGCGCGCGCAGCTCGGGGGCGAGCGTGACCCCGTCGGGCGAAGGCTTGCGCTCACGCCAGAAGTTGATCGCCGCCTCGATGTCGGTGATGTGGATACTGCCCATGGCCGGTCTTGAGAGGGGGACGGATCATAACGCCCGGCCCTTGCCCCCATCCGCCGGTGCTATTCTTTCCGCATGAGGCTCGTCATCAAGTGGCTGCTCAGTGCGGCCGCACTCCTGTTCGTCGCGCATGTCTACAGCGGGGTGGTCGTCACCAGCTTCGGCTCCGCCTTGTTCGCGGCGGCGGTGATCGGCCTCCTGAACACCGTGGTCCGCCCGATCCTGCTGGTGCTCACGCTGCCCGTGACCGTGCTCACCATGGGCCTGTTCCTGTTCGTGATCAACGCCCTGATGTTCTGGGCCGCGGCCAGCCTGCTCGAGGGCTTCGACGTGCGCGGCTTCGGCGCCGCGCTGGTGGGGTCGCTCGCGTACTCGCTGATCGGCCTGGTGATCGAGTCAGCGCTCGGCGGCCTGTTCTCGAAGAAGTGACTGCACCTGCCGCAGGCGGGCGTCGATGATGGACGCCTCGATGTGGTCACCGCCGCCGCGCCGGGCCTGCTCCTGGGCGGCACGCAGGCGATCCACCGCGGCCTCGTAATCGAGCATGGCCACACGGGCCTCGGCCTCGGCCCGCAGGGCCCGCAGCGGCTGCCCGCGCGCGGCCTGGGCCTGTGACAGCAGCTGCCACGCGGTGGCATCTGACGGGTGATCGGCCACCCAGGATTGCAATCGCTCGGCCGCCAGGGCCGCGCCCTCGGGCTGCGCGAGGCGCAGGCCGGCCTCGGCCGCCAGCAGCCGCTCGGGCCGCAGCGCGGGGCGCATGCCGGCTGCGCGCAGCGCGCGCTCCGCATCACCTGCCGCCAGCGCCAGCTCGCCATCCAGCAAGCGCAGCACGCGGGCCACGGCAGGATCCGGCGGCTGCAGCCGCGCCAGCCGTGCCTGCAGGCGCGTGACCGTGGCGGGCTCGCGCAGCCTGAGCGCCGCCAGCGCGCCGCCGTAGAGGGCCGGGAGCTGCCGCAGCAACGGCGCGTCGGCGGCGACGGCGTCGGCCTCGCGCACCACGCTTCGCCAGCCATCGACGCCGGTGGCCGACAGCGCGCGCGCACGAGCGGCCATCACCAGGTGCAGCGGATCCGCGCGCACGGTCGGCGTCGCATCCACAGGCAGCCGCGCACGCATGTCGGAGATGCGCTCGGTGCTGAGCGGATGGGTGCGCAGGTAGGCGAAGGCGCCGTCGTCGCTCAGGCGCGAGGCCTGCGCGAGCTTCTCGAACATGGTCACCGCGCCAGCCGGCTCGAACCCGGCCTCGGACATCACGCTGAGGCCGACACGGTCCGCCTCGCGCTCCATGTCGCGCGAGAAATTGAGCTGCCCGCGCGCGGCCACCGCCTGGCCGCCTGTGATCACCGCGCGCCCGGCCTGCGGGTTGCGCGAGGCGACCACGGCGCCGAGGATCATGGCGCCGATCACCATCGGCGCCTGCCGGTCGCTCTGGTCGATCATGCGCGAGATATGCCGCTGGGTGACGTGGCTCAGTTCGTGGGCCAGCACCGCGGCCACCTCGTCGCGGCTGGCGGTCGCGGCCACCAGCCCGAGGTGCAGGCCCAGCCAGCCCCCGGGCAGGGCAAAGGCGTTGATGCTGCGGTCGCGCCCGAGCAGGATGCGCCAGGCAAAGCGGTCGTCCATCTCGGGCGGAAGGTCGCCACGCTGGCGCGCCGCCAGCAGCAGCGGCTGCCACAGCGACTGCACGTAGTCGGCGAGCACCGGGTCGTCGAGGTAGTCGGGGTCGCGGAACAGCTCGCGGGCGATGCGCTCGCCTAGACGGCGCTCCGCGCCCAGGGTGAGGGCGCCGCCACCGCCGAGGCTCGGCAGGCTGCCACCCGCACCAGGCCCGGACCCTGCCTGCGCCAAGGCGGGCGCCGTGGGCAGGGCGCACCCCAGCGACAGGGCCAGCCCCACGGCCAGGGTCCGCAGGGCGCCGCGCGGCGTCCGTATCATGGCGCGGTCACCTGCCACCACCATGTCCCGAGATGAATCCATTGACGCATTTTGACGCCCAGGGCCAGGCCCACATGGTGGACGTGTCGAAAAAGGCCCCCACCCACCGGGTCGCCGTGGCCGAAGGCCGCATCCGCATGCAGCCGGACACCTTCGCGCGCGTGACGGGCGGCGGCGCCGCCAAGGGCGACGTGCTCGGCGTGGCCCGCATCGCCGGCATCCAGGCCGCCAAGCGCACCAGCGAGCTGATTCCCTTGTGCCACCCGCTGCCCCTCACGCGCGTGGCGGTCGACTTCGAGACAGACGCCGCCAGCCATGCCGTGACCTGCCGCTGCACCGCCGAGACCGTGGGCGTCACCGGCGTCGAGATGGAGGCCTTGACCGCAGTGCAGGTGGCGCTGCTCACGGTCTACGACATGGTGAAGGCGATGGACCGCGGCATGGTCATCACCGATGTGCGCCTGGTGGAGAAGCGCGGGGGCAAGAGCGGGGACTACTCCGCGGGTGCAGCTACGGCCGGCGGCTTCCACGCCGCAAACTCGGACGGAAACGCCGCGCGGTAACGCGCCATGTGCCAATCCACCCGATCCTGCCGCCCCAGCAGCGCCCAGGCCTCGATCAGTTTTTCGATCACCTGCGGCTCGGGTGAAAAGTGCAGCACGTCTTCGCCGAGGGCGGCCATGGCAGACGCATTGCGCGGCGTGATGGGAAGGGTGGTGAAGAGTGCGAACTGCACCTGCGAGGCGAAGAGCCAGCTGCCGCGGACCTTCTCTGCGGTGTCTCCCCGGTAGGCGGGCGCGCGGGCTGAATCGGGCAGATACAGCTGGGCGGCGCGGTGGTAGTCCCACAGCACATAGGCCAGGCCCGCCGTCGCGAGCAGGGACGCGCCAAGCCGGACGGCGAGGCGGCCCGGCGAACCCGCCGCGGTCGAGGCATGAGGACCGCCGGCTTGCCCGTCCATCGTCGACCCTGTCATCTGCCGCGGCGCGATCAGCAGCGACAGCGACAGCAGGGCCGCCAGCTCGAAGGGGCCGTACCAGAGCGGAAACTCGAGCTGGCTGTGCAGCATCAGCGCGCCCAGGGCCGCCCAGGCCAGCAGGCGCCCAGGCTCGCGCTCGCGCCAGGGCGCGCCCTTCCAGAAGACGGCCGCCAACAGCAGGGCCAGCGACAGCGCGAAGGGAATGCCCAACTCGACCGCCGCATGGAGGAACAGGTTGTGCGCGTTGTCGACGATCAGGCAGAAGCGCTCACCGGGATACAGGGTCGCGTAATGGGCGTAGTCCATGTTGCCCAGGCCCCATCCGGTCCACGGCTTGAGGCTGGCCAGGTACAGCGCATTGCTCCAGAGCACCTTGCGGCTCACGCAGCCCAGTTCGGACGACATGCGGTCCATCAGGGTGGTGGGGGCCACGCCCGTCCACCAAGTGGCCAGCGCGGGCAGCGCGAATAGCGCCCCGAAGTAGGCGGCCAGGGCCAGCAGGCCCCAGGCGCGCCAGCGGGACGCAGCGCCGCGCCAGGAGGCGGCGATCACCAGGCCTGACAGCAGCAGCCACTGCAGCAGGCCGGTCCGTGACGAGGTGAGCGCGCAGGCTGCCGAGATCACGACGACGGCGAGCGCCAGCGCCGCCTGCGCCAGGCGGCTTCGTGCCAGCGTGACAAGGTAGAAGGATGCCGCCAGCCCCAGGGCCAGCAGGCTGGCCAGGTGGTTGCGCTGGCGGAGGTTGCCATAGGCCTCTCCGTAGCTGGCCCCGCTGAGCAAGACCGACGAATCGGTCAGCACCCCAAAGTACTGGGCCAGTGCAATGACGGCATTGACCGCGGCGCCGGCCATCCACGACAGGGCCACGGCCGCCGCCGCCGGAGCCCGCACCGCTGGTGGCAGCGCAAACCACACGATGGCTGCGGCACCGGCCAGGCAGGACTGCAGCACGACGGGGCTGGGACCCCAGGACGGGTTGACGAACCAGGGAACGAAAAGCACGAGGGCCAGCAAGTAGCTGGCCCATCGTGGCCGGGTGTCCGGCGAAGCGATCAGGGCGGCGGTCATGACGCCCCGATCATCGCAGGCCCGGCATCAGACGCAGCGCCCGGTGGGGCAGGCAGACCTGTGGCGAGACCCAGCCCGGCGCGCTGCTGCAACGCCCGATCAACGGCAGGTGCTGGGGAGGTACTTGCCCGGGATGCCGGAAGTGCCGGAAGCCGATGCGCAGACCCACTTGAACACCGGGGTGCCCACATGGCTGGCGGTCGACCAGCTCTTGACCGTGGTGTCGTCGTGATACGGGGTGAGCGTGATGCTCTTGGAAGCGATGTCGCTGTTGATGGCGCCCGCAACCACGGTGATCACGCCGTTGGCGCTCACCTGGATGCTGGACACGTACTTGCTGGGAGCGGTAGAGGGTTCGCAGCCCCAGGACGACGGCGCGGTCGTGCCAGAGCTGGTCTGGTAGGCCTCGGTCACCGCCGTGCGGCAGGTGGTGGCGGCGAGCACCACCTCAGACACGCGGGCGCGTGCCGTGTAGTCCTGGTAGGCGGGCAGGGCCACGGCGGCCAGGATGCCGATGATCGCGACGACGATCATCAGCTCGATCAGGGTGAAACCCTTTTGAATGGAACGCTTCATGGGACCTCCAGGTGAAAGAAGCACGTTGATTTTGGGGACGGTGCTGTCAGTGTCAAAATGATACTGACAAAAAGCAAAGTTGTCGAAACGTTTAGTTTTGCATCCTTTTTGCTGACTGAATCTGTAGGCTTCTGACGACGTTCGGCCTCCTCAGCCGCTCGGCGCCTCGGCGCTGCCGTCCCAGCCCGGGTCGGGGGGCGCCAGGCGGTACTGGGTAAGGCGGGCCGCATACAAGGCAAACAGTCGGGGGGCATCCCCCTGGCGTCGCACCACGTCCAGCAGCCCGGCGGCCGCGGCCCAGTCCTGGCGCCGCCAGGCCCCCAGGAAGGCCTCCCAGCTGCGCAGTGCCTGGCCCAGGGCGTCGGGGCGGCTCGCGGCACCCTGCGGCCAGGGCCTGAACAGGCCGACCGGTGCCTGCCGGCCCCGCAGCCGCACCCGGTCGAGCTCTTGCCAGTCGAAACCTGGGGCCTGGCGGCGAGTGGTCTCGCTGGCCAGGATGTCGACGCCGTAGTGGGGCGTGAGCTCCTGCAGGCGGGCGCCGAGGTTCACCGCGTCGCCGATGACGGTGTAGGCCCGCCGCAGGCGCGAGCCCATGTCACCCACGCACATCATCCCCGTGCTGAGCCCGATGCCGAAAGCCACCAGCGGCAGGCCACGGGCCCGGTGGTCCTGGTTGATCTGTTCCACCGCGGCAGCCAGGTCCAGCGCGGTGCGCACCGCGCGGCGTGCGTGGTCGGCGGCCGGCACCGGCGCGCCCCAGAAGGCCATCACGCAGTCGCCCATGTACTTGTCGATGGTGCCCTGGTTCTCGCGGATCAGCTCGCTCAGACGGGTGAGCACGTTGTTGAGCAAGGCCTGCAGCTGCAAGGGCTCCATCGTCTCGGCCAGGCAGGTGAAGCCGCGCATGTCGCAGAACATCACCGTGAGCTCGCGGCTGGTGGCCTCCATCGTGTAGCGCCGCGGATGCCGGACCATCTCGTCGACCAGCTCGGGCGGGACATAGGTGCCGAACAGGTGCAGCAGCTCGCGCCGGGCGCGGCTGGCGAACAGGTGGGTGCCCAGCAGGTGCAGCAGCAGGACGCCCACCATCATCGCGAAGCTCGCGGCCTGCGGCAGGACCAGGCCTGCCCCGGCTTGCAGGGCGACGCCGAGCACGCCCACGCCGGCCACCGCGCCGGCGATGGCCAGCACCCCGGCCACCGCCGGCAGGCGGGGCAGCGTCCACACCAGGACGAGTCCCACGACCAGCACGACCAGGGCCTCGTAGCCGGCGGCGTAGTCGGGCCTGTAGGGCACCCGTCCGTCGAGCAGGCCCGACAGCAGCTGCGCATGGATTTCGACCCCAGGCGCAGCGGGGCTCAGCGGCGTGGCGCGCAGGTCCTGCAGGCCCGGGGCCGAGGAGCCGACCAGCACCAGCCGGCCCTGCAACTGGTCCGGCCCGAGCCGGCGCTCGATCAGGTCGGTGGCCGGGACGTAGCGGAAAGCGCCGCCCTGGGCCCCGGGTTGTCCGCGGAAAGGCACGAGCGCGGACGCCCCCGGCCCCACCGGCACCTCGGCCCCGGGGCCCGCCGCCGGCCGCAGGCGCAGCGCCCGCAGCGGCGCGGGCGCTGCGCCTTGCGCCGTACCGGCAAACAGCGGGTCCACAGCCGGCCGGCCCTGGGCCTCGCGGTACATCGCCAGCACCAGCGACTCGTAGACCTGTCCCTGGTACTCGGCCAGCAGCGGCATGGCGCGCACGATGCCGTCGGGATCCACCAGCGGGTTGAAGAAACCCGCCATGGGCGCGGCGCGCGCCAGGGGCGCGATGTTGGCGCCGTAACCCGACCAGAGCGTGAAGCGCTGGTCGCGGCCCAGCAGGGTGTCGGCCCCCATCACCGGCGCAGGCAGCGTGCCGCTGTTGCGGCCCCGCGGGTCCTGGTTGAAGTAATAGCCCAGTACGACGGCGCGGCCGGCGAAGGCACGGGCCAGGCGGGCGTCGTGGTCCAGGACCGGCTCCAGCGCCTGCACGCGGCGCTGGAAGGCCGGCTGGTCCGCCAGCTCGCCCGCGGCCAGTTGGCGCAGGCGGGCAAGGCCCGAGCTCGTGTCGGGCTCGGCAAAGACGACGTCGAAGCCGAGCACCGCGATGTGCTGGCGCTCGAAGAGCTCATCGACCAGCCGCGCCACCCGGTCCCGTCCCCAAGGCCAGCGGCCCTGCTCGGCCAGGCTCTTCTCGTCGATGTCGACGATGACGATGCGCGGATCGAGCCGGTCGGTGTGCAGGAGCCGCAGCCGGGCGTCGTAGAGCGACGCATCGAGCGCGTCGAGCCCCGACAGGCGCCACAGCCCGCTGGCGTGCAGCAGCGCCAGCAGCACCGGCATCGCAAGCACCAGCCGGTGACTGGGCAGTGGCACCCTGCGCCAGAGGCGGGCCAGGCGGTCATGCCAGCGTCGGGGGAAGGCGATGCCGGGCGGGTTGCGCATGGGTGGGGAGCGGCTCAGGCCTGCAGGAATTCCATCTCGATGCCCGCAAGCTCGAGGCGGTCCCCGTTGCGCAGGGTGATGGGCACCTGGGCCAGCGGCGCGCCATTGAGCCGCGTCGGCGGGGTGCCGTCGACATGCGCGAGGGTATAGCTGGCGCCGCGCCGCGTGATGGAGGCCACCGCCATCCCGGGCCGGCCGAGGGTGGTGACGACCTTGAGCAGGGGCAGCTCCTGCCCGCTGCCCTGGCCGGAGAGGACGCGCACGCGGGCCGCAGCGGCGGGCTGCGATGGCGCCACCGGTGGGACAGGCGCCTGCGCAGCGCGCGACGCGGGCCGCTCGGGCGATGCCTGCGGCGAGAGCACCGGCACGGGGATCGTCGGCATCGGCGGCACGGCCGGGGTCAGCGGCAGGGGCGGCAGCGGCCCCGCCAGGCCCGCACCACTGTCTCGCGCGGCGGGACGCACGATCATGGTCTTCTCGAAGGACGGGGCGACGCCCGCATCGTCCAGGAAGCGCAGCTGGTACTTGCCGATGCCGATCGTGTCCTGGTGCTTGAGGGCCGTCCGCCGCACGGCGCGTCCGTTGAGGAAGGTGCCGTTGGTACTGCCGAGATCCTCGATGAAGAACCCCTCCGCCCGTCGCTCCAGGGCCGCGTGCTCGCCGCTGACGGCCAGGTTGTCGATGACGATGTCGTTGTGGGGCCGGCGGCCGATGGTGGTGCGCTCCTGCGTGACTGGAATGTCCCGCAGGGTGGCGCCATCCAGGGTGATGATGAGTCGTGGCATGGGTGCCCTCCTTGCGCTTGCGTTTGCTCAGTGCGGGTCCGCGGCATCACCGGCGGCATCCGCCAGCAGCACGGTGATGTTGTCCCGCCCGCCGCGGGCGTTGGCCTGGGCCACCAGGGCCGCTGCCCGGGCCGCCAGCGGGGTGGCCTGCGCCACCAGGGCCGCGATCGCCTCGTCATCGACCATGTCGGTCAGGCCGTCGGAGCACAGCAGGTAGCGGTCCTCCGGCTCGACCTCGTACTCCTGCATCTCCAGGGCCACGGCCGGCTCGATGCCCAGGGCCCGGGTGACCAGGTTGCGCTGAGACGAGACCGCCGCCTGCGCGGCGGTGATCAGCCCGGCGTCGAGCTGCTCCTGCAGCAGCGAATGGTCGCGCGTGAGCTGCCGCAGTTCGCCGCGACGCCAGCGGTAGCAGCGCGAGTCGCCGATATGGCCCAGCACGAGCCGGTCGCCCCGGAAGACTGCAGCCACCAGGGTCGTGCCCATGCCGCGGTAGGCCGGTTGCGCATGGGCCGCCTGCAGGACGGCCCGGTTGGCTTCCGCCACGCTGGCCAGCAGGGCCTGGCGGATGAGGGCGGGTGTCGCCGCCTGGCCCGCCCGCCCCAGCCAGGCCCCCAGCCGCGTGCCGACCCCGGCCACCGCCATGCCGGCGGCGACCTCGCCGGCGTTGTAGCCGCCCATGCCGTCGGCCAGCACCGCCAGCCCATGGGTCTCGTCGACCAGGAGCGCATCCTCGTTGTTCTCGCGTTGCCGGCCGCAATCGGTCCGGCTGCAAAAGCTGTAGTGCATGGTGCTGGGGGACTCAGGCCGCCGGAATGTCCGCCAGGTCGGGCTCGGTCCAGGTGGCGAGGCAGGCCTCGAGCGCCGCTGCCACGGCCGCGCCGTCGGTGGGCCGCTCGTCGGCGGGCTTGCGCAGCAGCTTCGCGATGACCTCGGCCAGGGCGGCTGGAAGATCAGGCCGCAGGCTGCGCAGGTCGGGCGCCGGCTGGTGGGTGATCTTGTAGAGCAGCTCGGTCAGCGACTCGGCCTGGAAGGGCAGCGCCCCCGTGAGCAGCTGGAACAGGGTCGCGCCCAGGGCATAGAGGTCGCTGCGGCCGTCGACCGCCTGCCCGGCGATCTGCTCGGGCGCCATGTAGCCCGGCGTCCCGAGCAGGGTGCCGGTGCGGGTGCGTGACTGGTCGGCCAGGCGCGCGATGCCGAAGTCCGAGACCTTGACCTGGCCGGTCTCGGGCGACCACAGCAGGTTGCCGGGCTTGATGTCGCGGTGGATCACACCCTGCCGGTGTGCGTGGTCCAGGGCACGAGCCACCTGCACGCCCAGGGCGGCCACCTGCCGGGCAGGAAGCAGCTGCCCGGGCTGGCTGTGCGCCGACAGGTCCTCGCCCTGCACGAACTCCATCACGATATAGGCCAGGTCCTGCTCCTCGCCGGCGTCGAACACCGTCACGATGTGCGGGTGCGCGAGACGGCCCGCGGTCTCGGCCTCGCGGAAGAAGCGCTGCCGGGCCTCGACCAGGGCGGCGCCCTCGAAGGCATGCCCCAGGGCCAGCGTCTTGATGGCCAGCGGCCGGCCGATCTTGGGGTCGTGCCCGAGGTAGACCATGCCCATCGCGCCCTGGCCCAGTACCTTGTCGACCCGGTAGCGCCCGAGCACCGGCATCTCGAGTGCCGGGTCGTCCAGCACCAGGGTACCGCCCGGGTGCAGGGTACCCAGCCCCAGCAGCGCCGCGTCGGCCGCCCGCCGTACGCGCTCACGGCGCTCGGGGAGGTCCTTGTAGCCCGGGTCGCGGGTGGCCATGTGCGCGTACACCGACTCGGCCTTGTTGAACTGGCGCCGGCGCTCGAAGTCCAAGGCCAGCTGGTAGAGGTTTTCCATCAGCGCCGGGCCCAGGGGCACACGCCGGAAGCGGTCGAAGGCCATGTCCAGGTCGCCCTGCCCCAGAAGCGCGAGGCCCATCATGCGGTGGGCCTCGGCGGATTCGTCGTCGGACTGGCGCTTGCCTGCCTCGGTAACCAGGAATCGACGCGTGGTCAGCGCGAGGTGACCGAGCAGCAGCAGGATGGCCGGAAACACCAGCGGCAGCCAGACGCCGCCGCCCGCCAGCAACAGCCACTCCAGCGTGAGCAGGCTGGCCAGCCCCAGCGCCGTGAAGCTCGCGCCGGCGGCCGCCCCCAGCCGTGGCAGGATGGCGCCAAGGTAGGCGATGACCGCGAGCCCCAGCCCGACCGTCGCATAGGGTGTCCAGGCAGGGCGCAGGAATCCGTGGCCGGCCATCAGGCTCGAGACCACATGGGCCAGGCGCTCGGGCGGCGACAGGGCGGCATGACCCGGGGTGGCCAGCGGCAGGCCGACCCCCGCCGCCGTGGCGCCGATCACCACGATCCGGTCGGCATAGCGCGACGGCGGCACCTGCCCCGACAGGACCTCATGGGCAGCATCAACCGGAAAGGGCCGCTGCCCGCCCTTCATCGGATAGAACTGCGACAAGGCAATGCTGTGCTCATCAGTGAGCGCAGGCTTCTTGCCGAGGACAAGGTCGCCTTCGGCGTTCAACCCGATGTCGGCGGGCGCCAGGCGGAGGCCGGCGGTGGCGGCGAGCAGCGCCAGGGAGGGGATGCCCTGGCCATCGAGCTGGACCAGGAGCGGGTCGGCACGGGTCACGCCGTCGGGGTCGGGCAGCAGGTTGAGGTGGCCCACGGCGGCCGCAGCCGCGCCGAAGGCCTCGATGGGAAACTGCCCGCGCGAGGCGGGCAGGCCGAGGGGGCCGGGATCGCGCAGCGCGATGCGGCTGGCGAAGTCCGGCACCCGCGTCTCGGGACGGCCAGTGCCCTCGCCCAGGGTCAGGACGGCGGGCAAGAGCACGTTGCCGGCCTGGCGCAGGCTCGCGGCCAGCCGGCGGTCCGCGTCCAGCGCCGCCTCGGCCTCGGCGGCCAG
>JACCDX011302148.1_pt1 | contig 18879 bp, 17 predicted proteins | sample 7449681 | NCBI WGS metagenome assembly JACCDX01 (sample SAMN15323450, study PRJNA562643) | freshwater metagenome | isolation source: river surface water | place: USA:Blue River Watershed | collected 2017-08-18
ATGACCTGCACCAGCACCGACAGCATGTTCTTCGAGCGGACCAGGCCACCGTAGAACAGGGCCAGGCCAGGGATCGACATCATGATGACCAGCAGCGTCGCCACGATCATCCAGGCGGTATCGCCCTTGTTCGGCACCGGTGCCGCAGCAGGCGCTGCAGCATCAGCCGCCGGGGCTGCATCGGCGGCGGCAGCCGGCGCGGCGGCCGGTGCAGCTGCAGGTGCGGTCGCTGCCGGAGCAGCGGCCGCCGGTGCCGCATCTTCTGCCGACACGACCGGCGTGAAGCCGATCGCGAACAGCAGCAAGCCGGCGCTCGCAAGGCTAGTAAACCATTTTTTCATGTTGAATCCCCTTAGAGTGCTTCTTTGCCGGTTTCGCCCGTACGAATACGGATGACTTGCTGCACGTCGTAGACGAAGATCTTGCCGTCACCAATCTTGCCGGTGCGAGCGGCATTCTCGATCGCTTCGATCGCGCGCTCGACGATCGCATCGTCGACCGCTGCTTCGATCTTGGTCTTCGGCAGGAAGTCGACGACGTACTCTGCGCCGCGATACAGCTCGGTGTGACCTTTCTGGCGCCCGAAGCCCTTGACCTCGGTCACGGTGATGCCTTGCACACCGATGGTCGAGAGCGCCTCGCGCACCTCATCGAGCTTGAACGGCTTGATGATGGCAGTGATGAGTTTCATTTCAGCCTCTTGTGGGTGAATCAGAAGTTTTTGACGAGGGTGGCGACGACGGTGTTGCCACCGACGAATTTGTTATCCCAGGTGTAGGACGTTTTCTTGGCGTCGGTGCCGATGTAGGCCAGCGAGCCGACCACGAAACCGAAGTCCTTGGTCACGCCGACTTTCCAGTCGTTGTAGTTGTAGATCGAGTTGCCGGAGCCGGCGATGACCTGACGGCCAGCGTGCAGGTTCAGCGTCAGGCCTTCAGCCAGCGGCTGGTTGATACCTGCGTCGATGTAGTACGAACCCTTGCTGTTCAGGTTTGCGAAGGTATTGGTCAACGCATACGAGTACTTCAGGTAAGCCGGGCCATAGCCAGCCTGGCCATAGATCTCCCAGGTGGTCGCATCGGCCGTAGTGCCCGGCTTATCCAGCTTGTTGTTCGGGTAAACGTAAACCAGCGTGCCGACGTCATAGCTGACACCCGGGGCAATTTCACCGCGCTTGCCGCCGTAAATGTCCCATTCAGCCGGAGCATTACCACCGTATTGAGCCGTCTTGATCCACTTGATGCTCGAAATCCAGGTACCGGCATAGAAGCCGTTCACGTTGTCGGTGTAATCTGCACCTGCGCTGACAGCGAATTCTTTCTGCGACTGCGAAATGCCGCGATAGCGGTAATCAGTTGCGATGCCGACGTTGTAAGCAACGGTAGACTCAGGCGCGGCTTCTTCAGCGTATGCAACCGAACCCACGAACGATGCGGCGATGGCGCTGGCGAGAATCAGTTTCTTCATTGGTTTTCCTCTTTCTGCGTTAGATATGTATTCAAAGACACCCGCCCCACGACCGGCGTGTATGCTGAGTGCAATAAAGCAGGACGTGTGCCAACCCAAAACACGGGAATTACTTGCCAATTTGCTTAATTCCTTTAGCATCTGCACTCGAACTTCCCTGGCAGCCGCCAAATACGCACCATCGATGGGCATTTGCCCAAAAATAGTGCAAACATTATGACAAAGCCGCAATGAATCCCAAACCAAGTTTCCTGAGCGAAATTCAAGACCGGGTCCAGCAGGTGCTGCAGCAGTCGCCGGCCAAAGACCTGGAAAAGAACATGAAGGCCATGCTCAACCAGGGCTTTGCCAAACTCGATCTGCTGACCCGCGAGGAATTCGAGGTGCAGACCGAGGTGCTGGCGCGCACCCGCGCGAAGCTCGACGCACTCGAAGCGCGCGTCGCCGAACTCGAAGCCCGACTCAAGACCTGAGTCCCGGTGGGGCTGGCCGTCCTCCGCAGCCGCGCACTGGCGGGCGTCGAGGCGCCTGAGGTCACGGTCGAGGTGCATCTGGCTGATGGACTGCCCACATTTACGATAGTCGGACTCGCTGATACCGAAGTCCGCGAATCGCGCGAACGGGTACGCGCCGCGCTGCAGAATGGCGGTTTCGCGTTTCCCGCCGGCCGGCTGACGGTCAATCTCGCGCCGGCCGATCTGCCGAAAGAATCCGCCCGCTTCGACTTGCCGATTGCCATCGGCATCCTGGCCGCATCCGGCCAATTAGCCTCTACCTCGCTGGATCAGTATGAATTTGCAGGCGAGCTGTCCTTGTCCGGCGAGCTGCGCCCGGTAAGGGCGGCACTCGCGATCGCGCATGCGGTACGTACCGGACCGCGCGCCACGCGTGCGTTTATCCTGCCGCGCGACAGTGCGGCCGAAGCAGCGCTGGTGCCCGGCCTGCGCATTCTGGCTGCGGATTCGCTGTTGCAGGTGGTGGCCCACCTGACTGCTGGTGACGATGCGGGAGCACTCCATGAGGCCAGCCCTGAACTGCCGGCAGAAACGCCGGGGCTTCCCGACCTGGCCGATGTGAAAGGCCAGCCGCAAGCGCGCCGCGCACTGGAGATTGCTGCGGCCGGTGCTCACAGCCTGTTGATGGTGGGACCACCGGGTGCCGGCAAGTCCATGCTGGCAGCGCGCCTGCCGGGCATCCTGCCGCCAATGACAGATGAGGAAGCGATGGAAGCGGCGGCCGTGGCCTCATTGACCAGCCGCTTCGATATCGCGCGCTGGCGCCAGCGGCCGTACCGGGCGCCGCATCACACGGCCTCTGGCGTGGCACTGGTCGGCGGCAGCCAGGTGCCGCGCCCGGGCGAAATCTCTCTGGCGCATCATGGCGTGCTGTTTCTCGACGAGTTGCCGGAATTCGACCGCAAAGTGCTGGAAGTCTTGCGCGAGCCGCTGGAGTCCGGCCGAATCACCATCTCGCGCGCGGCACGGGCTTCGGATTTTCCATGCCGCTTCCAGCTGGTGGCCGCGATGAATCCCTGCCCTTGCGGTTACCTCGGCCATCCGACCCGCGCCTGCCGCTGCACGCCGGATGCGATTACACGCTACCAGGGCCGCATTTCCGGGCCGCTGCTGGACCGCATCGATTTGCAGCTGACTGTCGGGGCCGTGCCGACGGAGTCGCTGATGGCGCAAGACGCAGGTGAAAATTCGGCCACGGTAGCGGCGCGCGTGCGCCGCGCACGCGCATTGCAGCTGGCACGGCAGTCACGCCCGAATGCGCAATTGGCTGATGGCGATATCGCTGCCCTCTGCGCGACGAATGATGAGGCCAGCACCTTGTTGCGCTCGGCGATACAGCGCCTCGGCTGGTCGGCCCGCGCCGCGCATCGGGTGCTGAAAGTCGCGCGCACGATCGCCGACCTCGCTGTGGACCACGAGACCGGCCCACTGATTACTGCGGCCCACGTCGCTGAAGCGATTCAATACCGGCGCGCACTCACCGACAGCCGTCCATCCTGATACTGATACCATCGCGGGATGCTTCCCGCTTTCTTGATTCGCCGGCACCATGATCCGGCCCTGACCTCTGCCGTCGTTTCTGTTCGCTGGTACTTCGCATTGTCGTTGCTGGTGCTGGCAATGTCTGCGTGCAGCCCTGCGCTGAACTGGCGCGAGGTACGCGGCAACGATGCGCCCTTTACGGTGCTGCTACCGACAAAACCCACCACTTTTGCGCGCCCGGTCAACCTCGGCGGCATTCAGGTCGAGATGAGCATGACAGCCGCCGAGGTCGATGACATGAACTTCGCGGTGGCCAGCGCAAAGATCGCCGATGCAGCGCAGCGGCAGGCGGCATTGGCGGCGATGCAGACAGCGATGCTGCGCAACATCGGCAGCGCGCAGCACAGCGAAAAAGCCGTGACGCTGAAAGGCGGTGTGCCGGCTACAGAAGTGGTCGCCAGCGGCAAGGCCGGCAATGCGTCCGTCGTGCTGCACGCGCGCTTCGCGATGCACGGCGACCACGTCTACCAGGCAATCGCGCTCGGCCCCGCCGCCCACCTGAGCGACGAGACTGCGGAAACCTTCCTGACCTCGTTCGTGCTGCATTGATGACCGCAGCAACCCCCTATCTGCAGGGCAGGCTGGCGCTGCGCGTGGTACTGGTCTTCGCGGCGGCTTATGTGCTGTCGTATGCGCTGCGCGCGATCAATGCCGTGATTGCGCCCGACCTGATGGCCGACCTGCATTTGAATAATGCCGACCTCGGCTTGCTGTCATCCGCCTATTTTTTCGGCTTCGGCGCGATGCAGCTGCCAATCGGCATCTGGCTGGACCGCTACGGCTCGCGCCGTACCGAAGCATCATTGCTGATGTTCGCCGCGCTCGGCGCCGCGGTGTTTGCCAGCAGCGAAACGCTCGCCAGCCTGTGGGTGGGCAGGGCCCTGATCGGCGTCGGTGTGTCGTCCTGTCTGATGGCAGCGATGAAGGCTTATCGCAGCTGGTATGCGCCCGAAAAGCAGAGCCAGCTCGCCAGCTGGATGCTGGTGTTCGGCACCCTGGGCGCGCTGTCGACCACGGTGCCGGTCACGGCCGTGATGCCCCTGATCGGCTGGCGCGGCGTGTTCTGGCTGATCGCTGCACTGCTGCTGCTCGCTGCACTGCTGGTGTTCTTCCGGCTGCAAGCTGTCGAACGGCAGATGGCCGATGCCGCACCGGCCACCGCGTCACAAGCGAGCATCAGCTATGTGCAGATCTTCCGCGATCCTTACTTCCGTCGCATGGCCCTGCTCGGTGCCGTGCATCAGGGCGGTTTCATGGCGATGCAATCTCTGTGGGCCGGGCCGTGGATGGTACGCGTGCTCGGTATGACGACGACCGAAACTTCGCAGGTACTGTTCGCGTTCAATTTCTGCCTGATGCTGTCCTATCTCGGGCTGTCCTGGTGGGCGCCGCGCCATGTGCGCTACGACGGTCACGCGATGCCGCATGCAGGGGTGCCGGTGCTGCGTGCGGTGACACTGGGCCTGTCGGGATCAATCGCGGTGCAGGGACTGATGATCCTGCTGCCCTACAGCTGGAGCTGGATGCTGTGGATCGTGTTCGCCGTCTGCATTACGGTCACCACACTGGCGCAGACCCATGTCAGCCTGGCCTATCCGCCGGCGCAAGTGGGTCGTGCCAACAGCGCCTTCAACCTGACGCTGTTCATCGGCGCGTTCTCGGTGCAGTGGGGCATAGGCTTGCTGGTCGATGCCTTCCATGCGCTCGGCGCGAGCGACCCATCGGCATTGCGAATAGCCTTCGGGGTTTACCTGGCGATGCAGTTGGCGGCGCTGCTGATATTTATTCGGGGCAAGGCACTGACGGCACCTGCTGTCGCGCATGGCCAGTGATCACCTGATCGTTTTTTACTGTGCCGCTGCCAAGGGGTGCGGCGGCCGACGACGCGTGCTATGTTTGGCACATCATTTCGTCATGGCGCTGACATGATGATTGTTGGCCGCGACATCGTCATCAACGCGGTATTAAAGCTTGCAGGCAGAAGGAGGTCATCATGCTCGTTACATTCAAATCGAAAGCAGCTGCCGAGGTGCTGATGTATGGCATACACGCGAAACCGATACTGGACTTGCTCGGCAAAGACATCGAACGCGGTGTGATCACGGCTGACGAAGCCGGTGATGCGATCCGCCGCATCGAGTCCGAAATCGCGCTCCGCCATGACCAGGAAGAGAAAGCAGCCAAGGCCCATGGCCATGATGACGATGACGCGCCTGACCCGCGCGGCAACAATATCAGCTTCGGCACGCGCGCCTATCCGCTGCTGGAAATGCTGCGAGCGGCGAACCGTGAACATGAATTCGTGATGTGGGGAGTCTGATGACTGAAGCCATCGCGTCGTCGCTGACGATGCAGGACGGCACGCGATTGCATGTCGTCGACTACTATCCCGCCAGCCCGGCAGCGCGCAGTGTCGTCATCCTGCATGGCCTGGGCGAGCATGCCGGCCGCTACCGGCATGTGGCGGCATTTTTTACTGCACGCGGCTATGCGGTGCGTACCTATGACCATCGCGGCCATGGCCGCTCCGACGGCAGGCGCGGTGACGTGCCCGGCGACGACACGCTGCTCGATGATGCGCATGCGGTGATGGCGGACTGGCTGGCGCAGCCCGGCACACCGTCTTCAGCGCCGCTGCTGCTCGGGCACAGCATGGGCGGCCTGTTCGCGGCGCGATTCGCAACCGTGGCACGCGTATCTTTGTCGGGACTGGTGCTGTCATCGCCGGCCCTCGCACTGCCATTGAACGCTGCGCAAAAACTGCTGCTTGCCACATTGACGGCGCTCGCGCCGGGTCTGGCCGTATCGAATGGCCTGAAGCTGCGTTACCTGTCGCATGACGCAGCAGTTATCGATGCTTACAAGGCGGATCCGCTCGTACATGGCAAGATCAGCGCGCGCTTGCTGAATGCGATGCTGGCTGCCATCGCCGGCGCTCAGCAGCAAGCGGGCTCGCTCGCCATACCGGTGCTGCTGCTGGTGTCCGGACAAGACCAACTGGTCGATGCGCAGGGCAGCCGCGATTTCCACTCGCGCCTGAAGCCTTCGCAATCACGACTGATCGAATATCCATCGCTGTATCATGAACTGTTCAACGAAATCGACGCGTCGAAGGTGTTTGGCGACCTCGACACCTGGCTGAACTCGCTGCAGGAACGCGTCGCTGCATGAGGTTGCGACCGGATTCTCTCGCGTTCGCGCTGTCGAACGCGGCGCGCGCGCTGGCGTTGGTCGAGGCCGGTACGGCGCTGCCACGCGCGCTGGCGCAAATCTTCGATGCTGCCGACATGCCCTCTGCAGCGCGCGGCGCGATACAAGACCTGTGCTACCGTAGCCTGAGGCAGTGGGGCATCGCGCAGGCATTGGTGAATTCACTGACTGACAAGCCGCCGTCGCCACCACGGCTGAAAGCCTTGCTCGCTTGCGCGTTGGCGCTGCTGTCTGAAGCGGAGCCCGGCTATGCCGATCACACCCTGGTTGATCAGGCGGTAAGCGCATGCGGTGCCGACCGTGAGCTGATGCGCGCCAAAGGCATGGTCAATGCCGTATTGCGCCGCATGCTGCGCGAGCGCGACGCACTGCTGCCGCAGCTGAGACAACGTGAAGACCTGCGCTGGAATTATCCGCAATGGTGGATCGATGCCTTGCGCTCAGCTTATCCGCAGCAATGGGAACAGGTACTGGCGGCCGGCAATGCGCAGCCGCCGCTGACTTTGCGCGTCAACCTGCGCAAGGCCACGATAGCTGGTGTGCTGGAAAACTTCGCTCAGGCAGGCATTTCAGCGCAACAGGTCGGACCGGTCGCATTGCGGCTGCAGCGACCGCGCCCGGTACACGAGATCCCCGGCTTTGCCGAAGGCTGGGTATCGGTACAGGATGCGGCAGCGCAGCTCGCGGCGCCCCTGCTGGATCTGCAGGATGGCATGCGGGTGCTCGACGCCTGCGCCGCTCCGGGAGGCAAGACTGGTCATTTGCTGGAAACTGCGACGCTGGAGGTGCTGGCGCTGGATCAGGACCCGCTGCGGCTGCAACGCGTTGCACAGAACCTCGAACGGCTGCAGCTGAAGGCTGAACTCAGGCAGGGCGATGCGGCGGCGACCGACTGGTGGGACGGCCGCCTTTTCGATCGCATTCTGGCCGATGTGCCATGCACCGCGTCGGGCATCGTGCGCCGTCATCCCGACATCCGCTGGTTGCGCCGACCGGAGGACGCAGCGCAACTGGCGACCTTGTCAGCCGCCATCCTCGACAATCTGTGGGACATGCTGAAACCGGGCGGCAAGCTGCTGCTGGTCACCTGCTCGCTATGGCCGGAAGAGTCCGTACTGCAGGCCGATGACTTCGCTGAACGCAGCGGCGCGCGCCGGCTGGATGCGCTGGGACAGCTGTTACCGGTCGCCGCTGCCAACGACGATCACGACGGGCTGTTTTACGCGCTACTGGAAAAGCCCCGCGTTTGATACTATCCGGTGAATTTTTCCGCGTGGCATCGACGTCTCTCGTGATTCGACAACTCTTCCTCGGCTGTTGGCTGACCTTGCTGCTGGCGCTCGCGCCGGTCGGCGCGCTGGCCAATGACGGCATCGAGTTCGTCGATGCGGCGCTGGAGTCCACGGATGAGGGCTATCGGCTGTCATCGTCCTTCAATGTGGAGCTGACGCGCTCGCTGGAAGACGCGCTGATGCGCGGCGTACCACTGTATTTCGTGTTGCAAGTCGAGATCTCGCGACCACGCTGGTACTGGTTCGATGAAGTCAGCGTGAAGGCGACGCGCACGCTGCGCCTGTCGTACAACGTACTGACCCAGCAATACCGCGCATCGATCGATGGCAGCCTGCATCGCAACTTCACCCGACTCGATGATTTGCTGGCACTGCTGCGCCGGCCCGGCCGCTGGATCGTGGCCGAACCTGGCGCGCTGAAACGGGATGCCAGCTATACGGTCGCAGTGCAGCTGGCGCTCGATGTGTCGCAGCTGCCCAAGCCGATACAGGTCAGCGCCATCGGCAGTAATGACTGGCGGCTGGCCTCCGGCTGGGCGCGCTTCACCTACAAAGCCGAGGGCAAATGACGCGCGCGTTGCGCTATGTGCTGCTGGCGTCGGCACTGACCGTCGGCGTGCTGCTGTTCCTGCTGGCTGCGGCCAGCGACAACACCAGCATGTTCGAGACCTATTACTCGTGGATCCTCGGCGCCAATATCGTCGTTGGTGTCGGGCTGTTCCTGCTGGTTTGCCTGCTGTTGTCTCGGTTGTACAGCCGTTATCGGCGCGGTCGCTTCGGCTCGCGGCTGATGACACGGCTGGTGCTGATGTTCGGCTTGATGGGCATCCTTCCCGGCATCGTGATCTACACCGTGTCGGTGCAGTTCGTGTCCCGCTCGATAGAATCCTGGTTCAACGTGAAGGTCGAATCGGCGCTTGAGTCCGGCCTGACGCTGGGCCGCACCGCACTCGAGTCTTCACTGAAGGATTTGCGGCAGAAGACGCGCAGCGCAGCGGCTGACTTGGCTGAGTTGTCCGACACCAGCCTGAACCTGCAACTGGCTCGGGTGATGGAAGAGAACCAGCTGCAGGATGCGATGGTCGTCAGTGGCAGCGGCACGGTGATTGCCAGCACTGGCAGCAAGCTGACAGAGCTCGTCCCTGATGCGCCAACCCCGGCAATGCTTGCGCGTGCACGCTCGATGGACGGCTACGGCGTAATCGAAGGTGGCGAGGACAGCAGCGATGCCGTCCGCACCGGCGCCAGTACGTCGACCAGAGACGGCAACGCGCAAGACAAGCGCAAGGCAGCGAGCAATGACAGCGATGGACTGCGCTTTAGAGTCATCGTCGCGCTGCAGGGTGATGGTTCGCTGCTGAACCTGCGCAGCCACCAGCGCTTCCTGCAGGTGCTGCAGCCGGTGCCTGAGCAGCTGGCGCAAAATGCGGAGGCCTTGCGCGCTGCCTATGGTGAATACCAGGAACGCTCACTCGCACGCTCGGGACTGCGCAATTTCTATCTGGTCACGCTGACGCTGGTTTTGCTGCTGGCCGTGTTCGCCGCGATGGTGTCGGCCTTCCTGCTCGCCACCGATCTTGCGCAACCATTGCTGTTGCTGGCTGAAGGCACCAAGGCCGTTGCCGAGGGCAACCTGTCACCGCGACCGATCTCGGCCACTTCCGATGAACTGGGCACACTGACCAAGTCCTTCAACACGATGACGATGCAGCTGGCCGACGCGCGTGAAGCCGTCGAGCGTAACCGCCTCGCTCTGGAAGATGCGAAGGCCTATCTGGAATCGGTGCTGGCCAATATGTCGGCCGGTGTGATGGTGTTTGATGATCACTTGCGACTGGTGACCTTCAATGCATCTGCTGGTCGCATTCTGCATCTAGATCTGAAGCCTGCACTGGGACAGCCATTCGCAAGTCTGCCCGGTCTGGCGGAATTCAGCACGCCGGTGACGGAAGCCTTCACCAGTCAGAGCGCGCAAGCCGCCGGCGACAGCAGCGACACCGGGAACGGCGACGCTCACCTGCACTGGCAACAGCAGATCGAGATCCGGCGCCAGGGCCTTGGCCAGGCTACGGACGGCGAGATCACGCTGCTGGTGCGTGGCTCTCAGCTGCCCGTAGGAACAGGTACCGGTCACCTCGTAGTGTTCGACGATATCAGCGATGTGATCTCCGGCCAGCGTTCAGTCGCCTGGGCCGAAGTCGCACGCCGTCTAGCGCACGAGATCAAGAATCCGCTGACGCCGATACAGCTGTCGGCCGAACGCCTGCAAATGAAATTGCACGACAAGCTCGAAGGTGCCGATGCATCGCTGCTCGAACGCGGCACCAACACCATCGTCAACCAGGTGCTGGCCATGCAGCAGATGGTGGACAATTTCCGCGACTATGCGAAAACACCGCCGCCAGTATTGCAGCCACTGGACCTGAATGCGCTGATCAGCGAAATCCTCGAGCTGTATGCCGGCGGAGAATTCGCGGACGCGATACATCCGCAATTGGACTCCGCACTGCCGCGCATCCTTGGCGATGCAACCCAAATGCGACAGGTGGTACACAACCTGTTACAAAATGCACAAGACGCAACGGCCGAGATCGACAAAAGCTTGCGCAAGCCAGACATTGTGATTCGGACCGAAGCCATCCATTTTCCGGACGTCGACGGCAGTGACCGTACTGCGGTCAGGCTGACGCTGCTGGACAATGGCCCCGGTTTCGACGCGCGGCTGATCGCCCGGGCCTTCGAGCCTTATGTGACCTCCAAGCCGCGCGGGACGGGATTGGGGTTGCCGGTGGTTAAAAAAATCATTGAAGAGCATGGCGGCCGGATCGAGTTACACAATCGCAAGGAAGGATCAGGCGCCAGAGTGGTGATTTTATTGATGAAACTCGCCGCGATTTAACAGTTTGACATTGCATATTGCAAAAATTACAATTTCTGTAAGGCGATCCCGCCGGCAGCAAAAATGAAGAGGCTCACCCATGGCAAATATTCTGGTCGTAGACGACGAAATGGGGATACGGGAACTGCTGTCCGAAATCCTCGGGGATGAAGGACATGTGGTGACCACGGCCGAGGATGCGAACTCGGCACGCGAGTTGCGCCTCTCGAGTGCGCCGGACCTGGTCTTGCTCGACATCTGGATGCCGGACACCGATGGGGTCACACTGCTGAAGGAATGGCAGCGTGACGGCCTGCTGACGATGCCGGTCATCATGATGTCCGGACACGCCACCATCGACACCGCTGTGGAAGCCACCCGCATCGGCGCGATGAATTTCCTCGAAAAGCCGATCTCGCTGCAAAAGCTGCTGCGCACGGTGCAGCAAGGGCTGTCACGTGGCCAGGAGCAGGCCGCTCGCGGTACGCTGGTGCCGCCGTCAACACGGCCCGTGGTGTCGCAGGAAAAGGTGACCCTGGTGCCGCAATTGCAGCCGCCGCCAATCTACAACGGCAATGGCATGCCGGGCGCATCCAACGGGCATGGATATGTCCCGCCCGACAATGAATTCCGCGTGTCATTCGAATTGCCGCTGCGCGAAGCGCGCGATGCATTCGAGCGCGCGTACTTCGAACACCATCTGGTGCGCGAAGGCGGCAGCATGACGCGCGTCGCAGAGCGTACCGGGCTGGAGCGCACCCACCTGTATCGCAAGCTCAAGCAACTCGGCGTAGACTCGAGCAAAGCCGTCAAGAAAACCGGATGACCCTGGTCACCCTGGTCCATGGTGGCAGCGGCGACGCGCGTGAAGCAGCAATTGCGGCACATGCTGCCCAACTGACCATTGATGCCAACAAGCCGGGCGCCGCAATCATCGAGGGGCTGGCCGGTGGATCAGCCACCCTTCAGGATCTGCAAGCTTCTGCCGTAATGAAAGTCATCCGGATCGCAGCGGGCTGCCCCTGCTGTACCGGCAACCTGACGATGCGGATTACATTGAACCGTGTCCTGCGCGACAAGCCGGCAGTGCTGTTTCTCTCCATCGCCAATGCCAGCCACAGGGCAGGGGTCAGGAAGTTTTTGCAAGACCCGCAATATAGCCAGCATCTGGCATTGGGCCCCGAGCTCGACTGCAGCTGAACCCGGCATCGCCGGCAGGGCGAACGAGGCCGGGCACGGGAATTGCGAACGGCGCTATTGAAATATCTCAGGTCAGCGCCATGTGCAGCATCACGGCAGGACAGTCCTCCGTGCATCACCTCCGGGAGCCAGCATGAATCTCATCTATAACAGCGAGCACTACAGCGTGGTCGAATTCGGCGCGGAAGCCGGTCTGGAAGCGATGCAATTCGGCGGCTACGAGATTCTCGACAAGCCGGGCAAGCGCGAAATCTTCATTGCCGGCCCCTTGGCCGAATCCTTCCGCCAGCATGTGCGCGAATTGATCGCGTCCGAGCCTACCGTCGAAGAGATCGATGACTTCCTCGGCAGCTATGGCTCACTGATGGCGCAGCCTGTCGTGCTGCACTGAAGCAGCTGCCATACCGCACCCACGCAGACGCATTGTTGTCGGTGCGGTATCCTCGGCGGGCCTGACAGGGCTCGCCCCATGAATTCCGTCTCTCGTCCCGTTACCAGCAACCAGCCCGGCATCCACGAACACCTCGCGCAGGTGGTCGCACGCCATGCTGCATCGACTTTTTTGAAGCCGATATCAGCGCATACGCGTGCCGCGTTCGCGCAAGGTCTCGCAGCATGGCAAGCGAGTCGTGCAGCTCTGATTCTCGATGCGGGCTGCGGCGTTGGCATGTCGACTTTGCGGCTGGCCGCGCGCTTTCCTTCGCATTTCGTGCTTGGCGTCGACCAGTCAGCCGACCGGCTGTCGCGCGATCTGCGCTGGGAAGGCGAGCGTCCGGCCAACTGCCTCACGCTACGCGCCGACCTGGTGGATTTCTGGCGTCTGATGCTCGAGCACCGCATGCATCCGGAACGCCATTACCTGCTGTACCCGAACCCCTGGCCCAAGAAAGCGCAGCTGGGTCGGCGCTGGCATGGCCACCCGGTATTCCCGACCATCGTTGCGCTCGGCGGGCTCATCGAGTGCCGCAGCAACTGGCAAACCTATGTCGATGAATTCAGCGCCGCACTGACGCAGCTGACAGGCGAGACTGTCACGACCGAAGCACTGCCCGACGATCCAGCCGGCCCACTGACACCCTTCGAAGACAAATACCGTCGGTCAGGCCACAAACTGTGGACCTGCCGACTGCAGCTCGACGCTACGCCACGGGGAAGTGCGACAAGCTCTGCCGCGTCAAGCAGTACTGCGGCCCATGCAGAGGTTCGTGATAACGTAGTCCCTCCCGACAACGACTGAGACCCTGCCATGTGCCAACTGCTCGGCATGAACTGCAATGTGCCGACCGATATCGTGTTCAGCTTCACCGGCTTTGCGCACCGCGGCGGCCGCACGGATGAGCACAAGGATGGCTGGGGTATTGCCTTCTTCGAAGGTGCGGGCGTGCGCTTGTTCGTCGACCATGAATCAGCGGTCGCTTCACCCGTGGCCGAGCTGATCAAGCGCTATCCGATCAAGTCCAAAAATGTGATTGCGCATATCCGCAAGGCCACGCAGGGACAAGTCGCGCTGGAGAATTGTCACCCGTTCGTGCGCGAACTGTGGGGACGCTACTGGGTGTTTGCACACAATGGCGACCTGAAGCAATTCGCGCCGGTGCTGGATGGTGCCTTCCGTCCTGTCGGCAATACCGACAGCGAGCTGGCGTTCTGCTACCTGCTGCAGCAATTGCGACGCCGCTTCGGTGATACGCCGCCGTCGATCAGTCAGCTGACCGAGGCGATTGATACGCTGACGCGCGAGATTGCCTCGTTCGGCGTGTTCAACATGATGCTGTCCGATGGTTCAGCACTGTTTGCGCATTGCTCGACCAAGCTGCACTACATCGTGCGTCAATATCCGTTCACGCAAGCGAAGCTGTCGGATGAAGACTTGTCGGTGGATTTTTCGGAAGTGACGACGCCAAATGACCGCGTCGCCGTGATCGTCACCGAGCCATTGACGACGAATGAAACCTGGCACGCATTTGCGCCGGGTGAATTGAAGGTGTTTGTCGAGGGTGCGCCGCTGGGCTGACGCGCTGGTTGCGCATCAGCCGCAGCAGGGTCAGAGGTTCGGCGCCAGCCAGCGCTCGAGCTGCTCGACCGTCACTCCGCGACGCGCGGCCATGTCCTGCAGCTGGTCCTGGCCGATCTTGCCGACGGTGAAATACTTCGACTCCGGATGCGCAAAGTAGAAGCCCGATACCGACGCGCCCGGGAACATCGCATACGACTCGGTCAGGCTCATGCCGATATCCTCGGCTTCGAGGATGCGGAACACATCCGCCTTTACCGTATGCTCGGGACAAGCCGGATAGCCGGGCGCCGGACGGATGCCACGGTAGCTTTCACCGATCAGTTCCTCATTGCTCAGGTCTTCATCGGCCGCATAGCCCCACAAGTCCTTGCGTACGCGCTCGTGCAGGTATTCGGCAAAAGCTTCGGCCAGTCGGTCAGCCAGCGCTTTCAGCATGATCGATGAGTAATCGTCACCAGCGTCTTCGAAGCGCTTTTCATGCTTCTCGATACCGATGCCGGCCGTGACCGCAAACATGCCGATGTAATCGGTAATACCCGAGTCCTTCGGCGCAATGAAATCGGCGAGGCACTGGTTGGGACGACGCACGCCATCAATGACGGGCTTCTCGCCTTGCTGGCGCAAACCGTAATAGGTGAACGCCACTTCGCTCTTCGTCTCGTCGGTATAGACCTCGATGTCGTCGTCATTGACGCTATTGGCCGGCAGCAGTGCCATCACGCCATTCGCGGTCAGCCAGCGACCTTCGACCAGCTTCTTCAACAGCGCCTGACCTTCCTGGTACACATTGCTGGCCTGTTCGCCGACCACCGTGTCTTTCAGGATCGCGGGGAAGGGGCCGGCCAGGTCCCAGGTCTGGAAGAACGGACCCCAGTCGATGTAGTTGGCGAGGATCGCGAGATCAAAGTTGCGGAAGTGACGGCGGCCAATGAACTTCGGCTTCGCCGGCGCGCTGCTGCCGTCAAAGCTGAGCGCAAACTTGTTCTTGCGCGCAGCGTCCAGGCTCACGATCGGCAAGGCCTTCTTGCCCGCATGCTGCTCCCGGATACGCTGGTAATCGGTGGCGATCTCGGCCAGATAGGCATCACGTGCATCGGGCGTCAGCAGCGACTGAGCGACCGATACCGAACGCGACGCATCGGCGACGTAAATCACCGGACCTTCGTAGTTGGGTGCAATCTTTACAGCCGTATGCGCACGGCTGGTGGTAGCGCCACCTATCAGCAGCGGTATCTTGCGCTCGCGGAACCACGGGTCGCGCTGCATCTCTTTCGCCACATGCGCCATTTCTTCCAGCGACGGCGTGATCAGGCCCGACAAGCCGATGATGTCGGCATTCTCTTCCTTCGCCTTTGCGAGGATTTCGGTGCAGGGCACCATCACGCCCATGTTCACGACTTCAAAGTTATTACATTGCAGGACCACTGACACGATGTTCTTGCCGATATCGTGCACGTCGCCCTTCACGGTCGCAATCACGATCTTGCCCTTGGGCTTTGCAGCCTGACCTGTGCGGCGCTCTTCTTCGGCTTTCTCTTCTTCGATGAAGGGCACCAGATGCGCGACAGCCTGCTTCATCACGCGCGCCGACTTCACCACCTGCGGCAGGAACATCTTGCCCTGGCCGAACAGGTCGCCGACGATGTTCATGCCATCCATCAGCGGGCCTTCGATCACATGGATGGGGCGACCGCCATCGGCGGCGACCTGCTGTCGCGCCTCTTCGGTATCCTCGACGATCCATTGCGTGATGCCATGCACCAGCGCATGTGCGAGACGCTTCTGTACCGGCGCATCGCGCCAGGCCAGGTTCTGTTCTTCTTTCTTGCCGCCAGCCTTCAGCGTTGCGGCGAATTCGATCATGCGCTCGGTCGCATCCTTGCGCCGGTTCAGCACCACATCCTCGACGCGCTCGCACAATTCGGCATCGAGATCGTCATACACGCCGATCATGCCCGCATTGACGATACCCATGCTCATACCGGCACGGATCGCGTGATACAGGAACACCGTGTGGATCGCCTCACGCGCCGGGTCATTGCCACGGAACGAGAAGCTCACATTCGACACGCCGCCGCTGACCTTCGCATGCGGCAGGTTGTCGCGTATCCAGCGGGTCGCCTCGATGAAGTCAACTGCATAGTTGTCGTGCTCTTCGATGCCGGTCGCGATCGCGAAGATGTTCGGATCGAAGATGATGTCTTCCGGCGGGAAGCCGACTTTCTCGACCAACAGCTTGTACGCGCGCTCGCAGATTTCGGTCTTGCGCGCAAAGGTGTCGGCCTGACCTTGCTCGTCGAAGGCCATCACGATCACGGCCGCACCGTAACGACGGCACAGTGTCGCCTGGCGCAGGAACTCGGCCTCGCCTTCTTTCATCGAGATCGAGTTGACGATTGCCTTGCCCTGAATGCACTTCAGACCCGCCTCAATCACGGCCCATTTCGACGAATCGACCATGATGGGTACGCGCGCGATGTCAGGCTCGGACGCGATCAGGTTCAGGAAGCGCGTCATCGCAGCGACCGAATCCAGCATCGCCTCGTCCATGTTGATGTCGATGACCTGCGCGCCATTCTCGACCTGCTGACGCGCGACCGCCAGTGCTTCTTCATACTGCTCGTTAAGGATCATGCGCGCGAACGCCTTGGATCCGGTCACGTTGGTACGCTCGCCGACGTTCACGAACAGCGAATCTTCATCGATCACAAAGGGCTCAAGACCAGACAGCTGCATCTGGTGCAGATGCGTCGCCACCTTGCGCGGCGCGATAGTCTTCACCGTCTCGGCGATCGCCCTGATATGGTCCGGTGTGGTGCCGCAGCAGCCGCCGGCAATGTTCACGAAACCGCTCTCTGCGAACTCTTTCAGCAGCGATGCAGTGATATCCGGCGTCTCGTCGAAACCGGTATCCGACATCGGGTTGGGCAGACCCGCGTTCGGGTAGATGCAGACGAAGGTTTCAGCGATCTTCGACAGTTCTTCCGCATACGGACGCATCAGCGTCGCACCGAGTGCGCAATTCAAACCAATAGTGAGTGGCTTCGCATGACGCACTGAATTCCAGAACGCGGTCACGGTTTGCCCGGACAGCACACGCCCCGATGCATCGGTCACCGTGCCGGAAATCATGATCGGCAGTTTCTTGCCCGTCGCCTCGAAGTACTGGTCGATCGCAAACAGCGCCGCCTTGCAATTGAGCGTATCGAACACGGTTTCGACCAACAGCACATCCGCGCCGCCTTCGACCAGCGCATCAGTCTGTTCGTAATACGCGGTGACCAGCTGATCGAAGCTGACATTACGCGCGCCCGGATCATTCACGTCCGGCGAAATCGATGCCGTCTTGGGCGTCGGGCCGAGTGCGCCGGCGACGAAGCGCGGCTTGTCCGGCGTTGAATACTTGTCGCAAGCCGCGCGCGCGAGCTTGGCTGCCTGCAGGTTCATCTCGCGCACCAGGTGCGCCATGTGATAGTCGTCTTGCGCGATCGTCGTCGCACCGAAGGTATTGGTCTCGATCAGATCGGCGCCGGCAGCCAGATACTGTTCGTGAATTTCCTGAATCACGTGCGGCTGTGTCAAGGTCAGCAGTTCATTGTTGCCCTTGACGAAGACTTCCTTGCCCGGCACCGTGAAGTCAGCGAAACGCTGGCCGCGATAATCCTCCTCCGTCAGCTGATAACGCTGAATCATTGTGCCCATCGCGCCATCGAGGATCAGGATGCGTTGAGCCAAGAGTTCGCGCAGCTGCGCTTCCACCAGAGAGATTGCGTCGCGTTTCATCGTGTCGTTGGTATCGCGTGATATCGCGCCCTGCGGCGCACAAATAAAAAACCCGGCTTGCATGCAAAGCGAAGCCGGGTGTGCGTTCCGCTTTAGCAGTATTTTTTTGGAGATTGTCCCCCGCGCCCGCAAGCTGGTATTGACATAGTCAAATCGGCGCGCGTCGAATTATACGGGAATTCAAGGGTTTAGCTTCAGTCTTTGGCCGACACGCATCGGAAAACCCTGCAGAAAAGCAGACACCGGCAGGCGCTTGCCACCGGGCTTCTGCAACTCGGTCAGCTGCAGCGCAGCTTCACCACAGGCCACCACCACGCCGTGCGCATCAACCGCCAGCACCGTGCCGGGCTCGCCCCGCACCCCGGCAAGCTGCGCGCTCCAGAGCTTCAGCACTGTATCTTCCAGTTGCGCGGTCGCGCCCGGAAAGGGATTGAATGCGTGAATGCGACGCAACAGCAGCGATGCCGGCAGCCGGAAATCCAGTGCGGCTTCGTCCTTGGCAATTTTTGCTGCATAAGTCACGCCGTCGATGGGTTGCGGTGTTGCGCTGAGTGTCTGCGCATCCAACTGCCGCAGCGCGTCGACGATCATGCGTCCGCCGAGCGCAGCAAGCCGGTCGTGCAAGCTGCCGGTGGTGTCATCGGCAGCGATGGCTTCGCGACCGGTCAGCAACATGTCACCAGTATCGAGACCTTCGTCCATCTGCATGATGGTGATGCCGGTTTCAGCATCACCGGCCTCGATCGCGCGATGTATCGGCGCCGCGCCGCGCCAGCGCGGCAGCAGCGACGCATGAATATTGATGCAGCCACGGGGCGGAATATCAAGCGCCGACTTCGGCAGGATCAGCCCGTACGCAGCGACGACCATCACGTCATGCGGTGTCGCGCGCAACAAGGCATGGGCCTGCGCCGCATCGTCCGGGTGTTTGCCTTCCAGACGCAGCGACACCGGCTGCGCGACCGGGATGCCATG
>JACCDX010182160.1_pt1 | contig 18862 bp, 18 predicted proteins | sample 7449681 | NCBI WGS metagenome assembly JACCDX01 (sample SAMN15323450, study PRJNA562643) | freshwater metagenome | isolation source: river surface water | place: USA:Blue River Watershed | collected 2017-08-18
AGGCACCGTGACTTTGGGGCCGTGATCACCGCCCATGCAGTCGATGGATATTCGGACGGTCATGATCCGGAGCGCAGTTGGCTGGCCGGATTCGGGTACGAGTCACTCATGCGAGGACTGAACCATGAGAAAGGCTTGCACATGAAAAAACGGCGCGAAGCAAAGTCAGAGCGTGGTTCAATGTGCTGCTGGCTGCGTTGCGCCGGATTTTGTGGAATTACCGCGGTGACGGATTACTCGTCGTTCTTGGTCTTCAAGACCTTGCGACCACGATAAAAGCCGTTCGGGCTGATGTGGTGACGCAGATGCGTCTCACCCGTGGTCGACTCAACGGCCAGCGGAGGCGATGTCAGAAAATCATGCGAACGATGCATGCCGCGCTTGGACGGGGTTTTCTTGTTTTGTTGAACAGCCATGACTTGCTCCTGATTCGGTGAATTCAAAATTTTAACATAGGGGAAGCCGGTTTCTGCGATATGGCCAAACCGGCAACACTGCAACTATCTGAGCTTTTTCAGCACGGCAAACGGCGATTCCGCCTTTTCCGCGCCGGCTGTTGGCAAATCGCCGGGACATTCTGCATGCTTTGGCGACAGCGGGAGCGCCAGCAAGGCCTCATCTTCCAGCAGCACCATCAGATCCATTGATGCCGATCCGGCAATAACATCCAGACTTTCATCCTCGATACGCGCCTCAACCTCGTCCGCATCCGCCTCGTCCTTTCCCAGCAACAGCGTCGATTCAGACGACAGCAGATGCGACATCGGGGACAGGCATCGCTGGCACACCAGCGAGATCTGGCCACCAACTTTCAGTGACAGCTGAGGGACACCCGAAGAATGCCTGCCGCCCGTGATCGTCCAGTCCAGCATGCCACTGGTGGCAGCCAATTCGGCAGAAAGTCTTGCGAATTCAGCAACCGCTGTTTGCCCGACCAGCTGTTGCTGCTGTTGGCAAAACTCGAAGCTGTCGACGTTCTTGGCGCTCATGGCAGCAAGGTGCTTCAGAAAACCAGCTATGATAGCAGGGTTTAAGCCGGATTCCCATAGCGGGCTCACTGATTAATTCCCCCCTACGCCTGTGCCTGCCATGTCATCGAAGCACTCTCCCCGCCTGATTCTGGCCTCGGGCTCAGCCTACCGGCGGGAGCTGCTGTCGCGGCTGAGGCTGCCTTTTGAGGTCATCGCCCCTGACCTGGATGAAACACCCGCTCCCGGTGAAACGCCCCCGGATACCGCGTTACGACTGGCCCAAGCCAAAGCCCTTGCCATCGCCCGACAGGCAGGCGCGGCGCTGATCATCGGTTCGGATCAGGTCGCCACACTCGACGGTGAACACATCGGCAAGCCCGGCAATCATCCGCGGGCTTTGGAACAGCTGAAAAAAATGCGCGGACGGTCGGTGTTTTTTCATACAGCACTGTGTTTGCATGACAGCCGTCCGGAAGCGAAACACCGTACACAAAGCGAGACTGTTCAGACCGTCGTGCAATTGCGCGACCTGCCTGATGCGGAACTGGATGCCTATCTGAAAATCGAGCAGCCCTACGACTGCGCTGGCAGCGCGAAAAATGAAGGCCTCGGCATCGCACTGATAGAAAGCATCCGTAGTGAAGACCCCACAGCACTGACCGGATTACCACTGATCGCGCTGACCGGCATGTTGCGCCGCGCAGGTGTGGATTTTTTCAGAGGATGACACGATGAGAGACTTCCATTGAAAGGCACGCTTTTTCTGATCCCTAATGGCTTGGGTGCGGGCGCGCTGGATCATGTGCTGACCGCGGATGTGCGCTCCATCACCGCAAAGCTTGACTACTTCGTCGCAGAAAACGCCAAGACGGCACGCGCTTTTCTGAATCAGGTCGCGCTTACGCACCCGCTGCGACTGAAACTGCAGGATGTCGAGATACGCGAACTGAACATTAAAACCCCGGCATCCGCACTGCCTGATCTGCTGGGACCGTTGCTAGCGGGACGGGACGGCGGTCTGGTATCCGAAGCGGGCGTGCCCGCCGTTGCCGACCCCGGCGCGGACTTGGTCAGACTCGCACATGAGCGCGGCATTCGCGTCAGGCCACTGGTCGGGCCCTCATCGATACTGTTGGCACTGATGAGCAGCGGCCTGAGCGGACAAAATTTTGCGTTCAATGGGTATCTGCCCACCGATGTAACCGAGCGCGCGAACCGCATACGCCAGCTTGAGCAGCGTTCACGACAAGAACAGCAAACACAAATTTTTATCGAGACGCCCTACCGCAACGAGGCTTTGCTGCAAGCGCTCAGCACCCATTGTCAGCCGGGTACTCAGATCTGCATCGCGACGCACCTGACCCTGGAAGATGAACACATACAACGCCTGTCAGCGCAGACGTGGCGACAAGAACTCGCTGCAGGACGCTTGCCCGACTTCCGCAAGAAGCCCACGGTATTTCTGATGCTGGCCGTCTGAACGCAGGCGAAGCCTGTGACACATCATCGCAACTTCAGCGCCTCTACCGCGAGGACCTTCGCCGCGGATTCACCGACTGCAGCGCCAAATTTCTTCAGCACCCTGTCCGACAAACCCTCGCGAACGGTGTAATCAATAATGTCTTCTGCCTTGAGCACATCACGAGACACACTGTTGACTGTACCCAGCCCGTCGGCCAGCCCGAGGGAAATGGCATGGCTGCCCGTCCAGAACAAGCCGGAGAAAATTTCCGGCGACTCTTTGAGTCGCTTGCCGCGCCCTGTCCGAACTGCGCGGATAAACTGCTGGTGAATTTCCTTCAGCATGGCTTGTGTGAATTCTTTGTGCTTCGGATTTTCTGCAGAGAACGGATCGAGCAATCCTTTGTTCTCACCTGCGGTCATCAAGCGGCGTTCGATACCCAGCTTGTCCATTAATCCCTTGAAACCAAAGCTGCTCATCAGCACACCAATCGATCCGACGATACTCGCTTCGCTCACATAAATACGATCAGCCGCCGCAGCAATGTAGTAGCAACCGGAAGCGCACATATCTTCGACCACGACATATACGGGTTTTTTCGGATGCATTTTCCGCAGCCGATTGATCTCTTCATTGACAATCGCGGATTGCACGGGACTACCACCGGGGCTGTTCATACGAAGGATGACGCCGACCGATCCCGGATCATTAAACGCTTCGTTGAGGGCGGGCAGTATCGAATTTACTGACGCATTGGCGCTGCTCGAATCGATCTCGCCATCGATCTCGACCAGGGCCGTGTGCCTTGCACTGTCAGGCTTGGAAGCACCCCTGAAATCAAACGCAGCCCATACGGCGAACAATGCGACACCCACACCGACAAAACGAAAAATGTTTCGCCACCGGCGGCTGACGCGTTGCTCTTTGAGGATGTCCTGAGCGAGCTTCTCAAGCGCGACATACTGAGGAGGTACCTGGGGTTGGGAGGCAGTCTCGTTATTGCCGTCAGTCGTTGGATCGTTCATTGCGCGTTCTTGTCGTTGATTAGTTTTATGAGATGAAATTTGTTGACGCTTTTTATATCACCGGACTCAGGCCCGGGCCGGACCAATGCTGTCATCCGGCTGCCAGAAAATCTGATGATCCCGCTCCACCACGCTTAATGGCTGCAGTTTGCCGCCGCGGCATGGACCACCGGCGCAATGCCCCGTGTCTGGTTCATACAGCGCACCGTGTGTCGCACACATCAGATAAAGGCCACTGGACTCAAAGAACTCGCCCTCGGTCCAGTCAAGCTCCATCGGCACATGCGCGCACCGGTTCAGGTAAGCGTAGGCCTGCTGCCCGTAGCGCACGACGAAGGCGGTCGCGTCCTCACCGTAGGCTGTCACAGGAAAACGCAGACCCTTGCCACCATCAATCAGCGCATCTGCATTACATATGAAAATTTCCGTACTCACGCATGCTCCGTCAGCCAGCCATGAAGTGATGACACCGAATCAGCGCCAAACAAGGGGCTGAGGGCCTCGAGTTCGTGTGCCGGGTGGGCGCCATAATGAACGCCAATCGCAGCAGCGCCCGCATTGCCTGCCATTTGCAGATCATGCGTGGTATCACCAATCATCACCGTCCGTTTCATATCTTGTCCGAGCTCGCGCGTGATTTCCTGCAGCATCGCCGGATGTGGCTTGGAAAAAGTCTCGTCAGCACAGCGGGTCGAATCAAACAGCGACATCAGCCCTGCCGTATTGAGGGCGCGATTAAGCCCGACCCGGCTTTTTCCTGTCGCCACCGCAAGAAAATAGCCTTGCGAGGATAAGTCGAGCAGCATCTCGCGCGCGCCTTCGAACAGTGTCAGACTTTTATCCTGCGACAGGTAATGGTAGCGGTAGCGCTCCACGACGCGCGGATAGGATTTGGGGTCAAGGCCCGGCAAAACCACCTTCATCGCGTCTTCCAGTCCCAGACCGATAACGTAGGAAGCCGAGCGATGGTCCGGTACAGCGAGCCCGAGGTCGCGCGCTGCTGCCTGGATGCTGGCGACAATCGTCGCCGTGCTGTCCATCAGGGTACCGTCCCAGTCAAACACGATCAGGTCAAATTGTTTTCTGGGCATGGGATCAGGCTCGGACGGGGATGAGGCTTTTTATAAGAAGGTTTTTTACAGGGCGTGCACACCGCAACCGTCATCGTATCGGTTCGGCGGCGGCGACGCTATGACTTCCTAGCCCCTTGAGAAATTGTTGACATTCTGGCGGCAGCGCCGCCTCCAGTGCGATGGCGTCACCGGTTGCGGGATGCTCGAATTTCAATCGGAAAGCGTGCAGAAACATCCGCTTCAATGCCGACCGCCCCGGTTCAGCTTTCTGCAACTGGCGGTTGAGACCGAAATCGCCATACTTGTCATCGCCGGCGATCGGGAAACCCGAAGAAGCCAGATGTACCCGTATCTGATGGGTCCGGCCGGTTTTCAGCTCCGCCTCCAGCAAAGCGTAGGCATCATATTGGTGGATCAGGTTGAAAATCGTGTGCGAGGGCATGCCATCGGATTGCACCCGCACGCGACGCTCTCCGTCGGGCGTGGTGTATTTGTGGAGCGGCAGACGCACATGCTGACGGCGATTGGGCCAGACACCGCTGACCATCGCAAGGTAGCGCTTGTCGAGCAGGCCGGCACGGATTTGCTCATGCAGGCCAGTCAGCGCGCTGCGTTTTTTTGCCAGCATCAGAATGCCTGAGGTTTCCCGGTCCAGCCGGTGCACCAGCTCAAGAAACGGCGCTTCGGGGCGGGCAGCACGCAACTGCTCGATAACCCCGTAGCTGACCCCGGAGCCGCCGTGAACTGCCACGCCAGCAGGCTTGTCAATGACCAGCAAATGACTGTCTTCGAAGAGTACGGCGAATTCCGCGCCGGGAACATGGGTGGTACTGGGCTCGGCCAGCCGCATGGGCGGCACCCGGACCACGTCACCCTCGACCAGCCGGTAGGTCTGCGCGATCCGTCCTTTGTTAACCCGGACCTGCCCCGACCGCAGCACCTGGTAGATGTGACTTTTCGGTACGCCTTTACAGGTTCTTAGCAAAAAGTTATCGATGCGCTGCCCCGCTTCGTCTGGCCCGATCGTGATCAGACGCACGCAAACCTTCCCTAAGTCCTTCATTTTGAATATATAATCAATTCAGCGAAGTTATTTCGCCGAATGTGCCTGAACAAAAAAGGCCATTCTACACAGGGGCGTCTCCATCGGCCTCGCCCGTTTTGCAAATTCGATGGAAAAGCTGTGTATGCATCACTCCTGCGCCGTCAGGGTCGCACCCGAGATGTGATCGGGCAGTGCGCTGGAATGATAGAACAGTAAACCTGAAATGTAAGGATTAGTCCGGCAAGCCGCTCGTTATCCCGAGGCTTGCTGGCAGATGTGACTGATTGTGTTTGTCCGACTTGCACGTAACGATATCTAAACGCCCTATGACCGAATCCAACGCACACACCAGCAACAGCCATCCCGCTGCAGCAGGATTGCGTGCGTTCGAAGCTTCGATCCCGGCGAATAGGACCGTTTAAAGCAGGCTGCAAACACCAGTATCATCAGGGCCCTGTGGGCCTGCGCGTTCTACCGGATGCGCTTCGTCCACGTCACGGCAATACTCCTCCCCAGGCTTCTTGTTCTCCGCATACATCCTATGTCTTTGCCGCGCAATGAGGCTTAGATCGCCTTGCGCTGCAAATATCGGCCCTGACCGGCCGCGGAGCCATAAAAATGAAACGCATGCTGTTCAACGCCACGCAACAAGAAGAATTGCGCGTGGCCATCGTCAACGGGCAAAAGCTCATTGACATCGATATCGAGACCACCGGTCGCGAACAACGCAAATCCAATATCTACAAAGGCGTCATCACCCGCATCGAGCCTTCGCTGGAAGCCTGCTTCGTCAACTACGGCGAAGAGCGTCACGGCTTCCTGCCTTTCAAGGAAGTCGCCCGGAGCTATTTCCGCGAAGGCGTCGATGTGCGTAACGCCAGCATCCGCGATGCCCTGCGCGAAGGCCAGGAAATCATGGTGCAGGTGGAAAAAGAAGAACGCGGCAACAAGGGCGCTGCGCTGACCTCGTTCGTTTCCCTCGCCGGCCGTTATCTGGTGCTGATGCCCAATAATCCGCGCGGCGGTGGCGTCTCGCGCCGTGTCGAAGGTGAAGATCGTCAGGAACTGCGCGAAACCATGGACAAGCTGGATCTGCCCCAGGGCATGTCCGTGATCGCTCGTACCGCCGGCATCGGCCGCAATGTGGATGAGCTGCAGTGGGACCTGAATTATCTGATGCAATTGTGGAGCGCGATTGATGGCGCCAGCAAAGCTGCATCGGGCGCGTTCCTGATCTATCAGGAATCGTCGCTGGTGATTCGCGCAATCCGCGATTACTTCCAGCCTGACATCGGTGAAATTCTGATCGACACCGATGACATCTACGAACAGGCGCAGCAGTTCATGAGCCACGTGATGCCAGACATGGTTCAGCGCGTCAAACGCTACCGTGACGATGTGCCGCTGTTCTCGCGCTTCCAGATCGAGCATCAGATCGAAAGTGCCTACTCGCGTACCGTGCCCCTGCCCTCGGGCGGTGCGATCGTCATCGATCACACCGAAGCGCTCGTGTCGGTCGACGTCAACTCCGCACGTGCCACACGCGGCAGCGATATCGAAACCACCGCCTTCAATACCAATCTTGAAGCCGCCGAAGAGGTAGCCCGCCAGTTGCGCCTGCGCGATTTGGGTGGCCTGATCGTGATCGACTTCATTGATATGGAGAATTCAAAGAACCAGCGTGAAATCGAAAATCGTCTGAAAGATGCGCTGCATTACGATCGCGCACGCGTTCAGATGGGCAAGATCTCCCGCTTTGGTCTGATGGAACTCTCGCGCCAGCGTCTGCGCCCATCGCTGTCCGAAGGCAGCCACGTGACCTGCCCGCGCTGCAACGGCACCGGCCACATCCGTGACACCGATTCTTCCGCGCTGCAAGTGCTGCGCATCATTCAGGAAGAAGCCATGAAGGAAAATTCGGCAGCGATTCACGTGCAGGTGCCGGTGGATGTTGCTGCTTTCCTGCTCAATGAGAAACGTGGCGAGATTCTGAAAATCGAAACGCGCCATCGTGTCAGTGTCGTGCTGATTCCAAACAAGCACCTCGAAACGCCGCATTACAAACTCGAGCGCATCAAGCATGATGATCCGCGTCTGGACGACATGCCCACCAGTTATGCAATGGCCGAGGAAGCCGACACCGATGTGGGCTACAGCAAGCGCAAGCAGGAAGAAAGCAAGCCGCGTCAGGAAGCGGTCGTCAAGAGCATCACACCCGACCAGCCTGCGCCTGTTGTCGAACGTCGCGAGCGTGCGCCCGTCAGCGCTGCTGCTGATGAAGCGGCTGAGGGTTTCCTTTCGCGTCTGTTCGGCCTGTTCCGCAAAAAAACCAGCGCACCCGCTGAAGCCGCTTCACCGGCAAAATCATCCTCGCGTGAACGCAGCGACCGTAATGGTCGCGCCGGCCGCGGTCGTGGTCGCGGTGGACGCGGTCGCGACAAACAGGAAGAACGCGCCGGCGCAGAAGCCAAAGCGCCGAGAGAGCCGCGTGAGCCCAAAGAAAACAAGGAAGTGCGTGAGCCCAAAGAAACCGGCAATCAGCGCCAGCCCAAACCGCAGCGCGAAGCACGGGAAGTGCGCGAGGCTGGCGAAGCTCGTGAAGGTCGTCAGCGTCAGCCACGTGCGCCGCGGGAGGAACGCAAAGCAGCCCCGGCTGATGATCTGGCTGTCGTGACGCCAGTCAATGGTCTGGACCACGATGCCGTTCAGTCCGAACTGCTGTCACCACAAACTGAGGGTACGGCTGTCGAGAACGGCGAGGACGCGCCACGTCGCCGGCGCCGTCGTGGCGGTCGCAACCGCAATCGTCGCGATCGCACCAACGGCGAGGCACTGCCGGGCGATCAGAATGGCGAGTTCTCCGAGATCTCGGAGAATTCGGAACACCTCGCTGAGGACAACTCAAATGCATCCGTGTCAGCGCCGACACAAACACTGGCAACGCACCAGACGCCGGGCTACAACGAGGTTGTGCCGGTTGCTGAGGCCGCAGTTGATGTCGCTGTCGATGCACCATACCGCCAGTCGCATCTGATGCCGGAAGCCAGGGCGGCAGCACCGCAGTATCCGCGGCCAACGCCTGAAGTGCCGCGTGAGCCGCAGGTCGAGGTAAGCGCAGCACCGGTTGCTCAGGTAGATCAGGTAGCTCACGCTACCCCCTTCATTGAGCCTCAATCGCCGGTAGCACCGGTGTATACGCCGCCTCCAGCTCCGGCACCTGTGGCCGAGGCGGTGGCCGCACCAGTCAAAGTTCCGGTATCAGCACCGGCCCCTCAGGCCAGTGCCGCAGATATCGAGGGCCTGCTGAGTGCCGCCGGATTGACGATGGCAGTGACCGACCCGGAAAAACTCCGTGCGGTCCAGCTGGCCAGCCAGCATGTAACGCCTGCGGTGCGTGTGCCTCGCGAACGCAAGCCTTTGCCACCGATGTCGAACGAGCCGTTGGTGCAGGTGGAAACACAGCGATGATTCAGTGCTGCCAGGGTCGGTCATCACCCTGGCAGCGTTGACCGACGCCTGACTGTCACTCCCCCTGGGAGACTGAGACGAAAAAACCCGCTTGTATCGCAAGCGGGTTTTTTCATGGCACCGACTGAAATGACCGGTCCGACGATCTGCTACGACACCTAACGATTACTCGACTTGACTGAGGATGCCGGCCAGTCTCCCCGTTGCTGCTTGTCCAGCCAGAACGCCGCAATCATGGTTTTGACATCAGTGACTTTACCCGCCAGGATCCATTGCATCAGCGTTTGCAGCGGCAGTGTGAATACATCCAGAAATTCGCCCGCATCCAGCTGACGCTCGCCGGCTGTCAGTCCCTGCGCGAGATAGATGTCCAGATGCTCATCCGAATAAGCGATCGCATTGTGTATCGTGCAGATGAACTGCCAGTGCGTCGCGGTATAACCGGTTTCCTCTCGCAGCTCTCGCTGCGCGCACAACAACGGATCCTCGCCCGGCTCAAGCTTACCGGCTGGGAATTCAACAAAGACCTGCGCATTCGGATAACGAAACTGCCGCTCCAGCAGAACATCACCATTGTCGAACAGCGGAAGAATCACGACTGCGCCCGGATGTCGGAAATATTCGCGGTGGGCCTCGCTGCCATCGGGCAGCTTCACGAGATCGCGACGCAATTTCAGAAAAGAGCCGTCGTAGACAAGCTCGCTGCTGACGGGTGTTTCACTCAGATGCTTGTCATCCATGAGAACAGGCCTCCAGTGGTTTCGTCTGCCTCATCGTCAGCAGCATCAGCAGTATCAGGCGGACCTGCGGCGTAAATAGCGGAAAGTAAAACCGGGAAAGGCCAGCACCAGGAACAGGCAAACCGTCACTGCATAAAATTGCCAGCCCTGACTGAAGGCATTGCCCGCATTCGACTCCAGCAATCTGGCGATACCCAGAACTACAAAATAAAGCAGGGTCAGCTCGACGAGTCTGACAAAAAAAGATTTTTCTGCTCGTTTGAGGCGCCAGACGCCGAACAGGGATTCGGTAAGGAAGGGAAAGTTGGCTGAAACCCCCATCAGGAAAATGATGATCCAGCCGGCTGTGGAATTATTCAAGGGTGAGATCCGTTCAGTGCGCGAGTGACTGCGAAATAGCGTAAAAACAAGCGGTCATCAGCGGCCCCGGCAGGATACCCAGCAAAACCACAGCGATGCCATTAACGGACAGCGTGATCTGCATGCTGCGGTCGGCAATAATGGGCGAGGTATCGGTCGGCGCATCAAAGTACATGAGCTTGACGATGCGAAGGTAGTAGAACGCACCGATCAGCGACATCAGCACAGCAACAATCACCAGCCATAAATGCCCTGCGGCGAGCGCTGCTTCCAGTACCGAGAGTTTGGCGAAGAACCCCACCATCGGCGGCACACCGGCCAGTGACAGCAGCAAGACCATCATGACCGCAGCAAACCAGGGACTGCGCTGATTCAGGCCTTTAAAATCTTCCAGCGTGTCAGCTTCAAAACCACTGCGCGATAGCAGCATGATGACGGCGAAGCTGCCCAGCGTGGTCAGCACATAAGTAGCCGCATAAAACATCGATGCGCTGTAGGCGTTGGCCGCGGATACTGCGGTGCTGCCGTCGAAGACGCCGGAGAGAAGACCCAGAAGCATGAATCCCATTTGCGAAATTGTGGAATAGGCGAGCATGCGCTTGATATTCGTCTGCGCCAGCGCGGTGATGTTACCCACCGCCATGGACGCAACGGCCATCACGATCAGCATCTGCTGCCAGTCGGCAGCCATCGCTCCCAGCCCTTCCACCAGCAAACGCATACAAATCGCAAAAGCAGCCAGCTTGGGCGCCGCGCCCAGCAGCAGCGTGACCGATGTCGGTGCACCCTGGTACACATCAGGTGCCCACATATGAAAAGGCGCCGCGCCCAGTTTGAACGCCAGACCCGCCACCATAAACACCAGGCCAAGTACCAGCACCATCTTGTTCGCCGTGTCAGAAGAGACGGAGGCTGCCACCTGCGTCAGGTTCAGCGAACCCGTTGCACCATAAAGCATCGACATTCCGTACAACATGAAGCCCGAGGCCATCGCACCCAGGACAAAGTATTTCATTGCCGCTTCGGTGGATACCGCGTGATCCCGGCGCAGTGCGACCAGTGCATAAAGCGACAGAGACATCAGTTCCAGACCGAGGTAAATGATCAGGAAGCTGTTCCCGGAAATCATGATCATCTGACCCAGCAGCGTCATCAGGGCGAGCACATAAAATTCACCGTTCAGCGTGCCACCCAGCATGCCGCGCGCCATCGTGTACTGCCGCGCATAGACCAGCGTGACGAAGGTCGCAATGCAGGCGAACAGCTTGAGCAGTTGCGCCATCGGATCATTGACGAACATCTGGTTGAATGCATAGTGGCTGGTACCTGCGTCGAAACCATCAATCGCAAAAAACGCCGTGACCACAATCGCCAGCAGGGAAAGCCAATGGCTGACCGGCTGGCTTTCTTCACGCGTAAAAAGGCCGGCCACCAGGATCGCCATCATCGCTATCGCCAGGACTATTTCAGCCAATGCCGGCATCAGATTCAGTTCATTCATTGTCGGCCGCTCTCGCCTTGAAATTATTGAGGTAATTTACTGTTCGCGACATGCGTCAGCAAATCAGTCACCGAGGTCTGCATCGCATCGGTAAAGGGTGCCGGATAGACACCCATCCAGATCACGGCCAGTGCCAGCACGCCCAGCATCAGAAATTCGCGCGGACTCAGATCCTGCAGTGCTGCGACATCCTTATTCGCCACTTCGCCGAACACCACCCGCTTGACCAGCCACAGCGAATACGCCGCACCCAGAATCAGCGCCGTTGCTGACAGCACACCAATCCAGAAATCGTATTTGACCGAACCCAGTATCACCATGAATTCGCCAATGAAGCCCGAGGTGCCCGGCAGGCCCGCATTGGCCAGAGAGAACAGCACAAACAATGCGGCGAAGCGTGGCATGGTGTTGATAACCCCGCCGTAGGCTGAAATTTCACGTGAATGTACACGGTCATAGAGAACGCCGATGCACAGAAACATGGCACCCGACACGAAGCCGTGCGAAATCATTTGCATCAGACCACCCTGCACGGCCATGTCGGTGAAGAGGAAAAAACCGAGCGTCACAAAACCCATGTGAGCAATCGAGGAGTAAGCGACCAGTTTTTTCATGTCCGCCTGTACCAGCGCCACCAGCCCGATGTAGATCACTGCAATCAGTGACAAGGCGATCATCAGACCGGACAGGCTGTGGCTGGCATCCGGTGCGATTGGAAGCGACAAACGCAGGAAGCCATAGCCGCCCAGCTTGAGCATGATTGCGGCCAGCACGACAGAACCGCCGGTCGGCGCTTCGACGTGCGCGTCCGGCAACCAGGTGTGGACCGGCCACATCGGTACCTTGACCGCAAAGGCTGCGAGGAAAGCGAGGAAAATCAGCTGCTGCACATCCAGCGGCAGCGGCAGCTGGTGCCAGGCCAGGATATCGAAGCTGCCTGACTGGAAGTACAGATAGATCAGGGCCACCAGCATCAGCAGTGAACCCAGGAAGGTGTACAGGAAAAATTTGACCGCCGCATACACACGACGCGGCCCACCCCAGACCCCGATGATGATGAACATCGGTATCAGTGTCGCCTCGAAAAACACATAGAACAGCACAGCGTCGAGGGCGCAGAAAACACCGATCATCACGCCGGACAAAATCAGGAAAGCACCCATGTACTGCGCTACCCGTGTCTCGATCACTTCCCAGGCCGCAATGACCACGATCACCGTGATGAATGCTGTCAGCGGCAGGAACCACAGCGACAAACCATCAATGCCGAGGTAATAATCGACATGGAAGCGTGTGATCCAGGCCGAGCGCTCGACTAGCTGCATGCCGTGCGCTGCCGGATCAAACTGGCTGACCACTGGGATCGTGACCAACAGGCTGATCAGCGCGCCCACCAGCGATAAAGCGCGAACCAGATTGGCCCGATTGTCGCTACCGACAGCCAGCACCAGCGCACCAAAAGCGATGGGCACCCAAATGGCAAGGCTCAGATAAGGGAGTGTTGACTGCATAATGTTTTTCGCGGGCCGCTGTTTTTATTCGGATGAATTACGACGACATCAGCAAATAGCCCAGATACAGGGCCAGTGCCACGATCATCGTGAATGCATAGTGATAGATATAGCCGGTCTGGAAAGTCCGGGTAATGGTCGACAACCAGCCGACCGCTCTGGCGCTGCCGTTGACCATCAGCCCGTCGATCAGCGTGCGGTCACCCACAGAGGACAATCCGCCGCCCAGCAGCCGCGCACCACCGGCAAACAACCACTCGTTGAGTTTGTCCATGTAGTACTTGTTATCAAGCAGCTGGTGCAGCGGGCGGAACGTTCGGTAGAACCAGGCGGGCACAGCAGGATTGATCAGATAGCAGTACCAGGCACTCACCACACCGGCCAGTGCCAGTATGAATGGCAGGGTCGTGAATGCATGCAAGCCCATCGCTACTGCGCCGTGAAATGCTTGTGACAGCTCGGCCATGGCTGGGTGCTGATCCGCGACGAAAATCACGCCTTTGAAAAAATCGCCGTGCAACATCGGACCGATCGTCAGGAAACCGATGAGCACCGAAGGAATCGACAACAATATAAGCGGCAAGGTCACCACCCATGGCGCTTCATGCGGTTTCTCGCCTGGAGCCAGTCCGTGATGTTCGTCACCGTGATCGTCATGGTGATCATGGTGTGCTTTGCCAAAACGCTCCTCGCCGTGAAACACGAGGAAGTACATACGGAAGGAATAGAAAGCCGTAACGAACACACCGGCCAGCACCGCAAAATTCGCGAAGCCGCTGCCTGTAATGTGTGTTGCGTGTACGGCCTCGATGATGCTGTCCTTCGAATAAAAACCCGAGAAGAAAGGTGTACCAATCAGAGCGAGCGAGCCGAGCAGGCTGGTGATCCAGGTGATCGGCATATATTTGCGCAGACCACCCATGTTGCGAATATCCTGATCATGATGCATGCCGATGATGACCGCACCTGCGGCAAGGAATAGCAGCGCCTTGAAGAAGGCATGCGTCATTAAATGGAATACCGCGACTGAATACGCTGACGCGCCGAGGGCCACGGTCATGTAACCCAGCTGGGACAGGGTCGAGTACGCAACGACGCGCTTGATATCGTTCTGGATGATGCCCAGAAAACCCATGAACAGCGCCGTGATCGAACCAATGATCAGCACGAACGACAAAGCGGTATCCGACAACTCGAACAGCGGCGACATACGCGCCACCATGAAAATACCGGCGGTCACCATGGTCGCTGCGTGAATCAGCGCGGAGATCGGGGTCGGGCCTTCCATTGAGTCCGGCAACCATACGTGCAGTGGAAACTGAGCGGATTTGCCCATCGCGCCAATGAACAGGCAGATGCAGGCGACGGTAATCAGCATCCAGTCGGTACCCGGCAGTGTCAATGTCGCCAGTGCTTCACGCTTGGCAAATACTTCCGCATAATTCATCGAGCCCGCATAGGCCAGCAAAAGACCGATGCCGAGGATGAAGCCGAAATCACCAACCCGGTTCACCAGGAAGGCCTTCATGTTGGCGAAAATCGCCGTCGGACGCTTGAACCAGAAACCAATCAGCAGATAGGACACCAGACCCACCGCCTCCCAGCCAAAAAACAGCTGCAGGAAGTTGTTGCTCATGACCAGCATCAGCATCGCGAAGGTAAACAGCGAGATGTAGGCGAAGAAGCGGTTGTAGCCTTCGTCATCTTGCATGTAGCCGATGGTATAGATATGAACCATCAGCGAGACAAAGGTGACCACACACATCATCATGGCCGTCAGGCTATCGACCAGAAAACCGATTTCCATTTGAAGGCTGCCAATGGTCATCCAGGTGTACAAGGTTCCGCTGTAGCTGGCACCGTCGATCACCTGCTGCAAAGTGTGCGCAGAGATCAGGAACGCAATCAGGACACCTAGAATGGTCACGGTATGTGACGCAGCCCGGCCGATCAGATTGCCAAAGAAGCGCGTGCCAAAAAGTCCGGCGATCAGAGAACCCGCCAGCGGTGCCAGAGGGACACAGAGCAGCAGGTTTGGGTTAAGTTGCCCAGCCATAAAAACCTTGTCGTTGTTTTGCTTTAACCCTTGAGGCGATCAAGTTCTTCAACATTGATCGTATCGAGGTTTCGGAACAGCACTACGAGAATCGCGAGACCGATCGCGGATTCTGCAGCCGCGACTGTCAGGATGAAAAACACAAAAATCTGCCCGGCAGCATCACCCAGGTAATGCGAGAAAGCGACGAAGTTCATGTTCACCGCCAGCAGCATGAGCTCGATAGCCATCAGAATGACGATGATGTTCTTGCGGTTCATGAAAATACCCACCACCGCAATCGCAAAGAGGATGGCGCCCAGGGTTAAGAAATGTGCAAGTGTGAGTGTCACGTTCTTTGCCTTTTATGATTTGTCGCCGGGCTGCTCAGCCACTTCGCGCGCTTCAGCGGGCATGCTGATGATACGTACACGATCATTGCGTTTGACTTTCACCGCATCGCCCGGATTGAAATACTTGGTGTCCTTGCGCCGGCGCATGGTCAGCGCAACGGCGGCCACGATCGCGGCCAGCAGAATAATGGCGGCAATCTCAAACGCATACAGATATTGGGTATAAATCAGTTTGCCCAGCTCGCGCGTATCGCCGATATTCACCGCCGCATCGGGCGCGGCTCCCTGAGCGATAAAACCACGTACCAGCACTGTCACCATTTCCGCTGCAATGATCGCGCCGATGGTCAATGCCAGCGGCAGATGACTCCAGAAACCGGCACGCAGTTTTGCCATATCAATGTCGAGCATCATCACGACAAACAGGAAAAGCACCATGACCGCGCCGACATAGACCAGAACCAGCACGATGGCCAGAAACTCGGCTTTCATCAGCATCCAGATGGCGGCGGCCGAGAAAAACGAAAGAATCAGGAACAGTGCGGCATGCACAGGATTGCTGGCCGAGATCACCCTCAGTGCTGCAAAGATCAGCACCGCGGAGAAAACATAAAAGAGAACAGTCGTAAATTCCATGTGGTGTCTCAGCGATAGCGGGCATCAGCTGCCCGATTGGCCGCAATCTCGGCTTCGTATTTGTCACCGATGGCCAGCAGTATGTCTTTGGTGTAGTACAGATCACCCCGCTTCTCGCCGTGGTATTCGAGAATATGGGTTTCGACGATCGAATCGACCGGGCAGGACTCTTCGCAGAATCCACAGAAAATACATTTCGTCAGGTCAATGTCATAGCGCGTCGTACGGCGGGAACCGTCGTCGCGCTGCTCGGACTCGATGCTGATGGCCAGTGCCGGGCACACCGCTTCACACAGTTTGCAGGCAATGCAGCGCTCTTCACCGTTGGGATAACGACGCAACGCGTGCAGGCCGCGAAAACGAGGCGACTGCGGTGTTTTTTCCTCAGGAAATTGCACCGTTATTTTGCGTGCGAACATGTAGCGGCCTGTCAGCGCCAGCCCTTTGAAGAGCTCCCGCAGCATCAGGCTTCCAAAGAAATCCTTGATCGCTTCCATGATTATTCAGCCTTTGCGTTTAATTCTTACGACCAGATGTTCCATGGGGTCTTCATCCATATCGCCACAATGACGAGATAAATGACCGTCAGTGGTATGAACACCTTCCAGCCTAGTCGCATGATCTGGTCATAGCGGTAGCGCGGGAAAGAGGCGCGCACCCAGATAAAGATCGAGACGACCAGGAAAGTTTTCACGCCAAGCCAGATCCAGCCAGGGATGAAACTCAGCATCTCTAGAGGCGCGCTCCAGCCACCCAGGAACATCAGCGTGGCCAGCATCGAGACCAGAATCATGTTCGCGTATTCGGCGAGGAAGAACATCGCAAACGACATACCCGAGTACTCGACCATATGGCCCGCAACGATCTCGGACTCACCCTCGACCACATCGAACGGATGGCGGGAGGTTTCGGCAATACCCGAAATAATGTAAACGCCGAACATCGGCAGCAGTGGCAGCCAGTTCCATGACAGGAAATTGAGTCCCATGTCGGCAAACACACCGCGCGTCTGTCCTGCAACGATTTCAGACAGGTTCAGACTGCCTGAGACCATCAGCACGATGACAAACACAAAGCCCATCGCAATCTCATACGACACCATCTGGGCCGAGGCACGCATCGCACCGAGAAACGCATACTTTGAATTCGATGCCCAGCCGGCGATGATCACACCGTACACTTCCATCGAGGTGATCGCCATCACGAACAGCAGACCGGCATTGACATTGGCCAGCACCACTTCCGGCCCGAACGGAATGACGGACCAGGCAGCCAGCGCCGGCATGATGGTCATCACGGGCGCGAGCACGAACAAGGCTTTGTTGGCCTTGGCCGGTACGATGATTTCCTTGAGTAGCAGCTTCAACGCGTCAGCAATCGGTTGCAGCAAGCCGGCGGGACCGACTCGATTCGGACCCAGACGCACGTGCATCCAGCCGTTCATCTTGCGCTCCCACAGGGTCAGGTACGCGACACAGCCCATCAGCGGCAACACCACGGCCACAATCTTGATCAGAGTCCAGGCCACAGGCCAGGCCGGGCCGAGGACATCAGCACCGGCGGTGGTGAGCATTGACAGCAGCGCATCCATCAGACTTTCTCCACGGAGAGCGCACCAAACATCGGGCCAAGCGCAGCGGTCGACGGGTGCGCCGAAGCGATACGGACGACGTTATCTGGCAGCCCGCTGTCGATGGCGCAGTCAATCACGATCGTGGTGGTGCCCTGACTGACACGAACTTTCGCGCCGGCGCTCACGCCGAGTTTTTCAGCAAGCGCACGGGATAGCACAGCCCGCGGAGTACGGGCATCCGTGGTCTCCTGCAACGATCCTGCGCGCCGGACGATCGCATCACTGAAATAAACCGGTATATCAGCGATGCGCTCGATACCAGCCGAAGCCTGAACGGGCTTGAGCGTGATCTCGACATGGTTATTCAACCGGGCGCTGAGATCGAAACCTTCCAGCGTCGAGGTTCCCAGCACTTCGTTGCGGACATCTTCGGAACTCTCGTAGTTAAAGCCATCCAGCGACAACAAATTGCCCAGCACACGCAACACCTTCCAGGCCGGACGTGTTTCACCCAAAGGCTTGACGCTGCCGTTGAAACTTTGCACTCGCCCTTCTGCGCTGATGAACGTTCCTGCAGTTTCGGTAAATGGCGCAACGGGCAGCAACACGTCAGCAAATGCCATGCCGTGTTTGAACGGCGACATCACCACCACCATGTCCGCCTGATTGACTGCGGCGTGTGCAGTACGCGGATCCGCACAATCAAGCTCAGGTTCAGTGTGCAGCAAAAGGTAGGCTTTTCGCTCGCGAGCGACCAGGCTATGGGCGTTCTCACCCTTGGCGGGGAAAGCCTTGGCGATGTAGCCGCCGACAGTGTTGGCGGCCTCGGTCAGGTGACCGAAACTGGCGTCGGTCTGCGCAGCAATCCATTGCGCCAGAGCGTGCAGTTGCATTGCCTGCGGATGCTGAACCGCCGCATTACCGAGGAAAATCGCGCGCGGCTCGCCCGACAACAGGCTGGCAGCAATCTGTTTTGCAGTGGCCGAGGGCTGCAGATTCGACAGCTCGGCGGGCGCGGCAATGTTCTTGCTCTGTGCGATCGCTACCGCGACCTCGCCCAGTTGGGCAAGCCAGTCGCCGGGCGCAGCGATCAGCTTGTTGGCCACAGG
>JACCDX010626501.1_pt1 | contig 18861 bp, 18 predicted proteins | sample 7449681 | NCBI WGS metagenome assembly JACCDX01 (sample SAMN15323450, study PRJNA562643) | freshwater metagenome | isolation source: river surface water | place: USA:Blue River Watershed | collected 2017-08-18
CATGTTCGATCTTTCCTGATGAAAATCAGAGGGTTATTGATGATTTTATTAAAGAACATAGTGACGCAAAAGAAGTAAAATGGTCAGTCGATTCTAAATATAGTAAATATGAAAATCAATTAATACCGAATGAAAATCATGATGGATTTTATTATGCATTATTTGAAAAAAATTAAACTAAATATCTTTTTTGCTCTATTAATGAGTTTGTTTTTTTCTTCATCCATTATTGCGGCTGATAATAGTTTGATTATTAAAACTGCCGAAATTAATAATCAATTTGAAGCATATTTTTTAAACGCTGATTTTGAATTATCTTTCAATGACGACTTGGATGAAGCAATTAGAAAAGGTATCCCGATTAATTTTGTTATTGAATTTGAATTAAAAAAACCTAGAAAATATTGGTTTGATGAAGAGGTTGCTAAAAAAACAAAAGAAATAGTATTGAGTTACCATGCGTTATCTAAGCAATTTATTCTAGCAGAATCAGAAAATCGCCTTGTTGCGTTTGATAATTTAACTCAGGCAAAAAATGAACTAAAAAAAATAAAAAATTGGCGTATTTTTGATAAATCTCAAATTGATGATACTGATAAATATTTAGCTTATCTTCAAGTGAAGTTAGATCAGACCAAACTACCAAAACAATTACAAGTTGATATAACAAGTAATCAAGAATGGCAATTAGTTTCTAAACAATTTCAATGGACTTTTGTAAATAATAAATGAGATATTTAATAGCTATTGCTAGCTTAATTGGTTCAGTCCTTCTATTTCTTTTATCGAAAGCAAGTTCAAGCTCAGAGTTTATTTCAGGAAACTCTTACACTATTGTACTTGTATTAAGCATTTTCTTTATTTTGAGCCTTATTGCAATCATTGCAAATCAGATTAAGAAACTATTCGGAAATATCAAAAAAGACGTAATAGGCAGTCGTTTATCTATGCGCCTCGTTATTTCTTTTTCGCTCATGGCAGTTATACCAGGTTTAATTGTATATTTAGTTTCTGTAAATTTTTTGACACGTTCAATCGAATCGTGGTTTAACGTCAAAGTTGAATCGGCTTTAGATGGAGGTTTAAAGTTAGGTCAAAAAGCATTAGATATTATGTTGACCGACTTAGAATTAAAGGCTGAGCGCATGGCGCTTACGTTATCCTCGATGCCTACAACATCACAATATGGTGCACTTAGTGATCTTCGAGAAAAATCTGGTGTACAAGATGCCACAATTATTTCTGATCAAGGAAAAATTATTGCTGTATCTAGTAATGATGCAGAATCATTTTTACCTGCATTGCCAACCTTAATTCAATTAAAACAAGCAGACAATAAAATATACGGAAAAATAGAACCGATCACAAATAAAGGCCTTTATTTGCGTGTATTGGCCCCGATTAATGGAACAGCGGTTTCTAATGAAAGATTAATCTTGCAAATTTTGCAGCCTGTCCCAGACTCACTATCAACAGTGGCTGAATCAGTACAAGCAGTATTCCAAGATTACCAAAAACTTTCCTATAGTCGAGATTCTTTAAAAGTGATTTTTTCAATAACCCTAACACTTGTACTTATGCTTGCGATATTAACTGCTGTAGCTATTGGATTTTTACTTAGCAGAAAATTATCGGAACCACTTGCTTTGCTTGCAGATGGTACAAAAAAAATTGCAAAAGGTAATTTTAAGACGATGCTGCCTGAAAAAGGCAAGGATGAGTTGGGTGTTCTGGTGAGATCATTTAATAGCATGACAAGGCAGCTAGACCATGCCACCCAAACATCAGAAAATAATCAAATAAGACTTGAATCTGCTAGATCATATCTTGAAACAGTATTAGCTCATTTATCTTCAGGTGTGATCGTTATCAATGATGCTATGGAGATTAAATCATTCAATATTGCTGCATCTAAAATATTGCATGTTGATCTATCAAAAAATAAAGATAAATTGCTAACTTCAATTTACACAAAGAATAAATATTTAAAAGATTTTGTTGTAAGCATCAAAGAAGAGATTAATGCCCCTGGTAAGCAAAAACAAGCGGAGATCATAAAGCAATTTGAAATTAAATATGAGAAAAGCAACCAAGTCCTATTGCTTCAAATTACTCCATTGCCTCAAAATAAAATTAATAACTATGTTTTAATGATAGATGATATTACTATGATGATTCAGGCTCAAAGAGACGCGGCATGGTCAGAAGTAGCAAGAAGACTTGCCCACGAAATTAAAAATCCACTTACACCTATTCAGCTTTCAGCCGAAAGAATTAAGCATAAATTAGAGGCTAAGTTAAATAAAGACGACACAGATGTTCTAAATAAAGCTGTTGCAACTATTGTAAATCAAGTCGATGCGATGAAAACTATGGTGAATGAATTTAGTGAATATGCGCGTGCACCTAAATTGAATCTGGAGTTAACGGACATAAATAAATTTATTAAAGAAATATGTCATTTATTCGAAAATTCAGGAATTAAAATATCAACAAAGCTCGCAAAAGATTTACCTGATATAAAAGTAGATATAAATATGATGAGACAAGTGCTTATCAATCTCATTCAAAATGCTCAAGATGCTATGACAAACATTACAAAAAAACCAACAATTCAAATTAATACAAATAAGCTAAAAAATCATATTGCGTTATCTATTCAGGATAATGGCCCAGGATTTTCAATTGATATTTTGAAAAAAGCATTTGAGCCCTATGTTACAACGAAGTCGCACGGAACAGGATTAGGCTTGGCTATTGTAAAAAAAATCATTGAAGAGCATGAAGGTATCATCACTATCGAAAATATAAAAAGTGGCGGTGCCGTTATTAACATTCAGCTACCCATATATAAAAGCAAATAATCATGAGCGCAAAAAAAATACTGGTAGTTGATGACGAATTGGGCATAAGAGAATTACTCAGAGATATTCTTGTTGATGAGGGTTTTGAAATTTTTGTAGCTGAGAATGCTACTGAGGCTCGGGAACTCAAGAAAAATAAATTACCTGATTTGATTTTATTAGATATATGGATGCCTGACTGCGATGGTATTACGCTTCTTAAAGAATGGGTCAATGAGAAATTTCTTGTAAGTCCAGTTGTGATGATGTCAGGGCACGGAACGATTGATACCGCCTTAGAAGCAACTAAAATTGGAGCTTTTGATTTTCTTGAAAAGCCTATTACACTTCAGAAGCTTTTAAAAACTGTAAACGAAGCGCTCAAACATGCGAATAACCTTCCAAAAATAGAAATTAATTTATTAAATATTGGAAAAAGCCAGGTTATACAGGACCTTAAAAAAAGACTTGATAAAATAATCTCTCTAAAGACACCGCTTCTTTTCGTTGGCCCGCAGGGTGGCTGCGCCAAAATTTGTGCACAATATATTCATCCAAAAAATCAACCATGGATTGATGTTAAAGACTTTGAAGTCATTTCAAATGCACCTTCTGATCTTTTAGATCAACATAGAGGTGGATCTATCTTTATAAATGAAATTTCTCATTTAACTAAATCTCAACAAAAAGGTTTCAATTTACTAATTAGTAAGGCTAATAATTATGATGTAAGAATTATTTGTGCTACTTCAAAGTCTCTTGTTCAAGCAAATGAAGTTGACTTCGATGAGCGTATTTTAAATGAATTGTTACCTGGCTCGTTATTGCTTCCTTCAATTAATGAGCATAAGGAAGATATTCCAGAGCTAGCATCATCTATTTTGACAATGTATTTAGCAAAATCTGATAAATCTGATTACAAAGTTTTTGATGTTGCTGCATTAAATGCGATGCGCGCTATGAATTGGATAGGCGATATAGAAGAGCTAGAAAACTTTGTCTTTAATTTAATGCAAACTAGTTTACTTGAAAAAATTACTGTAGATGATGTTAAGCGCGTTTCAAGTCAATTTAATTTATTACATGATAAAAGTAAGTCTTCTAAAAAGAGTAAAGATAATAAAGATCATAATTTTGATGATATTTTTAATAAGCCATTAAGAGACGCGCGGGATGAGTTTGAAAAAATGTATTTCAAACATCATTTAAATCAAGATGACCAGAGTATGGCGAAACTCTCTGAAGTGTCTGGCGTTGAAAGAACTCACCTATACAGAAAGCTAAAACAGCTTGGAATCAAGGTAAAGTAAATTAAATTTCGATGATGACGGGCGTATGATCCGATGGGCGCTCTGCTTTTCTAGGCTCTTTATCAATAACAGACATTTTTATCTTATCTATTAGATTTTTATTTGTAAGTATGTGATCAATTCGCATGCCATGATTTCTTCTGAAGCCAGCCATACGATAATCCCACCAGCTATATTGAATCTCAGTCGGATTCATGACCCTAAAACTATCCGAAAATCCTAAATCAATAATTTTTTGAAATGCTTCTCTTTCCTTCATACTTACAAGAACACTATTCTTCCAGGCTTCTGGGTCATGGCAATCTATATCTTGAGGTGCAATATTAAAGTCGCCAGCAATAACAATATCTGGATGAGACAGCATTTCATTTTTGAGCCATAAAGTGAAATGTTTCAACCAGTTAAGTTTATAAAGGTATTTATCAGAATCGACAGATTGACCATTAGGAACATAAACACAAACAACCCTGATCTTCCCATAATTTGTATTTACGGTTGCTGCAATCATTCTTTTTTGCTCATCTTCGAGGCCAGGAATATTATTTTGAATATCAAGAAGCTCATATTTACTTATAATTGCGACGCCATTATAAGTTTTTTGTCCATTGTGAATGGAGTTATAACCTAGAGCCTTTATTGAGTCATAGGGAAATTTAATATTTTCTTGTTTTGTTTCTTGAAGCAAAAGAAGATCGGGCTTTGCATTTTTAATCCACTCTTCAACTTGGCTTAGTCTTACAGTGAGAGAATTTACGTTCCATGTAGCGAGCTTCATAAAGCTTAAGCCATACCATTATGTCTGAGTAAGGCATCTACAGAGGGTTCTCGACCGCGGAAAGCTATAAAAGAATCTATGGCTGGTCTAGACCCGCCTTTTGATAAAACTTCATCTTGAAATTTTTGGCCAGCATGACTTGATAGAATTCCTTCTTCCTCAAATAAACTGAAAGCATCAGCAGCTAAAACTTCAGCCCATTTATAGCTGTAATAGCCCGCTGCATATCCACCAGCAAAAATATGAGAAAAACTATTAGGAAACCGATTCCAAGAAGGCGGCCTTACAACGGCGATTTCATCACGAATAGTTTCAAGAAGCTCTAAAGGTTTGATTTTATTTTGATCGCTATATTCTGTATGTAATCTTATATCAAACAGAGAAAACTCAATCTGCCTTAAAGTTTGCATACCTGATTGGAAATTTTTTGCCTCGATCATTTTGTCAAATAAAGTTTTAGGCAAAGGATTCTTATTATCAACATGTTCGGTCATATGTTTTACTACATCCCATTCCCAGCAAAAATTTTCCATAAATTGACTAGGCAATTCAACAGCATCCCATTCAACGCCCTTAATGCCAGAAATGCTATAGTCATCAACCCTAGTTAACATATGATGCAGTCCATGACCGAATTCATGGAAAAGAGTAATGACATCGTCATGAGAAAATAAAGCTGGATTCTTATCAGAAGGAGATGAAAAATTACATGTCAGAAAAGCGACTGGGTGGGATGATTCCAGAGAGTTTTTATATCGAGATATAGCTTCATCCATCCATGCACCACCACGCTTGTGATTGCGTGCATATAAATCGAAATAAAATTGACCTACCAATTCATCATTTTCATTTTTTATTGAATAAAAACTTACATCTTTATGCCAAGTAGGAGCATCTGATTTGATGATCTTTAAATTAAAGATAGTTTCAACTACCTTGAACAAGCCTTTCAAAACACGATGCTCAGGGAAATATTGTTTAACCTCATTTTCCGAAAAGCTATATTTGGCTTGGCGCAGTTTTTCAGATACATAAGCAATATCCCAAGCCTCTAATTTTTCTATATTTAAGGTTTTGGAAAAAGACTTAAGTTCATCCATATCTTTTAGAGCGAAAGGCTTTGCTTTATTCGCTAAATCCATAAGAAAACTTACAACTTCTTCACTTGATTTTGCCATTTTTGTGACAAGTGACATTTCTGTGAAATTTTTAAAGCCAAGGAGTTTTGAAGATTCATAACGAAGCGCGAGTATCTCTTCTATAAGCTTTGTATTATCAAACTTAGCGGATGCAAGTTCAGACGCCCGGGTGGCATAAGCAAGATATAGTTTTTCGCGTAAAGACCTACTGTCAGCATACTGCATAACAGGCAGATAAGATGGGAAATGAAGGGTGAACTTATAGCCTTCTTTTTTATCTTCCTTAGCTTCAGCATAAGCTTTTTTAATATTTTCTTCAGGAATGCCTGCAAGCTCGTCAAGATGATCTACAAAAATGGAAAATTCGTTAGTGGCGTCTAGAATATTTTCTTCGAATTGAGTCGAAAGTTTTGCAAGCTTTTCTTGAATAGTCTTAAATTTTTTCTTATCTGTTTCATTAAGTTCCGCACCACCTAATTTAAAATCCCGTAACACATTATCAATAATACGCTTTTGAGATGATGTGAGGGATTTGAATGCCTCACTGTCTTTAAGGGATTGATATTTATTGTAAAGTGATTCATCTTGAGAAAGATTTGTATAAAACTCAGTTAATTTAATAAGATTATCGTTATAAGCTTTCCTTAAATTATCGGAGTTTACAACTGCATTAAGGTGCTCAATTTGGCCCCAAGCCCTAGAAATTTTTTCACTAATAATTTCTATAGGCTCTACAAAATTTCCCCATGAAACAGTTGAGCTCATTTTTTTAAGGGACTCAATGAGTGCGTTAGCCTCTTTGAGCATACTTTCTATAGCGGGAGAAATATGATCAGGTTGGATTTGATCAAATAGTGGAAGGCTTTTACGATTTAAGACAGGGTTATTCATCATTGTTGAAAAGTTGTGGTCTAGACAGATTGATTAATCTTTTTTAGTAAAGTTTCAATTTTATCAACCTCGTTTAGGTTAAGTAACTTAAGAACAGAAGCCTTCATATTTTTGATTGAGCTACTTAAAACTTGTTGTTTGACACTTAGAATATGTGAAGGATGCATAGATAATTGTTCAACACCCATAGCAATCAATAATTTGGTGAGTTTCGGCTCCCCTGCCATTTCTCCACAAATAGCGATAGATTTTTTAAATTTATGCGCTGACTTTATTGTCAGAGCAATTAATTTCAAGACTGCAGGATGAAGTGGATTATATAAATGAGATACTGCGTCATCTGTACGATCGATTGCTAGCGCATATTGAATTAAATCGTTTGTGCCGATTGATAAAAAGTCTAGTTCTTGAGCGAAAATATCTGCACTGATTGCAGCAGCTGGTATTTCAATCATGCCGCCAATAAGAATATTCTCATTAAATTTTATTTTTTCTTTTCTTAAACTTGCCTTCGCCCTTTCTAAAATAAGTTTGGTTTGTCGAAGCTCGTTAATGCTGCTTAACATAGGGAAAAGAATTTTAATATTACCAAACTGGGAGGCTCGTAAAATAGCTCGAAGTTGGGTCATAAAAACCTTAGGTTCAGATAAGCACAATCGAATTGCTCTTAATCCTAATGCTGGATTAGGACTTATTTTTTTATTGTCTAAAGCTGTTTGCTTGTCAGCACCTGAATCTAGGGTACGAATAGTGACAGGTCTTTTACCCATCGCTTCAGCAACTTTCTTATAAGCTTGAAATTGCTCTTCCTCATCAGGCATATCCTGCCGATTCATAAATAAAAATTCTGTTCTGAACAAACCAATGCCACTAGCGCCAGAGGCATTAACTGAAATAATGTCATTTGGAACTTCAATATTTGCAAAAAGATGAATTATGGCACCATCTTTTGTGATTGATTTTTTCGATTTGATACGCTGAAGTTTTTCTTGTTCGTTATCCCATGAATCCTGAATTTTAGTGTAATGTTTTTGAATTTCTTCGGTTGGATTGACGATCACAACGCCTTCAGTTCCATCGACAATAATCAAATCGTTATCGCGTATTAAGGCTCTGGCATTTTGCAATGCTACGATTGAAGGAATATTTAAACTTCGCGATAAAATCGCAGTATGAGAAGTAACGCCACCCCCATCCGTAATAAAGGCTGCATATTTATGATTCTTAAAATGAAGAGCGTCTGCCGGTGAAATATCATGAGCCACTAAAATTGTTAATTTTTCTTTATTTTTTACAGCAATTTGGTTTGAGTGACCTAAAAGTATTTTAATAACCCTTTCAACGACCTGTATAACGTCTTGCTTTCTTTCCCTTAGATATTGATCTTCGATTTGATCGAACTGATTTACAACACTATCCATTTGTTTTTTGACTGCCCATTCTGCATTGCATTTTTCATTTTCAATAATGGATTTCGGTAATATCGATAATGATTTGTCATTAAGTATCATTATGTGTGTATCAATAAATGCTCCTAACTCTCCGGGCGAGTCTGAAGGGAGTTGAGATTTTATTTTAATAAGCTCAATTCTGACGGAATTAATAGCATCCTCAAATCTTCTAATTTCATGAGGGATATTTTTTATATCAATATCGTATTGAACGACCTCAAGGAGTGCATTAGAGATTAAATGTGCTCTACCTATTGCAATGCCATTGGATACGCCAATCCCGTGAAGGCTAAATGGAGTCATATGGCTTTATTCACCTTCACCAAAGTAATCATTAATTAGATCAACAATAGCATTTAAAGCTTCTTGTTCATCTGAGCCTTCAGTTGTGATTATGACATCTGAGCCTTGACTAGCTGCTAGCATCATTACGCCCATAATACTTTTTGCATTTACTTTTTTATTATTTTTTTCAATCCATACATGAGCTTTAAATTGATTAGCAACTTGAGTTAGTTTTGCAGAAGCTCTGGCGTGCAAACCGAGTTTATTAATAATTTTAATAGAAATTGTTAGCATGATTGATTGGATTGAATATGAATAATGCCATCGTGAGCGCCTTCAATTGCTTTAGCAATAAGGGAATCAAAAGGCTCATGTCGATAGCTAATACTTCTAATGAGCATTGATAAATTAACACCTGCAATTGCATTCACTTTTCCTGGCTTAATTATTTTAGTAATGATGTTACAAGGTGTTGCTCCAAAAATATCTGTGAGAATCAAAACGCCATCACCTTGATCTAATAGATCAATTTTTTTTGAAATCTCGTTAACCATATTTTCATGCGCACAATCATTTTCAATCGTCAGAGAGTCTAATAAATTTGGCTTATCTCCGAGAACATGTGTCGCACACTCAATGAGAGATTTTCCAAGTTCGCCATGTGTGATAAGAAGTATGCCAATCATAATTGTCTTAATGGTTAATATCTCTGTGGCGAATAATTACCTGAGATTTGGGGTTAAAGAAGTTAGAGAATAATTTATTTGCAATATAAACTGAGCGATGTTTGCCCCCCGTACAACCAATTGCAATATGCAGCGAATGTCTTTGATCCTTTTTAAAAGCACTTAGCCACTCACTTACAAAGTGATTGATATCATGATACATTTTATTTACCTCATCATAGCTTTGAAAAAAATCTGCAACCGGCTTATCTAAGCCAGTTAAATTTTTCAGATTAGATTCATAGTGAGGATTCGGAAGGCAGCGGACATCAAAGATAAAATCTGCATCAAGTGGGATACCAAATTTGTATCCGAACGAACTGAATTGCAAAGCAAGATGATCATCCTTTAGTTCAATCAATTCACTCAATGCTTTTTTTAATGCATTAACTGACATACTGCTAGTGTCAATTTTGTAACCAATTTCTGCCAAAGGCGCTAGCATAGATCGCTCTTTTTCTATGGTTTCAGAAAGGGATAGCTTTTCGTTAGCAAGCGGATGCCTTCGTCTAGTTTCACCAAATCGTCTTACAATCGTCTCAGTTGATGATTCTAGGTAAATAAGTTTCGTTTTGATCGATAACGATTCAATTTCTTTAATAACGAAGGGTAATTTTTCAATATCGATACTTCTGATATCAACGCTAATTGCAACTTTATCTTGATGCTCGTGATTGAGATGCTGGGAGATATTGGATAAAAGTGTGACCGGCAGGTTATCAATGCAATAAAAGTCGTTATCTTCCAGAGCATTTAGGGCAATACTTTTGCCTGAGCCCGATAGTCCTGAAATAATAATCACTTCCATAATTAATAGTCCAAACTTAATTGCAGATTAAGCTTCTGTGATAGATGATTTATGGTGTTAGATCCATTCTTAATCGATATGTAAGCTTTAACCGCGGTTTCAATCAAGAGACCTGTATGCCTTGTTTGATTCATAGGGATTTCAATTTTAGGAATATTAATATCAAAAAGACTAAAAGAATTTATAGTCATTTCTAGTCTTGAATAAGCAAATTTTTTCCGAAATGTTTTTAATTCAATCACTAAAAAAAGTTTTTCTTCTGAACATACACTTTTACGACCAAATAATTTTTTAATATCAATAATTCCTAGACCACGAACTTCCATTAAATTTTTTAAGAGTGATGGCGCTTTCCCTATAATTGCATTTTGATCATTTTTATAAAATGACACACTATCATCGGCAATAAGTTTGTGCCCTCTACTAATCAAATCAAGTGCTACCTCGCTTTTTCCAATACCTGACTTACCAATAATTAAAACACCTCTACCTTTTATCTCAACAAATACACCGTGTGTATGGTTTGTAGCTTCAGGCTCTTTGGATTTTAATGGAATTAAATTAAAGATTTTTGATAGATACATTATTCAATCGGTTGATGTTTTAAACCACCTTGAACTCGGTGATGGTCTTTATGAACTTCTTTATATTTAATAACTTGACGATCTAGTTTGTCTGAGAGTAAATCAATAGCACTATACATACTTTCACCTCTGCACTCAGCATGGATATCACTCTTAGGTAAGTGAATAGTGGCTTCAGCAATATGCTCTAACTTATTAACAGTGAGAGTTACTTTTGCATCAATGACATGATCGAAATGATGAAAAATCTTAGCTAATTTAGTTTGAATATATTCCTTTAATGACGGAGTAATTTCTAAGTGATGGCCAGTTAAATGAATATTCATGACATTTCCTTAAGGTTAGGGTTATAAAATTTTTCTAAGATTGGTTGGAGCAATATTTAGTATTTCTCTGTATTTTGCCACGGTTCTGCGAGCGATATTAATATCTTGACTCTTCAATAATAAGACAATTTCATTATCTGAAAGTGGTTTTTTTGGATCTTCTTGTTTAATGACTTCTTTAATTTTAGCCCTAATTGCGGTAGATGCAAGTTCATTGCCTGATGTGCTATCAATCGAGCTACCGAAGAAAAATTTCAATTCGTAAATACCACGAGGTGTATTAATATATTTATTTGATGTGACGCGCGATATTGTGGATTCATGAAGGCCGACTTCTTCAGCAATTTCTCTTAAAACGAGCGGTTTCATCATAGACTCGCCATAATCTAGAAAGTCTTTTTGATGCCTCATGATTGCCTCGGAGACTTTAAGGATTGTGATAAAGCGTTGTTGTATATTTTTCACAATCCACTTAGCTTCCAGTATCTGACTAGATAAATGATGAGGCATGTCATTTTGTGAGTTTTTTATTAAATCTCGATAAATATGATTTAAGCGAAGCTTTGGAATCGCTTGCTCATTCAATGAAACTTGCCACTTAGCCCTCACTTTTTTGACATTAACTTCATGTTGAATGAAATGATGGCTTTCAATAGTGGAAAATATATTTCCAGGTTTTGGATTAAGGCTTTTAATTATTTTCTGAACATCTCTTAATACTTCATCTTCACATCCTAGTATTTTTTTAAGTCTAACAAAGTCACGAGAAGCTAAAAGATTTAGATGACTCTTGATTACTTTAATAGAAAGCAAATGAATCGGAGATTCTTCTTTGCTTTCGAGTTGAAGTATCAGGCATTCTATGAGATCTCTTGCGCCAATTCCAGGAGGTGCTTGTTTTTGAAGAAGTTTTAGTAAAGATTCTATTTCTTGAATACTTACTTCATATTCTTTTGGAATACTTGCTAAAAAGTAATCAAGTGGCTCCTCTAGATAACCATCTTCATTAATTGAATCTATTAAAAGAGAAATAATGGCCTGATCTTTTTCACTAATCGGAAGTAAATGAAAAATATCTTCAAGGTATTGTTTTAATGTTTGCGATGCAGGTTCTTGATAATCAGTCGATTCAGCGTAATTATCTTTTGTATATTCGTCATCCCAATTAATTTCATGCCCATAAGAAACTTCTTGATGTTCTTGATGATTTGAAATTTCAAATGAAGTTTCTTCTTGAGAAATTGGTATGGTATTTTTATTTTCTTCTTCATCCTCTTCCTCAATCATTTCAATCAAAGGATTTTGCTGTATTAAAATTTCAAGTTCTTGGTTAAGTTCAACCGAAGACATTTGTAAAAGTTTAATAGATTGCTGGAGCTGAGGAGTAAGCGATAAATGCTGGGATGCTTTAAATTGAAGATTTTGTTTCATCGCTTAAATAGCGCTAATTTAAATAGTTATAGATAAAAGTCTTTACCTAAATAAACATCTTTAACATTTTGATCATTAGCAAGAGCTTTAGGTAAGCCGGATGCGAGAATTTTTCCTTGATTTACGATATACGCACGATCACAAATGCCTAATGTTTCACGAACGTTATGATCGGTAATAAGAATGCCAATTTTTTGCTGAGCAAGATATTTGATAATTTTTTGAATATCAATCACCGCAATAGGATCAATTCCTGCGAAAGGCTCATCTAGCAAGATGAAGGCTGGATCTGAAGCAAGACATCTCGCAATTTCAACACGACGTCTTTCACCACCAGAAAGACTGATTGCAGCATTATTTCTAATGTGAGTAATACCTAATTCCTGAAGAAGCTCTTCAAGTCTCTTGTTCATCTGTTCACGAGTTAATTCTTGTAATTCTAAAATAGCTAAAATATTTTCAGCTACTGTCATTTTTCTAAAGATCGAAGACTCTTGGGGTAGATAAGATAGACCTAATTTTGCCCGACTATGAATTGGCATTTTGGATAAGTTGACATTGTCTAATGAGATCCGCCCCTGATCAGCTGGAATAAGTCCTACAATCATATAAAAACTTGTTGTTTTTCCAGCGCCATTAGGGCCAAGTAATCCGACAATTTCACCGCTCTTAATAGTTAAAGATACATCTTGAACAACAGTTCTTTTTTTAAAGGTTTTTTTAAGGTTCTCAATAACTAATTCGCTCATACTAAATACCTATTCCTGTGGTTTTTTCTTTGGCTGAATAATTGCTCGGGTTCTGCCACCAGGGACGGTTTCTCCCGCTTTATTTTTAGTATTACCGGACATTGCTTTTGCAAATTCAGCATTTGCGTCGTACATAATATAATCACCATAAACGACATCCTCACCTTTTTTTACCCATGCTTTACTATATAGATGAACTTTATCCATACGTCCGTCATACTCGATTCTCTGCGCACCCCCTTCAATATATTCATTTCTACCTTCTCTTTTTTGTTTGAAGGTCGTGGGATTGCCAATACTTGTGCTATGTTGAAAACCTTGATTATCTTCTCTAACAGAAAGTTCGTCAGCTTTAATGAGCAGTGTGCCTTGTGTCAGTATGACATTACCAGAATATACACTTGTATTCTTTGAATCGTCTGATGTCATTTTGTCAGACTCAAGTTCGATAGGTTTATCTCGATCAGCTTTTTCAGCAAAGACGTATGACGAGCCTATGCATAAAAAGCATAACGAAGTAAATATAAATTTTAGTAGTGATCTTTTAAAAAATATTGGGAGCATTATTTTTTCAAATTCTTATTTTGAGAAATAGGACGAGCGTTTAAATTTGTTTTCTTTGCCGGCTTTTCATAATGCACACGAACTTTCTCTGACAAGGTGATTATTCCATTTTTCTTATCATATTTCATACCAATAGCATTGACGACAGTTTTGGGCTCTTGAGTAATGCGAACAGGCCTTTTTGTAAATGCTTGGTCTTTGTGAGGCAATACGGTTAATTGGTCTGTAAAAAGTTCCATTTTTGGTTTTGTTTCTGTTTCGAGACGAGCTACTTTTACATTATCAATAATTTGTACTTCTTCACCATTGGTCGAAATAAAGCCAGAACCACCTTCAATTTGTGAGCTAGGCAGATTGTTTTTGTATTTAATAAAAAGTGGTTTTTTTAAACGAGTTGTATCGTCTTGGACAAAGTGTGTCATTTCATTCGCTGACAAAATAAAACGAATAGAGCCGTCAGACTCAGTTTGTATTGTTTTAAAGTTAGTTAAAAAATAATCAGGGCTATTACTCAATTTGTTTACCCTTTTTTCGCTTTCATTTTCAACGGAAATTTGAACCCAGTAAGAAATAAATGCCAAGATTGCAGCGAAGAAAATGGGGAATAAAACAGAGAAGCGATTGATCATTTAAAGTAAGGCGCAATGACTGAGTCGTAAGTGCCTTGTGCTTTCATAATAAAATCACAAGCCTCTCGAACGGCGCCATAGCCAGCAATTTTTGCTGTAATAAAATGTGCAATCTTTTTAACTTCATCGTGACCTGCTGGAACGGTAATAGCGAGACCCGATTGCAACATGGGAGGTAAATCTACAATATCATCCCCCATAAATGCACATTCTTCCGCTTTTAATCCTGTTTTTTTAATGAGATCAGAAAATGCTTCTTTTTTATCTGAAATGCCTTGATAAAAGTAATCGACTTCTAAGTTCTCGGCGCGAATAAGAACGCTATTGGAACTCCGACCAGTAATAATCGCGAGTTTAACCCCGCTTTTTTTAAGTAATCGCATGCCTAGGCCATCTTGCGTATTGAACATTTTATATTCTTGGCCATCATCTCCAATAAAGAGTGAGCCATCTGTCATTACGCCATCAACATCAAAAATAACAAGTTTAATTTTTTGGGCGCGAGACTTGAGATTAGAATCCATTAAATCACTTTCGCTTTAAAAAGATCATGCATATTAAAAGCGCCTACTAATTTAAACTCTCTATTTATAACAAGGATCCCATTAATTTTATTACTCTCCATAAGATTAATCGCATCAATAATAATTTGATCATCAAATATTGTTTTTGGACTTTTATTCATAATTTCTTTGACGGACTGTTTTTCGTAATCTATTTTTTTAGAAAGCTGTCTTCTTAAATCTCCGTCAGTAAACATACCAATCGGCCTAGATTCTTTGTCCACGATTGCTGTAAAACCTAATCCTTTCAGAGATATTTCAAGGATTGCATCAGAAATTAATGCGTGCTCATCGATAGAAGGTACCTGATCAGCTTTTCGCATGATGTCGCGCACTCGAACAACTTGTCTTTTGCCTAGGCTGCCACCTGGATGTGATCTAGCAAAATCTTCAGCTGTAAATGCTCTTTGATCAAGGACGCATATAGCCAACGCATCGCCCAAAGCAAGTGATGCTGTAGAGCTAGCTGTGGGAGATAGCCCTAAAGGACAAGCTTCTTGAGATACATGTGCACTTAGATGAATCTCAGATTCTCTTGCAAGCTCGGAATTACTATTACCTGTAATTGAAATAATTTTTGCACCAATTCTTTTGATCACAGGAAGAATAGATATGAGCTCATCACTTTTACCAGAATTTGATAGAAAAATGACCACATCATTAGGTGTAATCATTCCTAGATCCCCATGACTAGCTTCTGCAGGATGCATAAAGAAGCTAGGAGTACCTGTGCTTGCGAAAGTAGATGCTAATTTTCTTCCAATATGTCCTGATTTGCCCATCCCACTTACCACAACTCTCCCATCGCAATGTAAAATGAGCTGAACAGCATTGACGAAATGATCATCAAGTCTATTTGCTAAAGATGATATTTCTTGTGCTTCAATTTCAAGGACTTGACGAGCGCGTTCGAGCGTATTTTTTGATGATGTCTTTGTCATACATATATTGTAGAGGGTAATAGATACTCGTGTAAAAGGGTTTATACGTACATTAAACCTAAAAATTATTGATTAATCTTGGATAAATGAATGTTTGACACTCTACCTTTAGTTCTTATTTTGCTAGTAAGCTCAGTTTTACTAGTTGGATTATTTCGATATTTAAAATTACCTGCAATGATTGCCTATTTTATTGTAGGTTTAATTTTAGGACCTCATTTAATCGGGGTATTGCCTGATTCCGAGTCTGGCCGGCATTTTGCTGAATTTGGTATTGTGTTTTTGATGTTCAGTATTGGACTTGAATTTAGTTTACCTAAGCTTTACTCCATGAGGTATATCCTTTTCGGTTTAGGCGGTGCACAGGTACTTATTACTTTATTTGCTTCTATAGGTGTTGCATGGTGGCTGGGACTTCATTTAACTTCAGCATTCGTAATTGGAAGTGCATTTACGATGTCATCAACAGCCATTGTTTCAAAAATACTCATGGAGCGCGTTGATTTAAATTCAAGACATGGTCGATTGGCCATTGGTATTTTGCTCTTTCAAGATATAGCAGTTATTCCAATCTTAATATTGATCCCAGCGCTTGGAGCTTCAACAAGTGATATTGGCACCATATTTTTAATGTCACTTTTAAAAGCTATCTTTTTATTTTCCATTCTTTTTAAATTTGGTAGGCCTTTGATGAATTCTTGGTTTGCTGTAGTAGCAAATCAACGGTCACGTGAGTTGTTCATCATGAATGTATTAATGATTACACTCTTATTCTCCTTCGCAACCAAAATGGCTGGATTATCTTACGGTATCGGAGCTTTTATGGCTGGCATGTTAATTTCCGAAACACGCTATCGCTATCAGGTTGAATCAGATATTGCAGCTTTTAGAGATATTTTATTAGGCCTTTTCTTCATCAGTATTGGTATGTTGCTTAATCTTCACCAAATTGCTTCAAATATTGGTTATGTCATTTTAATTACGTTGGGATTTATCTTATTTAAAGCTATGGTAATTATGTTATTGGCTCGATTATTTAATTATGAAATTGGTGTAGGTATTAGAACAGGACTTATCTTGGCGCAAGCAGGGGAGTTTAGTTTTGTGATTTTGGCGCTCGCTAGAGAAGAGCATGTAATCGGAACTCATGCATTCCAAATTATTCTAGCCGCATCATTATTTTCAATGATGTTAGCTCCATTTATCATTCAGTATAACGGCCGTATAGCGCGTTATTTATCCAAAAGCTATAACCGCAATAGCGCTGATACAGTTCAAGCGATTCAATCAATAGGGCGAACTTTAAAAGACCATGTAATTTTGTGTGGATATGGCAGAAGTGGACAGTACTTAGGGCGCTTTTTAAAAGAAGAGAATATTCCATTTATCGCGATTGATATTGATCCAAGTCGGGTAAATGACGCATCAGCTGGGGGTGAACACGTAATGTATGGCGATGCAAGTCGAAGAGTTGTTCTAGAGGCGGCAGGAATTAAAACAGCTAAAGCGCTTGTAATTAGTTATGCAGATTTTAGAGCTTCAATGAAAGTACTTCATGTGATTCAAGACACATATAAAAATATACCTGTAATTGTAAGGACGCTAGATGACACACACATGGACGATATCAGAAATGCTGGCGCAAGCGAAGTTGTCCCAGAAATTTTAGAAGGTAGTTTAATGTTAGCTTCTCACGCACTTGTTGTTTTAGGCGTTCCTCTTAATCGAGTTGTGAAGCGTATTCGTTCTTTTAGAGAAGAACGTTACAAAATGTTTAGAGGTTATTTTGGTGGTATGTCAGATGCAGAAGCTGAAGTAACAGAGCCTCAATTGAGGCTGCATGCAATTGAAATTAACGAAAAATCACACGTATATTCTTGGAAGCTTATGCAAATTCCATTCGCCATGTTTAATGTTGAGCTTAAGTATCTTAGGCGACCTAATATGTTAGAAGATATAGAACCTAGAGATGACATCGTTTTGTCTTCAGGAGATGTTCTTGTGGTGTTGGGTATAGCAGACAAACTCAATGCTTTAGAAAAATATATACTGACTGGCAAATAGGCATGACAAAAAAAGTTGCTGTCATTGGCGGCGGTATTGTGGGATGTATAACCTCCTTTTTTCTTATTGAAAAAGGATATGAAGTGACTTTGCTTGATCAGAGCGCTATTGGTCAGGAGGCTTCCTGGGCCGGGGCGGGCATTCTCTCTCCATTATTACCTTGGAATTATCAAGATGCTGTGAATAATCTTTGTTTTGGTAGTGCCGATTTTTATCATCAACTTTCTGAGATTCTTAAAAAAGATACAGGAATTGATCCTGAGTGGATTGAATCAGGTATGTTGATTTATGACATCAACGACAAAGAGAACGCAATAAGTTGGTGTCAGAAAAATGATATTGAAATTCAGCAAGTTCAAATAGAAAAAACACCATCCTTATTTTTGCCGCATGTAGCTCAAATTAGAAATCCTCGTTTACTCAAAGCTTTAAAAACATTTTTAATTAAAAAAAATGTTGTCATGATGGAGCATCAAAAAGTTAGCCCTATTATAGATTCAAATAATTTTATCCGTTGTCTTCAAACTGAGAGTGACCTTAATTTAGAAGCAGATTACTATGTTGTAGCCTCAGGCGCTTGGAGCTCTTTTGTTCTAAATGAAATTGATATACCAAAAATTAAACCTATCAGAGGGCAGCTTATTCAATATCCTGCCATCCAAGAAAAATTGCCATATATCATATATAAAGATGATTTTTATTTAGTTCAAAGACAGGATGGTGTAATTCTTGCTGGAAGTACTAAAGAGGACGTTGGATTTGATAAAGGAATTACTGACGAGG
>JACCDX011169695.1_pt1 | contig 18861 bp, 17 predicted proteins | sample 7449681 | NCBI WGS metagenome assembly JACCDX01 (sample SAMN15323450, study PRJNA562643) | freshwater metagenome | isolation source: river surface water | place: USA:Blue River Watershed | collected 2017-08-18
AACCGCGGCATGATGTCCAACGTGACTTTTGTGGTCACCTCGGCCGGTGTAGTGATTGTCGACTCTGGCAGCTCACTGCAGATCGGAGAGATGGCCATCCGCATGATCCGCAAGGTCACTGATAAACCGGTAGTGGCCGTTTTCAACAGCCACTACCACGGCGACCACTGGCTGGGTAACCACGCCTTCGTCAAAAACTATGGTGAAAAACTGCCGATCTACGCCCTGCCGCACACCCTTGAACAGATCAAGGGTGCTGAAGGCAATCTCTGGCGCAGCCTGATGGAGCGTTGGACCAACCAGTCCACCGCCGGTACGAAAGTGGTGGCGCCCAACACGGTGGTGCAGCATGGACAGAACCTGCGTTTTGGCGACACGACGCTGCGCATGCACCATTACGGCAAGGCGCACACACCTTCAGACCTTTGCGTAGAGGTGGTCGAAGACAAGGTCACCATGGTGGGCGACATCGCCATGAGCAACCGCATCGCCAACATCGACGACGGTTCCTACCCCGGGACCTTCAAGTACTACGAGGCGCTGCAAAAGGCTGCTGGTGATCAGTTGTGGGTGCCTGGCCATGGCGAGGCCCGTAAAGACCTGCTCAAGACCTATGGTGACTTCATGGCCGGCATCTGGGACAACTGCCTGCAGGCCGTGAAGGATGGCAAGAGCGAGTCCGATGCCAAGGCCATGGTGCTCAAAGACCCGCGAGTGGTGTCGCGCTCGAAAACCATGCAGGGTTTTGACGGCAACATTGGCAAGTACACCAGCCTGGCCTATCTGGAAGCTGAAAAAGAGGCGTTCTGAAACGGTCTGTCACAAGCGGGGTATCTTGGCCAGTTACAGTGCCGCCCATGCTCCGACGTGATTTTTTGATGGCCGCCTTGGCGGCCGTATGCATGCCTGCATTGGCGCAAGGTCAACGCACTGCCCGGCTGGTGATTGTGGGGGGTGCAGAGGACCGCTTGCAAGACCGTGTGATTCTGCGCAAGTTCATTGAATATTCAGGTGGACCCAAGGCGAGCCTGCGTCTGATCACTGCGGCAAGCAGCGTCCCCGAGGCAGTGGCCGAAAGCTATACGCGCGCTTTTGCCGAGATGGGCGCGCAAAACTTTGCCGTGCTGCCCCTGAGTGATCGCGAAAGTGCGTTTTCTTCGCAGCTGCATGATGAAATTCTGCGAGCCGATGGGATTTTCATGACCGGTGGCGACCAGTCTCGCCTGATGGCGGCGATCTGGGAAACCCCGGTGCTGGGTGCCTTGCACCAAGCCTTCCATTTCAGGGGCTGCTGCATGGGTGGCACCAGCGCAGGTGCGGCTGTGATGTCCCGCCACATGATCTCGCAAGGACCCGCCCTGCTGCGACCGCGCAAGGATGCGATAGACACCGACATCGGCTTGGGCCTCTTGCCAGCTGCTGTGGTGGATCAACATTTTTCAGAGCGCAGAAGGTTGGCCAGGCTCTTGTCGGCTTTGGCGCAGCGCCCTGATTTGTTGGGCGTGGGCATTGATGAAGACACGGCTTTGGTGGTCGAAAGAGGGCAGGCTATAGAGGTCATTGGCCAGGGCGTGGTCACCCTGGTCGATCCTTCGCAGGTTCGTACCAACATGGAGTCTTTGGAGGCCGACGAGCAGATCGAAATGCTGGGTCTGCAATTGCACACCTTGCCTTCCGGACACCGCTATCCTGTCAGCCGCCATGCGCCTGCGCACTGGCCGATAGGTTTGCAGCAGGCCATCGAGCGTCTGGTTCGGCCGGGGCCCGTGCGTTGGTGAATGGGCGGCTCTCACTCAGGGTTTATCTCCTGATTGCATTGCTTCGGGCTCACGACTAGCATGAAGGCGTGTTCAACGGACTTTTGGAGGCACCCATGAAAACCATCGCTCAGGTTCTGGAAGGCAAGTCGCACGAAATCATCACCATCCGCCCCGGTGATTCGGTGCTGGTGGCGTTGGAAGTGCTGGCGGCCTACAACATCGGTGCTTTGCCGGTGGTGGAAAACGGTCAGCTCGTGGGCATCTTTTCCGAGCGTGACTATGCCCGCAAGGTGGCCCTCAAGGGCCTCACCTCCACGGTCACCGAAGTGCGCGAAATCATGACCGCCCAGGTGCATTGCGCGTCGCTGCAACATTCGGTGGTCGAGTGCATGACGATGATGACCGACAAGCACATCCGTCACCTGCCGGTGATGGACAAGGACCAGCTCGTCGGCATGCTGTCCATCGGGGACCTGGTCAAGACCATCATTGAGGACCAGCAGTTCCAGATCCAGCAGCTGGAGTCCTACATCAATCCGGCGCTGTCCCTGCACTGAAACTGAAAAGGCCGCACCGTCGTGAACGTGTGCGGCCTTGCAGGTGGCGCCCCCAGCAGGCGTCAGCATACAACTTTGATTAAATTAAGTCTTTTAAAATCAACATCTTATCGAAGTTCTGAGATTGTATTGTCCCCTAAAAATCTCTTTTTGTCACCTAGTATGACCCCTGAAGAGTAGTCAACCTGCGCATGCTTCGACTACAGGGGGGGGGTACCGTCTGCTATTTCCTTTTGCGGTTGCCCTCTAGCTACACGAGAAGTAATTTCTGGCTCCCCCTTCAAGATCAAAGGTGCGGGCTAATGCCGCTGTTTACTGCAGTGGACGATAGAGATTCGATCTGGCGGAATGACAGACTTGCGTTCATGTACCGATCAACCTGCTTACGCAGGCAGGAAATACAATCAGTTTTGATATTGCCTAGGATTTCAATGAAGCAGAACAGTCTTGTTACCCAGAGCATGAGGCTCTTTTTTGGGCTGGCATTCCTGTGGTGGGCTATGTCCCTTGCCCACGCTCAGCAGTCGTGGGATGGTCCGTACGCTGGGTTTACCGCAGCCTCCTCGAGAAGTGTGATCAACGGGACAACAGTTAAGACCGATGGCACTGTCGGGACCAACGCGACCAACGAGGCGGCCAATGCCTTAAGAGATGAGGCAAATAGCGGGGCGCTGGTATTGGGTTTTCGCAGACAACTGGACTCCGGCATGATTGTCGGCCTCGAGGCCGATCTGACTCGAGCGGGGCTGCAGGCTAGTACCCAAAGCCGTGTTAGCAGCGGCGTTTACGCAGGTCAACCCAATGCCACCATTCTTCATGAGACGCCTTGGCTGGCGACATCCCGCGCATTTGCGGCGTGGTCTTTTGGGGACCTGCTGGTGTTCGGCTCTGCTGGCGCAGCGTTTGCGACAGAAAAAATGACGCGAACCCAATACAGGGCAGTGTCTGGAACCAGCGAAACTGCTGCGCAGTTCAGTGAAGTCGATCGCGTAAACCGCCTTGGTTACGCTCTTGGCACTGGCCTAGAGTGGCGTTGGAGCAAGCTATTGTCTATCCGCGGTGAGTACTTGCATGTCCGGTTTCCTGACGAGGAGTTTCGATTTCCGGATGCACGTGGTGGCGCCCAGTCGTCGTACTCTGATGTGCAAGGGCGCATCGCATCAAATGGCGCTAAATTGAACACTTTCAGGGTCGGGTTGATCTATACATTCGGCTCCAGCCCTTAACGGTTCAAATTTCTGCGTACGGGGTAGTCAAATGTATTTGCCTCAATGAAGTCTTGATCGTATTTGTAGATTGTGCAGATGATCTGCATATCAGACGAGGGGTATTTCATCCCAGCAGGTCGTGTAGCTTGGGGACTTTCTTTCCTGACGCATCTGCCACGACTTATACGCCCCCTGGGTTGAGATCTTCACTGTCCCACGTCCAAAGCGTTGATTCAACTTGTCCAGTGCGTCCATTAATCTAGAGTCATAACCTAACTCTGGCTCCAGTAGATCAGCTTGGTGGAATGAGACTGGACTAATCTCCGAGAGAATGACGCCAGCTTTCTTGTAGTAGTAGCCGTTTTTGAACATTCGCTCACACAGATAGTTCGCCCATCGATTTACCACCATCGTGTCATTCGTTGGCAGCGGCAATGGCACTGCAAGGGATGGCATGTACTGAGGCAAGTCCTCCCTGAATCTGTTCGTCTGCAAGAACACCTGAATCACAGCTGTTTGCCCGTTTTGCTTTCTCAGCTTTGCACATGCATTCGCAACGAATGTCGATAGTGCATCTTGAAGCACTGGCAATTCAGTGACCATCTCGCCAAATGATCTGCTTGAAATGATTTGCTTTTTCTCTGGAGCGACCTCTTGAAGCTCAATGCAGGACATGCCTTGAAGTTCACGCTGAGTCTTCTCCAGCAACACACCAAAGTCTGATCTGAGCGTAGGAGCGTGCGCATCTCTGAGGTCAAGTGCAGAGTAAATTTTGTAGTCGCTTAGCCGCTTTGTGTGCTTCCTCCCAACACCCCAGACCTCACTCACCGGAATCTGAGCTAGCAAGCGTGTTTTCTGCGCCTCTGAGAGAAGATTGAAGCTGAAGACACCCCTAGATCGTGGATGTGTTTTAGCTACGTGATTGGCGAGCTTTGCAAGTGTCTTTGTCGAGCCAACACCAACGCCGACATTGATTCCTGTCCACTTTGCAACCCTTTGGTGCATCTCATAGCTGATTGATCTGATGTCACGCATACCTGTCAGATCGACAAAGCATTCATCAATTGAATAGATCTCGGTACGTGGAGAAAACCCGCTGAGAATGCTCATCACATGGTTACTCATGTCAGCATAGAGCGCATAGTTCGAGCTAAATGCCAGAACGCCTTGCTCCTCTGCCCATGACTTGATCTCAAACCAAGGCTGCGCCATTTTGATCCCTAGCGCCTTAGCTTCTTTCGAGCGGGATACGACACAGCCGTCATTGTTTGAAAGGACGACAAGTGGCGTGTACGTCAGATCAGGTCTGAAAATCTTCTCGCAACTGGCGTAGAAGTTGTTGCAATCCACCAAGGCCAGTTCGGGCACTCTTGCTGCCATGACTGTCTTTCATGCCAGCTTATGTAGATTAAAAGTGACTACGCCAATGATGACTAACTCGTCTTCTGGCTTCAGCAAGATAGGTGGGTACAGCTTGTTCTCTGGCAATAGCGACGTCCCCCCATTTTCAGTAGCACTGGGCTTTGGAGTCCGGGGGTTAATTTAACTGGTTTTGAATCAGCCTTTGGGCATAAGCAGCAGGGGTCAGTCCGCCCAGGGATTTCTTGGGTCGCTCCTCGTTGTATTCACGACGCCAGGTTTCGACGATCACCCGGGCATGCGCCATGCTGGTGAACCAGTGCTCGTTCAGACATTCGTCCCTGAAGCGTCCATTGAATGATTCGATGTAGGCGTTCTGGTTGGGTTTGCCCGGCTCGATCAGGAACAGCTGCACCCCCTTGGAGTGAGCCCAGTTGAGCATGGCCCGGCCACAGAACTCCTTGCCGTTATCCGTCCTGATCGCCTTGGGCAGTCCTCGCGTGGTGGCCAACTGGTCCAGGATGCGCACCAGCTGATTGCCGCCCATTGCACGTTCGGGCACGATGGCCACCGCTTCGTGGGTCGCGTCATCGACTACCGTCAGGTTCTTGATGCTGCGCCCTTCAGCCGTGCGGTCAAAGACAAAGTCCATCGACCACACCTGGTTGGCTGCCATCGGGCGCTCCAGAGGGTGGCGTTCGGCCAGTGGGATCTTCTTGCGCTTGCGCTTTTTGACCTGCAGACCCGCCTGAGCGTACAAGCGGTCAACGCGCTTGTGATTGACGATCTCGCCAGCCTGGCGCAACTTCAGGTAAATCATGCCGGCGCCATATCGGCGGTGGCGCTGGGCCAAGGCAATGATCTTCTCCTTCAAGGCGCAATTACGGTCATGGACGGGTTCGTAGCGCAGGGCACTGGCGCTCATGCCAATGACGCGCAGTGAACGACGCTCACTCAGGCCGCAGCTGACCATGTGGCGCACCAGCTCGCGCCGTGCAGGTGCGCTCACCACTTTTTTCTCAAGGCTTCTTTCGTCACCTCGTTCTCCAGCAGAGCGTCAGCCAACAGCCGCTTGAGTCGGCCATTCTCGGTTTCCAGCTCCTTGAGGCGCTTGGCGTCGGAAACGCTCATGCCACCGAATTTGTTGCGCCAGAGGTAGTAGCTGGCCTCCGAGAAGCCATGGCGACGACATAAGTCCGCCACTGGCAAGCCTGACTCGGCTTCCCGCAGGAAGCCAATGATCTGTTCTTCTGTAAATCTCTTCTTCACGTCCAATCTCCTGTTATGTGGGATTGGACTCCAGAGTCAGCCGCTACTCAAATCCGGGGGGACGTCGCCAGCAGCGGGTACCGCTCTACAGAGTCTGCTCCGAGTCCATGAATAGGCTGCCTCTCAAAAGGATTTCGTGTCTGAATCTCAAGTGCATTTGCAACCTGTGTCCAGATAGCTCTTAAACCTGCAATCTCTCGGCGTACTGTTGTTGTCTTAACGCCCATGTCAAGGCGCTTCGAGATAAAGTTCTCGACGTCTCTGCGTGAAATATCTTCGACTGCCTTCTCACCAACTATTGAGTTGAAGTCAGTTAAAAATCTTGCTGGTGTTGCGACTGCTCTACTGCTAGTTGCGAGATGCGCGCGGTTAGTCTGTTTGAGATAGATGTCAAAGGTGTCGCCAAATTTTTGCGATGGTCGCCCCTCTTTGATCAAGGAAAGCAGCAATGCGCCAAAGGGAGATAGCCACGATCTATAGCCACCTTCATGATCGAGTTCTCGTTCCTCCCAGTGCCCAACTATGACATCGCAGATGATCTCAAGATAATCCTTCGCGTCAGACGAGGCCTTGGTATACGTTTTTTTTCTGTTCTGATGAAGATCAGCAAGATTGATCTGATTGATGACCTCGAGCCAAGTGGTTGCTGCTTGATTCATCTCCATCGAGGAGTTGCTCAATCCTCGGCTGTCGCGAAGACAAACCCGTTGTAGCTGTTCTAGCCGATCTGCTAGCTTCTTAGCCTCTAAAGTTGCCTCAGCATCGGTGCTGGCTACAAGCTTAAGTTTGAACCTGTCTGAAAAGCCTGCATAGGTGCCCTTCGCCGGGTTCAGGCGCTTACTGAATAAGTAAGAGGCAGTTCCGTCAGTAAGCGTCCTGACTTCTACGTCTTTCAGCGTTTTTCTCATCAATTTGTCACCTGAAATGACCCCTTTGAAGGGTATTCAAACAGAAAAACTCAATTGAATCAATGAGATACGCTGAATCTTTGGCGCCCCCAGCAGGAATCGAACCTGCATCTAGCGCTTAGGAGGCGCTCGTTCTATCCATTGAACTATGGCGGCAACAGCCGCGATTGTAAGCGGCGTCAACGCGGACGACGACCTCATTTGCTGAGCATGCGCATCGCGTCCTCCAGGCCCTTGAGCGTGAGCGGAAACATGCGCTGGCTCATGAGCTGCTGCACGATGGCGATGCTCTGTCGGTACTGCCAGACGCCTTGTGGTTCGGGGTTGATCCAGGCGAATTTGGGGAACGCGTGCGTGAGGCGCTGCAGCCACTCGGCCCCGGCTTCCTCGTTGTTGTATTCGACGCTGCCGCCTTTTTGCAGGATCTCGTAGGGGCTCATGGTGGCGTCCCCGATGAAGATCAGCTTGTAGTCCTTGTTGTACTTGCGGATGATGTCCCAGGTGGCGAACTTTTCTGAAAAGCGCCGCTTGTTGTTCTTCCACATGAAGTCGTAGACGCAGTTGTGGAAGTAGTAGTACTCCAGGTGCTTGAACTCGGCCTTGACGGCCGAGAACATTTCCTCGACGCGGGCGATGTGCTCGTCCATGGTCCCGCCTACGTCCATCAGCAGCAGCACCTTGACGTTGTTGTGGCGCTCGGGGCGCATCAGGATGTCCAGGTAGCCGGCATTCGCTGCCGTCTTGCGGATGGTGCCGTCCAGGTCCAGCTCGTCGGGTGAGCCCTCGCGCGCAAAGCGGCGCAGGCGGCGCAGTGCCACCTTGATGTTGCGGGTGCCCAGTTCCTGCTGGTCGTCGTAGTCGCGGTAGGCGCGCTGATCCCAGACCTTGACGGCACTCTTGTTGCCACCCTTGCCGCCGATGCGGATGCCTTGCGGGTTGTAGCCGCCATTGCCAAAGGGCGAGGTGCCGCCGGTGCCGATCCACTTGTTGCCGCCTTCGTGGCGTTCCTTCTGCTCTTCGAGCCGCTTTTTGAGCGTCTCCATCAGCTCGTCCCAGCCCATCTTCTCGATGGCGGCTTTCTGCTCGGGCGTGAGTTCCTTTTGCAGGATCTTTTCGAGCCACTCCAGCGGCACTTCTTTCGTGAAGTCCGTCAGCATCTCCACGCCCTTGAAGTAGGCGCCGAAAGCCTTGTCGAACTTGTCGAAGTGCTTCTCGTCCTTGACCAGCACGGTGCGGCTGAGGTGGTAGAAGTCGTCCATGCTGCAGGCGTCCGACGCCGGGCCGACCACGTTTTCCTTCAGGGCTTCGAGCAGCGTGAGGTATTCGCGCACGGAGACCGGGACCTTGGCGGCGCGCAGGGTGTAGAAGAAATCGATCAGCATGTCGGCTCCTTCAGCCGCGGGGGCGTGCGAGCTGGTGGTCCAGGTGCGCGCGCACATTGGGCCATTCGCTGGCGATGATGCTGTAGACGCAGGTGTCGCGCAGCGCGCTTGCCGCCAGCGGGTGCGGGTTGATCTGATGGCTGCGCAGCACGCCATCGAGCTTGGCACCCAGGCGCTCGATGGCACGGCGGCTCTGGTGGTTGAAGAAATGGGTGCGGAATTCCACCGCGATGCAGTTCAGTTGCTCAAAGGCGTGGGCCAGCAGCAGGCGCTTGGCTTCGGTGTTCAGCGGTGTGCGCTGCACGCTCTGGCGGTACCAGGTCGAGCCGATCTCGACGCGGCGGTTGGCAGCGTCGATGTTCATGTAGGTGGTCATCCCCACTGCACGGCCCGTGGCCGGATCGATCACTGCGAAAGGGCACATGCTGCCCTGGGTCTGCAGGTGCAGGCGGCGCGCAATTTCTGCAGCCATGCCCTCGGGGGTCGGTATGGCGGTGTACCAATGGTTCCAGAGCTCGCCGTCGCGCACGGCTTCGCACAGCGCGTCCTGGTGCACGGCGGCCAGCGGCTCCAGCCGGACATGGCGGCCGCTGAGCGTGACCGGGGGTGCAAAGGGTGTCATTCGTTGCTGTCTTTTTGCCGGGCGCGCCAGGCACGCGCCAGATGAAGACCACCGCCGCCGCCCAGCCCGACCAGGGCAATGGCCCCGATGCTGGTGCCGGAGTAGCCTTCACTGAAGATGTCCCAGCCGATGAACTGGCCGATCCAGTAGCCGGCGAGCGCGCCACCGATGAAACCCACGGCGTCGGAAATGCCTTCGATCAGGAGTTTGCGTGCTTCAGACATGACGGGCTCAGCGGTTGCGCTGGTTCATGAAGACCAGCTTTTCAAACAGGGTCACGTCCTGCTCGTTCTTGAGCAGCGCGCCCACCAGCGGCGGCACCGAGACCTTCTGGTCGGCGCTTTGCAGGGCCTCGAGCGGGATGTCCTCGGCCACCAGCAGCTTGAGCCAGTCCAGCAGTTCACTGGTCGAGGGTTTCTTTTTGAGGCCTGGCAGGTTGCGCACGTCATAAAAGGTCTTGAGCGCGACGGCCAGCAGGTCTTTCTTGAGGGTGGGGAAGTGCACATCCACGATCTGTTTCATCGTGTCGGCTTCCGGGAACTTGATGTAGTGGAAGAAGCAGCGGCGCAGGAAGGCGTCGGGCAACTCCTTTTCGTTGTTGGAGGTGATGAACACCAGCGGGCGGGTCTTGGCCTTGATCAGCTGGCGTGTCTCGTAGCAGTAGAACTCCATGCGGTCGAGTTCGCGCAGCAGGTCGTTGGGGAACTCGATGTCGGCCTTGTCGATCTCGTCGATCAGGATGGCCACCGGTGTCTCGGAGGTGAAGGCCTGCCAGAGCACGCCCTTGACGATGTAGTTCTCGATGTCCTTGACCCGCTCGTCACCGAGCTGGCTGTCGCGCAGCCGACTCACGGCGTCGTACTCGTACAGGCCCTGCTGCGCCTTGGTGGTGGACTTGATGTGCCACTGCAGCAGAGGCAGGTTCAAGGCCTGGGCCACTTCTTCGGCCAGCATGGTCTTGCCGGTGCCGGGCTCGCCTTTGACCAGCAGCGGGCGCTTGAGGGTGATGGCGGCGTTCACGGCCAGCATCAGGTCTTGTGTGGCGACGTAATTCTCGGAACCGGTGAATTTCATGGAGAGTCTCTGTTGCAAAAAGGCCTGTCAGGATGATGAGGGGCGGGCCGATATAATCGCCTGTTGATTTTTATCAATCATTCAGGATTGTCCAAGCAAAATGAAGAAGCTGCTGACCCCGATCATCGCCCTGGCTGTCTCTTGCGTGACCGCTGTTTCCGTTCAGGCCCAGGAAGTCAAGGGTGACGTCAAGGCCGCCGAGCAAAAGATCGCCATGTGCATCGGCTGCCACGGCATCAAGGGCTACCAGGCCAGCTTTCCCGAGGTCTACAAGGTGCCCATGATCTCGGGCCAGAACGCCAAGTACATCGTGGCCGCCCTCAATGCCTACAAAAAAGGCGAGCGCAAGCACCCGACCATGCGCGGTATTTCCGAAAGCCTGAGCGAACAGGACATGGCCGACGTGGCCGCCTACTACGAGCAGCACGGCAAGACCGACACGGCCGTGCCAGCACCGGCCGCTGCCGACGCCAAGGTTGCCGCCTTGCTGCAAAAGGGCGCCTGCGTGTCCTGCCACGGCGACAACTTCAGCAAGCCCGTCGACCCCGGCTATCCCAAGATCGCTGGCCAGCACAAGGATTACCTGTTCGTGGCCCTCAAGTCCTACAAGACCGAAAACCAGTCCACCTGGGGCCGCAGCAACGGTGTGATGGGCGGCATCGCCAAGCAGTTCTCCAATGCCGAACTCAAGGCCTTGTCCAACTACATTGGCAGCCAGCAGGGCGAACTGCAGACCATCCCGCAGTCCAAGTTCCGCTGATCGGCTCTCCGATCCAGATTCAAAAGGCCCGCACTGCGGGCCTTTTGTTTGGGGTGTCATTCACAGTGCGGGCCGCAGGCCCATGGCTGTGAAGGCTCAGTCCTGTGTGGCGTGTCGCTGCACGCAGGCGATGTAGGCCTCGCCGTCGGGCATGCGGCCGGCGCGCTGGCTCTCGTAGACCATGCGGCCCAGACATTCCATGGCGCGGTGGTGGGCGTCGTGCAATGAATTGAGCTTGTGGGTGAGCAATTCCACCGCCTGGCGAATGCCGCGAGGCTGGTCGATGCTGCACTGCTCGCTGATGGACAGGTGCATCGACAGGTGCAGAAAAGGGTTCTCGGCGTTCGGGTCCACCTTCGCCATGTCGCGCAGGGCCGCGTCCAGATCGGCCAGGGTGGCGTGGTATTCGGGGTGTTCGTCAATCCACTGGCTGACCAGCATTTCCATCGGTTCCAGTGGAGCGCCCGAGCGGGCTTTGGCGTACACACCACAGAAAAAGCGCCGCACATCGGCCTGGGACGGTTGGATCAGCATGCCTGGATTGTCGCCGACCGCCAGGTTCTGCCAAAAACTTGCCGCACAATGGAGACAAAGTCCCAAACATGCAAGATAATGCATGTCTGATTTTCATTCCATGCAGTCCAGATCCGGAGACCCCCCATGACCCAAGCCTTCATCGTTGACGCCATCCGCACCCCCTTCGGCCGCTACGGCGGCGCGCTCAGCTCGGTGCGCACCGACGACCTGGGCGCCGTTCCGCTCAAGGCGCTGATGGCCCGCAACCCGAATGTGGACTGGGCGGCCGTGACCGACGTGCTGTATGGCTGCGCCAACCAGGCCGGCGAGGACAACCGCAACGTGGCCCACATGAGCAGCCTGCTGGCCGGTCTGCCCATTGACGTGCCCGGCGCCACCATCAACCGCCTGTGCGGCTCGGGCCTGGACGCCGTGGGCACGGCTGCGCGCGCCATCAAGGCCGGCGAAGCCGGCCTGATGATCGCCGGCGGGGTGGAAAGCATGAGCCGCGCACCGTTTGTCATGCCCAAGGCCGAGAGCGCTTTTTCGCGAGCCAACGCGGTCTACGACACGACGATTGGCTGGCGCTTTGTCAACAAGCTGATGAAGGAAAAGTACGGCGTGGACTCCATGCCCGAGACCGCCGAGAACGTCGCCACCGACTTCAAGATCGAGCGCGAAGCGCAGGACCGCATGGCCATGAACAGCCAGCTGCGTGCGGTCGCGGCCATCAAGGCCGGCCATCTGGCCCGTGAAATCTGCCCGGTGACCATCCCCCAGAAAAAGGGCGACGCCATCGTGGTCGACACCGACGAGCACCCGCGCGAAACCAGCCTGGAAGCCCTGGCCAAGCTCAAGGGCGTGGTGCGCCCGGACGGCACCGTGACAGCGGGCAATGCTTCGGGCGTGAACGACGGCGCCTGCGCGTTGCTGCTGGCCGGTGAGGCCGAGGCCGCCAAGTACGGCCTGACACCCAAGGCCCGCGTGGTGGGCATGGCGACTGCCGGTGTGGCCCCGCGCATCATGGGCATCGGCCCGGCACCGGCCACGCAAAAAGTGCTGGCCCAGACAGGTCTGAAGCTCGAACAGCTGGACGTGATCGAACTCAACGAAGCCTTTGCCGCGCAGGGCCTGGCCGTGCTGCGCATGCTGGGCCTCAAGGACGACGACGAGCGTGTCAACGCCTGGGGCGGTGCGATCGCCTTGGGCCACCCGCTGGGTGCCTCGGGTGCGCGCCTGGCCACCACCGCCGTCAACCGCCTGCACGCCACCGGCGGCCGCTACGCGCTGTGCACGATGTGCATTGGCGTGGGCCAGGGCATTGCGCTGATCCTCGAGCGGGTCTGATCCGGCTTCGGTCGCTGCTGCGCTGTTTGTCCCGCGCGTGTCGGGCAGCAGTGCCACACGGCCCTAAGATGCGGCGCCATCCAAGCGCACAGGAGCCGCGTCATGCAAGCCGTCTGGTACACCCAACCCGGAGCCGCCGAGCAGGTCCTCACCTGCGGTGAATTGCCCACGCCGCAGGCCGGCCCGGGCGAGGTGCGTGTGCGCCTTGTGACGTCGGGGGTCAACCCCTCGGATGTCAAGTCGCGCCGGGCCCGGCCGGTCACCGACCCCCTGATCGTGCCGCACAGCGATGGTGCCGGCGTCATCGACCAGGTCGGTGAGGGCGTGGACCGCCAGCGTCTGGGCCAGCGTGTCTGGACCTGGAATGCCCAGTGGCAGCGCCCCATGGGCACGGCGGCCGAATACGTGGTGCTGCCGCAGGCCCAGGCCGTGCACTTGCCCGACAACACTGATTTCGCTGCCGGCGCCTGTTTCGGCATTCCTGCACTGACGGCCGTGCAGGCCGTGGCCTGGGCCGAACGCCTGGCGGGCGACCTGCGCGGCAAACAGGTGCTGGTGGTGGGGGCGGCTTCTTCGGTGGGGCACTACATCACGCAGCTGGTGCACCAGGCCGGGGCGCAGGTGCTGGGCACGGTCGGTTCGGCCGAGCGCGCCGCGCACGCCCAGGCTGCGGGCCTGCAGTCGCCGATCTTCTACAAGCGCGAGCCGGTGGCGGCCCGAGTACGCGAGCTGACCCAGGGGCAGGGTGTCGATGTGGTCATCGACATGGATTTTTCGGGCACTGCGGCATGGGCGCCCGAAGCCCTCAAGCCGCATGGGACCGTGGTCTGCTACGGCTCCAATGGGCTCGAGCAGAACTTCCAGTACCGCCCTTGGCTGTTTGGCTCGCTGGGGGTGAAGTTCTTCCTGGTCTACGACCTCAGCCCTGCCGACCGGACCGTGGCCATCGCCCGGCTGAGCGGCTTGCTCGAAAGCGGCACGCTGCAGCACACCATCGGGCCGCGTTTTGGCCTGGCGCAGACTGTGCTGGCCCACCAGGCGGTGGAGTCGGGGCAGGCGATTGGCAATGTGGTGATCGACATCGCCAGCGCCTGATCGTGCGCGCCGGCTGACCGCCAGTGCTGCGGGCAGGCCATTCAATCCGCTCACCTGCCGGCCTACGCCTTGGGGCAAGGCCTCGCACGGCTGCACGCTGCCCCCCATGCCGGTTGTCCGGATTGAAAAGCTGTGGGGTCACAGGGGTATTTTTAATCAGGAAAAATAGAAGTCAATTTCATTTTTGCTCTGCTTTTATTGGTGCTTTTATCGCCGTAAAGTTCACCGCTTGCACATGAAAAAGCAGACCAGATGAACAACCCATTTCCATTGAGGAGCCCGATATGCCGCGATCGATCATGACGGGTGCTTGCCTGGCCGTGCTCATGACAGGTGCCGGCATGAGCACGGCGATCTTCGCTCAGCCGATGGCTTCGGTGCCGCAAGGTGCCGCTTCCCCTGTGCGTCAGGCTGAATTCACAGTCGAAGAGATCATCCGGATCGCTCTGAACCATAACCCTGGGCTTTTGTCCGCCAGCCAGGTCCTGCAAGGAGCACGTGCTGCGGTCACTACCGCGGGGGCATTGCCCAATCCACGGCTTGAATGGTCCCGTGGACCTTGGCAGATGCAGGACCCCTCCGCCACCACGGGGCAGCGCGGGCAAGCCTGGACGTTTTCCCAGCCGATTGAAAACCCTTGGTTGCGCAGTGCACGCATCGATGCGGCACAGGCTGGGCAGCGCAGCGCCCAACAGCATCTGGCGATGGTTCGCAATGACCTGATTGCTCAGCTGCGACTGCGCATCCACGAAGCACTGCTGCACCAGGCAGAGGCCGATGCCGCCGCCGAAGCCTTGAGCTTGCTTGAGCAGGTGCGCCAGCGGGTGCGAGTGCGGGTCGACAGTGGCGAGGCGGCGCGCTACGAACTGATCAAGGCCGATGCCGAAGTCATCACGGCTCGGGAGCGAAAGCAGAGCGCGGCCCTCAAGGCCGAGCAGTCGTTGCTGGAGATCAACAGGCTTGCGGCAGGCCAGCTGCCGGCGCGTTGGACCCTGAAGCCCGATACGGGCGTGGAGCGCCAGGAGCCGCTGGATCTGGCTCGGCTACAGCAGACGGCTCGCGAGAGCAATCCGGAGTTGCAAAGTCTGCGCCATGAACTTGAGCGTGCACGTCATCGACTGGACGCTGCGCGCGCCAGTGTGCTGCCTGCCATCGATCTGCGCTACACCGAAATGAAAGACCCGCAGGTCAGACAAACCCAGTGGGGTGTTGGCGTGCAACTGCCGTTGCTGGACCAGCGCCGTGGTCCGGTGGGCGAGGCTGCTGCCGAACTCGAACGCAGCCGTGTGCTCTATGAGGGCCAGCAGGCTGTACTGGAGCAGCAGGTCCTGCTGGCTTGGCGAGCCTTGGACATGGCCCGCTTGCGTGTCGAAGCCCTGAGCCAGGGGGTGCTGCGCGATGCAGAGGCGGCCCTGCGCGTGGCCGAGGCAGCCTACCGTTTCGGCGAGCGAGGCATTCTGGATGTGCTCGATGCCCAGCGCGTGCTGCGTACCGTTCGCGCCGATTTGCTGCAGGCCCGCTACCAGCAACAGGCAGCGCGCATCAGTCTTGAACAGCTCAGCGGTCGTTATGCGGCCGATCCCTCATCCACTTCACCATGAGCACCACCATGCCTTTTTATGACATAGCACCTTCCGTACTGCGTTGTGCACCCGTGGCAGCGGCTGTCGCTGCCGCCTTGCTGCTGTCTGCATGCGGCCAGAAGTCGGATGCCTCGCGCGCCGCAGCGCCCAGTCCCGAGGCCTCCGCTGCTGCCGAAGCAGCCCAGCAGATCCGCATCGATGCCGCCATGGCCAGCCGCTTTCAGGTGGCTGCTGCAGCCATGGCCGATCTGGTGCCTGTCCAGGAGGTCCCGGGCCGGATCGAGGCGAACGAGCGTCTGGTCACACGCATCGGTGCATCGGTTACCGGTCGTGTGACGGAAGTACTGGCCGAGGTGGGTGACCGCGTGCGCAATGGCCAGTCTCTGGCCAATGTGGCCAGTCCTGAGCTCACCCAGGCCCAGATGGCCTATCTCCGAGCCCACTCGAATGCTGGCCTGGCCGATCGCGCTGTGGATCGCGCGCGACAGCTGTTCCAGGCCGATGTCATCGGCGCGGCTGAATTGCAGCGGCGCGAGTCGGAACTGTCGGTGGCGCGTGCTGAACTGCGTGCCCAGAGCGACCAATTGCGTCTGCTGGGCATTTCGCAGCCAGCCATTGACCTCCTGCGCGAGCGTGGTACCTTGCAGCCGCATGCGGCGGTGCTGGCCACCCAGTCCGGCGTTGTGATCGAGCGCAACGTCAGTAACGGTCAGGTGGCTCAGCCCGGCGACCCGCTCTTCACCGTGGCCGACCTTGGCAATGTCTGGGTGGTCGGGGCCTTGCCCGAACAGACTGCCCGCGCGGTGCAGGTCGGTCAGCGTGTGGACATCGAGGTGCCCGCGCTTGGCGGGCGACAGTTGTCGGGCAAGATCGTCTATGTGGGGGACACCGTATCGCCGGATACCCGTACCGTGCCGATCCGAACCCAGGTCGACAACCCTGGCCGGGACCTCAAGCCGCAGATGCTCGCCACCATGCGCATCCGCGGTGAGTCGGTCCGTCAGCTGGTGGTGCCTCAGGAGGCCGTGATCCGCGAAGGTGACCGCGACCATGTGTATGTGCGCGTCGCGGAAAACACTTTCCGCTATGTACCGGTCGAGTTGGGCGCGGCGCAGGACACGCGGCGTCCGGTGACCAAAGGCCTCTCGGAAGGCGATCCAGTGGTCGTGCAGGGCGCCTTTCACCTGCACAACGAGCGCAAGCGCGCCGAACTCCAGTAAGGACGCAGCATGCTCAAATCATTGATACGTGCAGCGCTGAGCCAGCGGCTGCTGGTGCTGGTGGTGGCCGCAGCCTTGCTCGGCTTTGGTCTGCGGGCTGCCATGCGCCTGTCGGTGGATGCCTTTCCTGATGTGACCAACGTGCAGGTGCAGGTGGCCACCGAAGTGCCTGGCCGCTCGCCCGAGGAGGTTGAGCGCTTTGTCACCGTGCCGCTGGAGATCGCCATGACCGGTCTGCCTGGCCTGACCGAGATGCGCGCCCTCAACCGTGCCGGCTTGTCCCTCATCACCCTGGTCTTCACCGACAAGACCGACGTTTACTTTGCGCGTCAGCTGGTGATGGAGCGTTTGCTCGAAGTCACACCCCGCATGCCCGAGGGCGTGGTGCCGGTGCTGGGGCCGGTGTCTACCGGTCTGGGCGAGGTCTACCAGTACACCCTCGTGCATCCGGACGATGGCCAGCGCCAGCTCACCCCCGAGGAGCTGATGGAGCGGCGTGTGGTGCAGGACTGGGTGCTGCGCCCGATGCTGCGCTCGATCCCGGGCGTGGCAGAAATCAACTCCATGGGTGGCCTGGAACGGCAGTTCCAGGTGCTCGTCAACCCCGATCGCCTGCGCCACTACAGGCTCTCGCTGCGCGAGGTGCTGGAAGCGGTAGAGCGCAACAACGCCAATGCCGGTGGCGGTGTGCTGCGCTCGGCGGCCGAGCAGTACCTCATCCGGGGTGTGGGTCTGATCCGCTCATCCGATGACATTGCCAACATCATCCTGAAGGAAGAGCGGGGTGTGCCTGTCTTCGTGCGTGATGTCGCTCAGGTGCAAATTGGCGCTGCGGTGCGTCAGGGCGCCATCGTACGCAACGGTGACAGCGAGGCGGTGGCCGGTATCGTGATGATGCTGCGCGGCGGCAATGCCAAGGAGGTGGTTAGCCGCATCAAGACCAAGGTCGATGAGATCAACAGCCAGGGCATGTTGCCTGGCGGCCTGCAGATCGAGCCTTTTTATGACCGTACCGAGCTGGTCGACTCTGCACTCTGGATGGTCACCAAGGTATTGCTCGAAGGCATTGTCTTCATCATCATCATCCTGTTCCTGTTCCTGGGTGATGTGCGCTCCAGTCTGGTGGTGGTGGCCACCATCGTCATCACGCCTCTGGTCACCTTCATGGCCATGAACCGGCTGGGATTGTCGGCCAACCTCATGTCCCTGGGAGGTCTCGCCATCGCCATCGGCCTGATGGTCGACGGCACGGTGGTGGTGGTGGAAAACGTGTTCCACAAGCTCGGGCAGGCGGGCAATTCCCGGGAGTCCCGGCTGCGCGTGATCCTGGAGGCCACCAGCGAAATTGCGAAGCCCACCGTCTATGGCATCTCGATCATCATTTTGGTGTTCCTGCCACTGATGATGCTGTCGGGCATGGAAGGCAAGATGTTCGGCCCGTTGGCGCTGACGATTGCGATCGCGCTGGCGGTTTCGCTGGCGGTCTCGCTTTTCCTGTCGCCGGTGCTGTGCAGCTACATCCTGCGCGGCGGCAGCGACCACGACACCCGACCAATCGCTTTTCTCAAGCGCCACTACCTCAACCTGTTGCACCTGGCGCTCGGGGCCGAGAAAAAGACCATTTTGGTGGCCATTGCCTTGCTGCTGGGCTCGATGTCGTTGTTTCCCTTCCTGGGCAAGAGCTTCATCCCGACCATGAAAGAGGGCTCCATCGTGCCGCAGATCGTGCGCGTGCCCAGCATTTCGCTGGACGAATCGCTCAAGGTCGAAACCGAAGCCATGAAGCTGGTGTCCCAGGTGCCGGGCGTGAAGTCTGTGATTTCCAAACTTGGCCGTGGCGAGTCACCGGCCGATCCGGCCGGGCCGAACGAGTCCGATCCGATCGCGGTGATTGACCGCGAGGCCGGACGTACTCAGGCCGAGATCGAGGAGGACATCCGCAAGGCTTTGTCGGTGCTGCCGGGTGTGCAGGTCATCATGAACCAGCCGATCGCCCAGCGGGTGGACGAGATGGTGACCGGTGTGCGCTCGCAGCTGGCGATCAAGGTCTTCGGCGACGACCTGGACGAACTCAAGCGGGTCTCGGAAGACCTGGCACGGATTGTCCGCACTGTGCCAGGCGCCGTCGATATCCGTGTCGAGCGCCTGTCGGGCCAGCAGACACTGACCATCGACATCGACCGACAGGCGATTGCGCGCTA
>JACCDX010509502.1_pt1 | contig 18860 bp, 12 predicted proteins | sample 7449681 | NCBI WGS metagenome assembly JACCDX01 (sample SAMN15323450, study PRJNA562643) | freshwater metagenome | isolation source: river surface water | place: USA:Blue River Watershed | collected 2017-08-18
ACATTATTCCTGATGCTACTAATACTTACGATTTAGGTACTAATAGTAAAAAGTGGAAAACAGTTTACGTAAACGATATCTATGCAGACACTGCAACAATTAACACTCCAAACTTAGTAGTTGACGGAGTTGAACTTGCTCTACGACAAGGTAATATTTTCTACGTTGCAGAAAACGGCAATGATACAAAAACAGGTACGCATCCAAGCGACCCGTTTGCTTCACTAACAAAAGCACTAACAGTTGCAACCGTCGGCGATACTATACACATCTACCCAGGCACATATTTAGAAACATTTCCTTTAACAGTACCAGCAGGCGTAACTGTTAAAGGTCACAGTTTAAGAAGTGTAAACATTAAACCTACACTAGCTACAAAGAATAACGATGCATTTTTACTCAACGGCGAAGTAACAATTGAAGACGTAACTATTAAAGATTTCTTTACTGGATATGCATTTAAATTTGCACCAGGATTTACTGTAACTAGCCGTAGTCCATATATTAGAAACGTTTCTGTTATTACACAAGGCAGCGTTACTAGCGGCAGCGACCCAAGAGGATTTGCAGCAGGAGATGCCGGTAAAGGTGCATACTTAGATGGTGCAGTAGCTACAGCTGGATCTAATGAATCTAGCTGCTTATTTCATTCTGTAACTTTTATTACTCCTGGCGTTGACGCAATAACGATTACTAACGGCACACGAGTAGAATGGCTTAATTGCTTTACATATTTTGCAAACAGAGGCTTGTATGCCTTTGACGGTACAACTGGATTAAAAGGAGCTGGTAAAACAGCTTTGCGAGTTGGAAATGTAACAGGAACTTTCAATACAGGTGAAACAGTAACTTACTACGACACTGACGGAGTAACTGTTCTAGCAACAGGCACGATTGCAAGTAAAGACTCTGACGGAAAATTTTATATAAGCGGAAAACAGACTGGTTTTAATTTATATTCAGAAAGAGCAGGAAAGACTGTTGTAAGGTACAACAACCCTGTTACTGATACAGCTATTAAAAAGTTTGGCTCAAGCAGTTTAGAATTAGACGGTGTTGAAGACTACATCGGTGTAGGATCTACTAGCGATTTTGGTTTTGGCACAGGTAACTTTACTATAGAATGCTTTATATATCGATCATCAACGGGAACTCAAGATAATATTCTTGATTTTAGAACTACTAATACTCAAGCAGCACCTGTTGTTTATATTACATCTACCGACAACTTAGCTTATTACGTTAACGGATCTGTTAGAATTTCTGGTGCAACTGTTACAGCAGGTGCATGGCATCACGTAGCAGTATCTAGAAGTGGAACAACTACAAGGCTTTATTACAACGGAAACTCTTTAGGTAGTTGGGTAGACACAACAAACTACGTTGCAACTGCTCCACTAGTAATAGGCGCAAGATTTGATGGGACTCTTGGGTTCTTTGGCGGAAATATTGACGAAGTTAGAGTTTCAAAAGGAATAGCAAGATATACTGGTGCAACATATACAGTTCCTATTGCTCAGTTCTTAAACGACTCAAATACTTCTTTACTCTTACACTTTAACAATTCTACTGATAGTTCTGTAACTATTGAAGATGATGCAAAACGTCCACAAGATGTAAGATTTAGCGGTGGCGCCACAGCAACAGAAATTACACTAACAGATTTTACAGACTTTGGCGGAGAAGTTCGCTCAATTGCTAGCGCATGTGTGTACGGTAACTACGGCGCCTATGGCAATGGTCCCGGCGTACTAATGTATCTAATAAGTCAAAACTTTGCATACATTGGTAACGGAAAAGAAACTTCAAACGATCCTTTAACTGTTATTCAAGCAAACGAAGTAGTAGAATTAAACAGAGCAAAAATAAGATACAGCTCAGTTGACCACGACGGCGATTTTAGAGTTGGTGATCTTTTCTTTGTTGATCAACAAACAGGAAGTGTAAACTTTACTAGTGCTACATTTAATATTGAAACTAGTACAGGCGTTTCAATAACTACAGGATCTAGCACAACAAATATTACCGGTGAATATATTGATACTGGTAATTTAAGAATTAGTGGTAATACTATATCAAGTACAGTTGGCGACATTATATTAGATGCTGCTAGCAACACTGTAAGAATAGATTCAACCGGCGCCTTTAATATACCAACGGGCACTACTGCTCAACGTCCTGGTAGTCCGGCTGTTGGTATGATTAGATATAACACCGACACTAACTTGTTTGAAGGTTATGATGGCAATTGGATAGCACTAAATGGTGTTTATGATCTAGATCTAAATACATATATCACAGCAGAATTAACTCCTGGTGCAAACGACAATACTATTAGATTTTATGCTGATGGAGCACTAGTTGCAGATTTAACCACAACACGATTTAGATCAGACAGAATTGAAGTTGATAGTATTGCGATTGACGATAACACTATCAGCACAACAACTACTAATCAAAACTTGTATCTAAATGCTAACGGAGTTGGTTCTGTAGTTATTGACGAGCTTGCATTTAAAGACTCATCAATAACAAACACAACTACTAACGGTATTACATACTTTAGAAACTCTGGATCGGGATATTTTAAGATTGACGGCACAGGCGGCTTTGTTGTTCCGGTTGGTTTAGATACACAAAGACCTATTCCTCCTTATAGAGAAATAGGTATGATAAGATACAATACCGATCAAGCACTTATGGAAGTGTGGGACGGCGTTAGCTGGGTATCTGTTGCTGGTAGCTCAGGTGCTATTACATTTAACGCCGCAGAAAATTTAGCAATTGAATATATATTAACGTTAGGATAATAAAGAAATGGCAACAACGTTTAAAAATAAAGTAATCAAAGAAGTTGGAGTATTGCCAGTTCTTGCAATTGAAACAAATGCTGGAACACGTTCAACTATTATTGGTTTGAGTCTAGCAAATCTAACAGAATATCCAGTTTATGCTAGCGTCCTAGTTAACGACGATACTAGCGTTCAGGGGTATTATTTAAAAGATGTACTAGTACCACCAAACACTAGTTTAAGGGCTCTAAGCGCAGGTGAAAAATTAATTTTAGCACCTAACAATCAACTGTATCTAGTTGCAGATACGGATGAAAGTTTAGATGCTGTAATCAGTTATGTGGATATTGTATAAGGAATAATTATGTCAGCAAATTATATAGGTTTTACACCAGATCAAATTTACTCAGCAGTTCAAAATAGATTTTTCTACGGTTTACGTAGAACAGATCAGGGAGAGCTTTTTTTAGGTAAAGTTGATCAATTAAAAAAGACAGATACCTTAACAATAAACAATCCCGGAGACCCAGTAGAAAATTATCCTAACTATCAAGAAGGACAAGATTTCTTTGAAGGAAGAGATGCTTACCACAACTTAGTTTATGATAATTTAAATTATGAACAGTTTAGATGGGACGATAGAAATTTACTTTATTATATTAATGACGAGGGCGAATTGATAATTCGCATCAATCAGTCGTATACATACGACGAAAATTCATCATCAGACGGCTTAGGATCATAAAATGGCAGATTTTATTATTGACAGAATACGATTTCGTTGGAAAAACGAATGGGTCGGAAACACAGAATATATCAAAGATGATATAGTCTACTACAAAGGTAATGCCTATGTGTGTTTACAAGGGCACACATCTAGCCTAGTATTTGTTGACGACTTTGATCCTATTCCTGCAAATTCTAAATGGGAAAAATGGTTTGAAGGTGGTGTTTGGAGAGGTGATTGGGATAACAATACTTACTATACACACAACGATATTGTTAAGTATTACGGATATGTTTATAGATGTTTAACAGAACATACTTCAGTTATCGTTGAAACACTAGGCCTACCACAGGATATTGAAAAGTGGGAAATACTAGCTACTACTAACAATTGGGTTTATAACTGGGCACCGCTTGCCTATTACAACCTAGGAGATACTGTACGATATAATGGATATCTCTATGTTTGTACGGTCAAGCATAGATCTGCTGCAACTCAGGCACTAGGTCTAGAAAACGATCAAGCTAAGTGGACACTATTAACACGTTCAGACTCTTGGTTAGGTGACTGGGACACTTCTTATAGATACAGAAGCGGTGATGTTGTAAAATACGGCGGCCGTGTTTATAGATGTCTTACAGGGCACACTAGCGCAGAAACTATCACCTTAGGCCTAGAAGATGATCAAGCCAAATGGGAAATTGTAATCAGCGGTGTTGAATATAAGTTTGATTGGACTGCTGAAACACGTTACAAACTTAACGACATAGTTAAGTACGGTGCTAGTTTGTTTATCTGCGTTAACGAACACACTTCTGGAGAAAATAGTCTTTTAGAAAATAACTCAGCCTGGCAAGTTTGGATACCAGGCCTATTCTATGAACAAGAATGGGACAACTCTGTTGAATACCAGCGCGGAGACATTGTAAAATATGGCGGTTATACTTATACAGCTTTAAACACTAATGTTGGTTCAACACCAAGCGCCGCAAATTTAGCTCAAGACACTGGCAACTGGGAATTATTAAAGCAGGGTTATAGATTTGTTGGGGAATGGAACGACGAAACTCAGTATCTTCCGGGTGATGTTGTAACTAACCAGGGATATCTCTACATTGCAGTATTAGACATTGTCTTAACACATCCAGACAGTGATCCTAAGTGGCAACTATTAGTTCCTGGTAAGAAGTGGAAAGCTGAATGGTTTGATGAGATTGAATACAGTCTTGGAGATGTTGTTACATACGAAGGAACAGCTTACACTTGTATCGCAAGACACACCGCTAATGGAACAAATGATAGACCCGATGTTGACGTAGATGGTAATTGGATAGTTTTAATTGAAGGAACTAGCACTAACGTTCTTACTTATAGAGGTGATCTAAGAACGCACGACGGTGCAACCCCTGTAAGATTACCAATCGGAACTCCTGGTAATTTGTTGAAGAGCATTGATAATTCTACTGTTTGGCAAGACTTCTTTAGATCACCAAAAGTTTATTATGTGTCTCCAGAAGGAACAGATGCTGAAGGGTTTGGTAATACAATCAACTCTCCGTTTAGAACTATCAAATATGCTTGTGAATATATTTTAGAAGACGAAGCAGCAAGAGCTCCTGCTACAATTTTTATCAAAACAGGATTCTATGAAGAAATAACTCCTATTAGTATTCCTGCTGACGTAGCACTAGTGGGCGACGAATTAAGAAGCACAGTTGTTTCTCCTGCATCGAGCTATGAACAAAACAATATGTTCTTTGTTAGAAACGGTTCGGGCATTAGAAATATGACACTTCAAGGTCTATCAGGAACGCTAGGTGAACCAAATGAATTTGGAACACGTCGTCCAAGTGCAGGTGCTTATGTGTCTCTTGATCCAGGCAACGGTCCTAACGACAGCAGTGTATGGATTACAACACGTTCTCCATATATACAAAACGTTACAACCTTTGGTACAGCTTGCGTTGGAATGAAGATTGACGGTATATTACACAACGGAGGCAATCGATCAATAGTTGCTAACGACTTTACACAAGTGTTGTCAGACGGCATAGGTTACTGGGCTGCGAATAGCGGACTTTCAGAACTTGTTTCTGTGTTTACATATTTTTGCCACATAGGTTATCTATCAACCACAGGCGGTAAGTTAAGAGGAACTAACGGAAACAACTCTTATGGTTTATACGGATCAGTGTCTGAAGGATTTAATCCTGCTGAAGATCCTATAAACGCTCTAGTTGACAACAGATCAAAAGAAGCGCAAGTTCATATTGTTGAAAACAACGGCTCTAATCTGTTGTCATTTGGTTACTCACACGCAGGACAGCATTATACATCAGCAACACCAACAATAATTGGTTCTGGATATGGTCACGACATTCAATTTGAAGAATTTAGATCATCAGGTATTAGTGAATTAAGATTAACTGATCCTGGAGATTCGTCAATTGCTGGCGGACTTAACTATACATATCTTTTAAACTCCGCACAAGGCGGTGATGTTACATCTATAACTTTAGCAGCAGCAGATACTACAGGAACACCCGAACTTTATGTAGGTCAACGATTAGTGATTGTAGCTGGTAAGGGTGTAGGTCAGTACGGTTACATAACAGGGTATGATGCTGTAACTAAAGTTGCTGTTATTAGTAGAGAAAGCGATGATTCAAACGGCTGGGATACACTGTATCCTGGATATCCAATTGAAACAGCATTAGATAGCTCAACTAGATATAGCATTGAACCTAGAGTTAGGGTTAGTGATCCGTCATGGTCACTTACTACAACTAATATACCCATCAATCCTGCAGCGATCGCAGGAAAGCAGACTGGAGAATTTGTTGCAGTAACAACTGGTACTTCAGCAGCCCACTACAGCAGCGGTTCCTGGAGCAATAAAGTTATACCTTCAGGCAACTGGGCACACGTTGATGCAGGACCTAGTGAAAGATTCTTAGCACTAAGCAGCAGCAATACACAAGATGCTGCGTTATATGCAGGAACTGCTTGGACTACAGTTGATTTAGGAAGTTCATCAACTTGGGTAGCATCTGCCTATAACGGAAACACATCTTGGATAGCAGTGTCATCATCTGGTAACGCTGTAGTTTCAACTAACTTAGGCTCTACTTGGGCCGCTACCGGATCTGTTGGTCTTGGGTCTATATCAGATATAGCCTACGGTAATGATAGATATGTTGCTATTACAACTGGAAACACATTCTCATACAGTACAAATAATGGTTCTAGCTGGACTACAGTTACTCACACTGCTCCTATAGGAATTCAGTGGACTTCTATAACTTATGGCAATGGACGTTTTGTTGATGTAGGCGACGATCAAGTAACACTTTACAGCTTTGATGGTGCTACATGGTATGAAGGTTACATACCTTTAGATAGAGCATGGGTAGAAGTTCAATATTCAAACGGTCTATTTGTTGCTTCAAATTCTACAACTGATGTTGTAGCTACTTCACAAGACGGTCGTTCTTGGACTACATTCTTTGATGATAGTTCTCAGAAATCATTAACGCTTGGCGCAGGCGTGCCTATGCTTGCTGCAGGACTTGTTGATGATCAGCCTGTATGGTTAGCAGGCTCAACTGGATCTTCATCGTTTAAGATATTAAACACAGGCGCAACAGCATTTATTCGAGCAGTTATAGCTTCTAGTAGAGTGCAAAAATTTGTTATATATGATCCAGGTAGCGGATATTTAACAACACCTGCTGTAACAATAATTGACAATTCTAACACTATTGAAGCAACCTACTCAGTTAGAATTAATAGCGGAGCACTAGCTCAACCTTTATTTAAAAATAGAGGTCTAGGTTATGTTAGATCATCTGCTACAATTAGCGGCGATGGCTATGCTGACATTTATCAATTAGGTAGTGACTTAGTAGTTAAAAATCTAACAAGAGTTCCAGGACCTGGCGATAACTTAGAAATAGACGGCATTAGTGATGTTGTATATAGAATAACAGTCATATCAGACATAACCGGTACAGAACCAAATCTGTCTGCTAGACTAACTATTTCACCAACACTGGATAGAGCTGAATCGCCCAATCACGAAACCGAAATAGTTATACGTCAACAGTACAGTCAGATTCGACTAACAGGCCACGACTTCTTAGATATTGGAACTGGTAACAAAGTACAAACTGATTATCCTGATTTATATCTAGTAGGTTATCAAACTGAAAATGAGCCACAGCCGTTCAATGAAACAGTTGAAAAAGGTGGCGGGCGTGTGTTCTATACTTCAACTGACCAAGACGGTAACTTTAGAGTAGGTGAATATTTTGCTGTTGAACAAGCAACAGGTATTGTTTCCGTTAACGCAAGTTATTTTGATCTAACTGGTCTAACTGAAATTAGTTTAGGTGGTATTCAGGTAGGTGGATCTGCTGTTGTTGTTAGAGAGTTTTCTAAAGATCAAACATTTGCAGCAAACTCAAATAATATTGTACCAACACAGAGAGCAATAGCAAAATATCTAGAATCTAGAATTACAGGTGGCGGCTCTAATGCTGTAACAAATGCGTTAATAGCTGGACAGGTTAGAATATCAGGAGCAAATATTACTACCACAAGTGGATTAGCAATCGAAGTTCCTGTTAAAATGAATATACCACAGGGTGCTGACGGGCATTACCTAGCAAGTATGTACTTTGCTGCTGGTATGCGTGTGCCTACATAATAGTAGATAAATAAAATAAATTATGGAGTTCTTAAATGGCTGAGTTTAAATTAGGTAGAATACGCTTTATTTGGAAGGGCGACTGGACTGCCTCTACCGTATATTACAAAGACGACATTATTCGTAATGGCGGAAATACGTATGTGTGCGTAGGAGGGCATACTAGCTCAGCAGAGTTTCCTACCGATTCTAATTATTGGAATAAGGTTACCGACGGACAAGAATGGAAAGACAACTGGACCGTCAATACTTACTACAAAGAAAATGACATAGTTAAGTACGGCGGTTATCTTTACATTTGTAACAATGCACATACCTCAGCAGAAACTATTGCCGACGGCTTAGAGTTCAACCAAGCAGATTGGGATTTATTTGCTGAAGGTTTTGATTGGAAGGGCGATTGGACCGCAAACACAAGATATAAAATAAATGATCTTGCAAAATACGGCGGAACAGTTTATCTTTGCAATGAAGAACATACTAGCGCAGAAACTCCATCAGACGGTCTAGAAGTTGATCAAGCAAAGTGGGATATTTTCTCCGAAGGATTTAATTGGAAAGATAATTGGACTGTAGATACTAGATATAAAGTTAACGATATTGTTAGATACGGTGGAACACTTTATGTCTGCGTTACAGGACACACTAGCGCAGGAACTGCTGCCCTTGGCTTAGAAGATGATCAAGCTAAATGGGAATACCTACACAAAGGTTTTGAATTTAAAGGAACATTTGCAGCAAGTACTCGTTACAAGGTTAACGACATTGTAAAATACGGTGGCGCACTTTGGATTTGCGTTACACCTCACACAAGTCAAACACTTCTTTCGCAAGACGAAAATAAGTGGAGTCAATTTGTTGAAGGTTTAGAATTTGAAGACTCATGGGATGCAGGCGTTAACTATCAGCCAGGTGATTTTGTTACATATGGCGGCTATAGCTACGTATCTGTAACTAACAACAAGGCTGTAAAACCTTCTGAAAGTCCAGCAGACTGGGATCTATTTACAACTGGATTTAGATTCATGGGTGACTGGGGCGACGACAGCTCAAACTTTGAATATAAAGTAGGTGACGTTGTACGCTTAGGTGGTTATACATATCTATGTACAGAAGATCACACAGGACATCGTCCTCCTAATGCCGCTTATTGGGAAAGACTAAATTACGGCTTTGAATGGAAAGGCAATTGGTCTAACGGAACACTATATGATTTAGGCGATGCTGTACATTATGGTGTAAACTCTTATATTTGTATATTAGAACATACATCAGATCAAGTTGTAACACAAAACAGACCCGATCAAGATACTCTTGGAACTTACTGGAATTTACTATCAGGAGGTGCTGATACAGGAAACCTAACAACACAAGGTGACCTTGTTTATTACGGCGGCGCAGGCCCAACAAGATTGCCAATTGGAGAACCAGGACAGGTTCTAAAAGTCAATGATGCAGGCGATGCACCTGAATGGGCATTCTACGGCAGACTTAACAATATCTATTATGTGCAGTCAGTAACTGGTGTAGATAGTCCTGCTCCTAGCTACGGTACTACACTTGACAGACCTTGGAAAACTGTTCGTTATGCAGCAGAGCAAGTATTAAAAGGTGCTTTAAGACCAGCAGCTAGAGAACTATTAGAAAGAAATAGAAGCTTTATTCAAGCAGAAGTTGCAGCATGGGTAGCTGCACAGATCACAGGCGGCGCAGGCATATGGGCAGGATTTGTTAATGACGATCCTGCCAAGTGCGCACGTGATATGGGACAAATACTAGATGCAGTGATCTGGGATATTTCACATGGTGGAAATAAGAGAACTAGAGATGCTGCTCTAACATATTTTAGTGGCGGCAGTTTAATTGCAGCGATTGCTGACGAAGACGATCAATTAGTTGCAGCAATTAACTATATGGCAACTGTTATCGATGCAGTATTAACTAACTTTGATCCTGCTGTAGGTTATCAGGGCGTTATTACACAAGATAAAGATTTAACTCTAGTCGAAGAAAGCGATGCACAAGATTTAATTGAAAACTTGTTAGCGATAATCACTGATGCTGTAACAGCTGGATCTTCAGCTAGTATTCCAGCCGAAAGAATTGCTAACGATACTATCTTTGTTAAGACTGGAACATTCTCTGAAGTACTACCAATTATAGTACCAGCTAACTGCGCGATCGTTGGTGACGAACTTCGTTCAACAAGAATTGAAGCAGCTGGAAGTTTTGTTGCTAGCACTGATACACCTAAGACATTAGACGCGATGACACGTTTGGAATCAATCATTTCAAACGTTGTGCGTAATATTGCTGTTACACCAACTACTGGAAATACAGAAACTCAAGTTACTACAAGACCTGCGGGTTCTGCAGGTGCAGGAACTGCTGCTTCAGGCCTTGTAAGAGAGATTATTGATTACATCAATTGGGGCGTTAATGGTGCAACAGGAGACTCTACAGTTCCAGTATCAAGAGGAAGCAATACACCTGAAACTTCAACTGGTTATACTTACGCTGTAGAAACACTTGAAGCTAATCGTGAATTTATTAAAGCTGAATTGCTAGCATATATTGCATTTACATATCCTGCATACACATACGACACAGTAGCATGTGCTAGAGACGTTGATAGATATATCGATGCACTAAAGCACGATTTAATCTACACAGGTAACTATAAATCACTACTTGCTGCTCGTTATTATGTAAACGCAGTAAATGGCAGCATAGAAGAAGACATGTTCTATATGAGAAACGGAACAGGTCTAAGAAACTGTACAGTTGCAGGTTTATCAGGTACACTAGGCTCACCAAACGCCTACGGCACAAGACGCCCAAGTGCAGGTGCCTACGTATCTCTAGATCCAGGTTGGGGACCAAATCATCAGGATGCATGGATTACTAATAAGTCACCATACGTTCAGAACGTAACAACATTTGGTACCGGATGTGTAGGGATGAAAGTTGATGGCGACTTACACGCCGGTGGTAATGACTCTATCGTTGCTAACGACTTTACACAAATTCTAAGTGACGGTATTGGCGCATGGGTCACTAACTTAGGCCGTGCAGAACTTGTTTCCGTGTTCTCATACTATGGACACATTGGTTATCTAGCAGAAAACGGCGGTAAGATTCGTGCTACTAACGGTAACTCATCATACGGTTCTTATGGTACTGTTGCTGAAGGTGTTGATGCCACTGAAACACCAATTATTGGTGCAGTTGACAATAGAACATTTGAAGCACTAGTTACTAACGTATTAACCACAGGAAGTCAAGTTCTAACACTTGAATTTTTAAATGCTGGCCAAGCATATACTGCTGGTGCAACTACTATTGGTATAACAGGCGAAGGCTTTGGTGCAGCAACATCTGCTATAAATGTTGCTAACGGCGGTGTGTATGAAGTTCGATTGTTAGATCCTGCAGATAACTTTGGCGGTGAAGACTATGTGTCAGCACAAAACGTTGCTATCGAAGGTACTACAACAACTATTACAATAAGTAACACTGATACTGCACTAAGTTCTGCTTATACCGGAATGGCAATTTTTATTATTGCAGGTAAAGGCGCTGGTCAATACGGTTATATTGATTCTTACAATTCTGGTACAAAGATAGCTCAAATTCGTAAGTGCAGCGATGGTACAGCTGGTTGGGATCATGTAATTGGTTCAGCAATTGAGACTACACTCGATGATACTACTCAATATATAATTGAACCAAGATTAACATTTACTGCTCCACCATCTGGCTTGTATTCAAATACAGCAAAAGCCAGAGCAAAAGTTGAAGCAGGAAAAATTGTTGAAATTAGAATTTGGGATCCAGGTTCAGGATATGTATCTACACCAACACTAACAATAACAGATCCTAACAACACTGTTGAAGCACCGTTCTTAGTTAGAGTTGGCAATGGTGTTTTAAGACAACCAACATGGTCAAACAGAGGTACAGGATTCGTAACAGCACAGGCAACTGTAAGCGGCGATGGTTATGCAGATATGTATCAACCAGGACAGTATGTACAGGTTAAGAATCTAACAGATATTCCTCAAGCAGGCTCTAACGTAACATTTGGCGGACTATCGGGACAGTATTATAAACTTGTTTCTATTACAGGTTTATTAGGAAGTCCTGGTTCTTATTCAGGACGACTACAGATAAGCCCAGACTTGTCAATTACTGATGCTCCTGAGCATGAAGAGGGTGTTGAGATGAGAATTCGTTACAGTCAGGTTCGCTTAACTGGTCACGACTTCTTGGATATCGGCACAGGAAACTTTGCAAATACCAACTATCCAGGCACACCTCTCACTAACCCAGATCCTACAAAAGAAACTAACGACTTTGGTGGTGGCCGCGTGTTCTACACTAGTACAGACCAAGACGGTAACTTTAGGGTTGGATCACTATTCAGTATTGAGCAATCAACGGGTATTGCTACACTAAACGCAGATGCCTTTAACATTTCAGGCCTACAAGAACTACAGCTTGGTGCTGTAACCTTGGGCGGAACTAGTGCTGTTATTACTGAATTTAGCACTGACGGTACATTTACAGCTAACAGCGATAATATTGTACCAACACAGAAAGCTATCAAAACCTACATTGCAAGCCAAATTGGTGGTGGCGCAGGCGAACTAAACGTAAACAGCATTACGGCTGGTCTAGTACAGATTTCAACCAATGAAATTACTACAACCAGTGGAGTTCAAATAAATACGCTACAAAAAGTCAATTTTCAAGCAGGTATTGATGGACATCCGCTTGCAATGAATTATTTCTTATTACAATAATGGAGAACACATAATGGCATCAGGAATTTTAGGAAGATCAAACTTATCTGCAGGTGTTAATACAGCAGTATACACAGTGCCTGCAAGTACGTTTGCTGTCGTATCTGTGTCTATTTTAAACAGAAGCAACAACGGCGTTGCTATTAGGCTAGCAGTTTCTGATACTAGCACGCCCGCCGCTGCTGATTGGTTAGAATATGACACCACTTTGGATCCAAAGCAAGTATTAGAAAGAACCGGTATAGTTATGCAGGCCGGCAAAGTTCTAGTAGTTTATTCATCAACAGCTAATGTTAATGCAGTTGCTTTTGGAATAGAGACATCTGCATAAATATATTAACGAAGGAATATACAAATGGCAAGATATATATCAACATCAGGAACTGCGCTAGCAACTGTACGTACAACCGGTACAGGTATTACAGCGGTAGCTAATGATCGTATTGTTTGCACTGGTGGCGGATTTACAATAACACTGCCTGCTTCACCGCTTGAAAATGATACTATTCAAATTATTGACGCAACCGGCGTGTTCGGCAGCAGCAACGTAACTGTTGGTCGTAATGGTAACAAGATTCAAAACTTAGCAGAAGATTTGATCTTAAACATTAACAACACAGCAATTACATTAGTTTGGACTGGTGCTACATACGGTTGGTTAATTATTAGATAATATAGGGCAAAAAGCATGGCAACACTTAAACAATTTTTAGGTTTATCTTCGACTGTCGAAATACGAAACCTATTTGTATACAACACCAATCAATCAGATCACCTCGATGGGGGCCGTTGCTGTTGCTATGTTGTCCCTAGTGGAATTACACAAGCATACGTTGAATTGTGGGGTGGAGGCGGATCAGGTAGCGGAAGCTGTTGCTGCCAGTGGACATACGCAGGTGCTACACCTGGTCAATATGTTCTAGAAAGATTTGCAGTTAGTAGCGGACAAGCTCTTACAATATGTGCTGGTGGATCAGGATGCTGTAGTACAACATGCTGTGGCTTTGCTGGATTTCCTAGTTTTGTTTCTAGAAGCGGAACAATACTAGCTTGCGCACCTGGCGGAATAGGCGGATGCCAACTTTGCTTCTACAAAGGCTTTAACTGTACAGGTGTTTGCGTTCCAGCTAACAGAATGGATATGGGATTCTGCGGAGATCTTTCGCAATGTGTATTCCAAGGTTTCAGTCCAACACATAACTTCTGTGCTAGTGATCTATTTGAAGCTGCTGCCGGTTCTCCAAAGTATTCACAGAATGCTCGCGTAGGCGGTGCGTTTTGTGCTTACGAATTTACAAAGATGGGCTGCTGTTATAACGCAAACCATTGGCCAGCAGGACCAGGTGCAGGCGGATCAGCTTGCGGCGGCGGATGCTGCTGGGGCGGATGGGGCGCTGGCGGCCTAGTTGTTCTAACATTTTACGGTTAAAAGGTAATACAGACATGGGATCAAAAATAAACAATATTATAACAAAAACATTTAGTTATCCTCTACCAGATGACTATTTGTATCTAACAAATTCTCAAAATAAAACTGGATCTTACACATAGACAGGTCCTGACAAAGTTTGGGTTTTTATTAACAACGAAACAAAGAAACTAGATAGCGGATTACATTATACCGAAAGAGATGACGGTGAAGACATTCCTACACCGGCGGGATATACTAAGGTCTGCGTAGATGCAAACACTGATCCTGAGATATTAAGTATTCTTTGGCAAGGTGATAACGATTATAGTAGACTACCAACAAAGGTAGAAAACCTACCAGACGGAAGCACATATACTAGACCGGATCCTACACCACCAGACCATACGTTTGAGTTGATGGATTGCGAATACGACCTAGAAGCTAAAGCATGGAAGAAGCCTCTTCCATGGAAGAAGCCCCATATGGACTGGGACGGTATAAGAAAAGGTAGAGAAGGTTTGCTAAGAGAAAGCGATCTTATTCTGTCAACAAAAGTTTTAACAGACGAGCAAAAAGCTCAACTAGAAGAATATAGACAAAAATTAAGAGATATACCATCGTTATTTGAAGGTATTGATCCTTGGAAAGTTCCATTTCCTGATATGCCGGAGGGATTAAGATAAAATGGCAACACTAACCCAACTTTTTCCGGTAGCTAACTTTTTATCAGGTGCGGCCGCCGGAAGTTTTAATACAATATATGTTTATAACACTAGCGTTGACACTGTCAACAACGGTGGTCGTTGCTGCTTATTCACCGTTCCTGCAGGGACTAGTTGGATTAGATTTGAACTATGGGGTGGTGGCAGTTCTGGCCCAGGCGGCTGCTGCTGCCAGCAACCCGCACAGTCAGGCGGTGCAGGTGCCTATGCAAGAAAAACTGTTGCTGCAACTGTAGGAAATACCTATACAATTTGCGCAGCTGGTAGTGGTTGCTGTATAGCAACCTGTTGCGGAACTGAAGGATTTCCTAGCTTTGTTTCAGGGGGTACTGGCGCAAGTACTGTAGCAGTTTGTGCTGCTGGTGGTCCTACTAGTTGCGGACAATGCTTCATGTTTAGTGGATGCTATTATACAGGAGCAACAAATACCTGTAGAAGCGGCAGTTATTGTGGACAAGATTTTGGGCTTCCTGCTATCTCAGGTGCTAACATTCAAAGTACTTGCGGATACCAAAGCTGGCAGTATGTACCTAGCGGACCGTATATTGGTCCGGGCGTAAGACACAGTTTTGACTATTGTCAAGCTGGCGCAGGCTGCTATATGATCGGTGGTCATGCTAGCTTCCCAGGCGGAGGTGGCGGCGGCGCACAAGTATACGGCGGCGGATGCTGTTGGGGTAGCCATGGCGCTGGCGGACTAGTAATTATATCATACAGGTAAGAACAGACATGGCAAATTTAAAAGATTTACTTTATACAGATGCTGGAACTATAACAACAATTACTCTAAGAGAGTTTGTTGTTGGAAATCCAAGCCAATCAGCAAATAACGGCGGCTGCTGCTGCGCATGGACTGTACCTGCTGGTGCTAGTTACATCAAATTTGAAATGTGGGGCGGCGGTGGCGGCGGTGGCGGCTCATGCTGCTGTATGCAGGGCTTCCCAGGCGGAAACGGTGCATACGCTATTAAAGTTTTACAAGGCGCACAAGTAGTTCCTGGCTGTGTTTATACAATTTGTGCTGGTGGCTCGTCAGTACAATCAAACACCAACAACGGCTGCATGGGATATGACAGTTATGTAATTGGAAACAACCTTAGTAACTTCTGTGCTAAAGGCGGAAGAAACGGATGTACTAACTGTAACTCATTCCAAGGCAACTGTTACCAGTGCGCACAGTGTCACTATCAGTGTGGCGCTTTTGGTGGCGACTTGTGTGTATGGGGTTCTTGTGGCGCTATGAGAGTTACAATGTACTGCTTTGGTAATTCACATCAGTGGGCTCCTGCTGCTCCCGGTACTGTAAGCGGACCAATAATCGGTCCTAGCGGTTGTACATGTAATGGTGTTTGCGGCGGATTCTTATTCCCTCCAGTTTATCCAGGCGGTGGCGGCTTCTCAGCACAAGCACACAGTGGCGCATGTATGTGCGGATATTGGGGTGCAGGTGGCGCAGTTTCAGTTACATGGGGTTAATAAGATGGCAATTATAAGAAGACAGTTTACATATCTACTAGCTGACGATTACCTAGCGCAAACAGGTGATTTAATGAAGTCAGCAGATTGGACTTATGTTGGTCCTGATGAATTTTGGATATTTTTACTAAAAGATTCAGGTAAGCCAAGATGCTACAATTTCTTTACTAAAGAAATGAACGGTGACGTCATACCTACCCCAGAAGATTGTGTAAAATATTACGTAGATGCTAATGCAGAACCACTACTTGCTACACTCTTGGGTGCTAGTGAAATGGTAGATGGTGCTTCATTGCCACAGCATACAGAAACTTTACCAAACGGCGAAATCTATACACGACCTAGAGATCCCATGCCAGATCACACCTATGATATGACTGAAATGTATTATGATTTTGAAAAAGAAGAATGGGTATTTCCGTGGAAAAAAACATGGGTAGAATGGTCTGATCTTTTAGTACAGCGTGATAGAATGTTAGAAGATGCTAATCTTATGATAGCTCGTATATCTGATTTCCCTCAATTTTTGCAAGAAAAGATACAAAAATTTAAGGATGATTTAGATAATTTAGAAACTACCTGGGCAGGATACCCAGCATATAAAGTTTGGTTACCAGTTAACCCATTGGGTTAAGTCATATTTAAAAAGCCTTTGACAGCTACCTTATAAGTAGTTTATAATACTACTTGTTTATAGGAGACAAAATGCGGTCAAAGGCTTTTTTTATCAATGGTGGCGCCGGTAGAGTAATATGCGCAATACCAGCATTAGAAAAATATCAAGAAGAGTCCGGCGATAAAGATTTTTTAATAATCTGCGAAGGCGGTACTGATTTTTTCAAAGGCCATCCAACCCTTTATCCCCGAACATACGATCACTGGCATAAGAATTTATTTGAAGACAAATTAATTCATATGGACATTGTATCTCCTGAACCTTATCGCGTGTGGGAATACTTTAATCAAAAGTGCAGCCTATCTCAAGCATTTGACATCGCAATCAATAATAAAGGTATTCGAGAACTACCTCGACCAACATTAAAACTGTCTATTGACGAACTACTAACAGGTAAAAACATTGTTAAAGAAGTTAAAGCAAAGACAGGTAAAGATCAAGTTGTAGTGTTTCAGCCGTTTGGTAGGGGTGTAATTGTACAAGACAATATGATCACTGATCCGTCAGGACGAAGTTTTGAAGGCGACAGTGTTATCAACATAGTAAAAAGACTACAAAAGAAATATGCAATAGTGTTCATGGCAGAGTTTGGTGTAGACTTTGCTAAACATGGATGCCCAGCACCAGTTGCAGCACCACAGAATGCTACTATTAGACACTGGGCTGGAATTATCAACGAAGCAGACTATTTCTTAGGCTGCGACAGTGTAGGACAGCACATAGCCTATTCATTAGATAAACCAGCAACCGTAGTTGTAGGTAGTACATTTAAAGAAAATATATCATATCCTAACTGTGAGAAATTTGATGTCTTAGATATGGGAGAAGATCGTAGAAGATATAGTCCTATTAGAATCACTGTAGATGAAGTTGCTGATAGAACTAACGAAGGCATCATGGTAATGAACGAAAAGATAGAAGAAGTAATAGCACAGACAGTTGAAGAAGGTATTGTTAAGCACGTTCTAGGGAAGAAGAAATAAGCAATGAAACGTTTATTTGTTTTTGGATGTAGCTATTCAGCTTATTCGTGGCCTCTATGGTCAGATTTGCTCAGTTGCGAATATGATGAATTTCATAATTGGGGTTTAGCAGGTTTAGGAAATCGTGCTATATGTGAACGACTAACAGAGTGTCATTTAAAACATAATTTTACTAGTGAAGATACTGTTATAGTACAGTGGTCTACACATTTAAGAAATGATTTTTTCCACCAAGCAGGTCAACTAACAGAACGTGTTCCAGGGTGGAAAACTGCTGGCAGTGTGTTTAACTATTTGAATCAGCCTCTGTATGATAGGAAGTGGTTAGAAACATTTTTTGATGAAGAAGCATACTTTATGCACACACTTCATTTTATTCATCTAGCACAGAATCTTTTAGAAAACACTGGTGCTACTTGGAGAATGACCAGTATTGGAGAAATACGCGACTTAGGTACTGACATAGATCTAAATCCGCGATATGGCGAAAAAACTATCTTTAAAAAAATTGAAAATTTATTTACTAAGGATAAAGAGAAATATTTCGCTTATAAAGTAAC
>JACCDX011314548.1_pt1 | contig 18857 bp, 28 predicted proteins | sample 7449681 | NCBI WGS metagenome assembly JACCDX01 (sample SAMN15323450, study PRJNA562643) | freshwater metagenome | isolation source: river surface water | place: USA:Blue River Watershed | collected 2017-08-18
AATTTAATAGATACCCATTTTGGATACTTAAAGCATCAGAGTCTGACAAAAATGATATGCCATTGAAATATTCATATCGTTACGAACCAAGCGATACGATTAATGATTTACCAAACAACGTTGCTGTAGTGATTCTATTAAAAAACCCGGGAATATAACTATTTTAAAATAATGTCATGATTAAACTTAAAGACATATTACGGGAAATTACATTGGGGAGCGTAGAACCCTATGCGACCCATTTCGAGTGGGTGGATAAATGGGGTGACCGAGATTCATGGGAATGCAAGTTCACGGCCGATTCCCAGCCCATACTAATGAACATACATCATTTTTCTAGAAGTGCATTTGCTGATTCAGGAACATGGGAATTTGCTTTCTTTGCACAAAGTAAAGATGCTGCGGGTTGGACGGTGCGCGGTGACCGAGGTACTGCTGCGGGACAAGTATCATACTTGCGTTTAATAAAGACCATCGGATTAGCATTGCGCGATTTCATTGATACGGTACCCGGTGTAGATGTAATCGACATTACGGGATCGGATGAGGGTATAGGCGAGAAAGGCCCACAAAAAACGGCCATCTATCGCCAATTGCTGCAATCTAACCCCATGATGTCGGAATTTGATCTTAAAGAGTGGGCTGGTAAATTATTCATGATTAGGAAAAATATTTCACGTGCTGATGCAACGGGTGTAAAGGATCGTCCTAATGATGCGGAATTCCAAGCAGCGGATCAACGGGCGCAGACTGCAAGTTGGGGTACTGGACCTGTTACTTTGACTGCTGCGGAACGAGAACGAATTGCGAACCCATGATGAGCGGTCCTGGAAGGACGCTCTATTAACCATAACAATCGTACTAACGTTCTATGTATTTTACAACGTACTATATTTATTTTAAACATTAAGGATTTGAATCATGATCAAACTAAAAAATATTTTATCCGAAGGATATGCGTGGGAACGCAAAGCAGGCCAACCTTTACCAACACTTAAAGATGTTCAAGAAGCATATGATGCTAAAGGTGTAGAAGATGCATCAGACGAAGCCAATGAGGCTGCTAAACCTGATTATATCGATGCAGATGGCGACGGTAACGAAAAAGAATCTATGAAAAAAGCATTTGCTGATAAAGAGGCTGATAAAAAAGTCAATGAAGAAGAGACAGAAGAAGAAGCTGACCATGCTGCTGATGAAGCTGGAGAAGATTTAGATGTGTTAAATATGGGTTCTTCTATAGAAGAATCAAAATTTTGGGGACGTGTAAAAGGCAACTTACATGGCCATGAGTATATTTTAAAAGAAGCTTTTAAAAAATAGTGCAAACCGGTGACAAATAAATTAGTGCGTCTTATGGCGCACTTTTTTTGTGTTCAATATTTATTAATATGAATAAGTTATTTGCTTTTATATTAGGATATATGTCAATCATAGGCCTAGGGTTATATTCGTTATATGAATTTTTAAAAAGGGATAAACATGGCCGCAAAAGCAAAAACAAACACAGTAAGTAGTTACATTCAGAAGCCGAAAGTAAAACGACCTGGAGTTCATGCAAAAAGTAAAATGAGTAAATTGAAAACGAGTAAGAATTATACGAAAGCATATCGCTCACAAGGAAAATAAAAAAGGAATAACATGTTTGAAAAATTAATTTCAACCTTAATGGCATCTAGAGATCAAGCTCATATCTTTCATTGGCAAACAACCGGTGCAGGATCTTTTGCAGCACATTTAGCGCTAAATGCATATTATGATGCTATACCAGGTTTAACTGATGCATTAGTTGAATCACATCAAGGTAAACATGGAATACTTAAAGGATATGAACCAGCTGAACGTTTTGATGAATATTCAAAAGAGGGAGCTATTAAGTACTTTAAAGCATTAGCTACATATGTTGATCGCGTATATAATAAAATTCCAAAAGAAGATACAAACATCATTAATCAGTTAGATGGAGTTAAAGATTTAATTTATACTACAATTTATAAATTGGAGAATTTACAATGATAAACATATTCGATCACACAAACCCGAAGCATATCCAAATTCTTCGTGAAGAAATTGCCCGGGCAAAAAATTTAATGTCAGAAGCATATTCAGCTGATCGGCTTTGGGGTAATATGTTACCAGATGAACGTAAAGGTGCGTTATATACAGCCAAAGTAGAAGATCCAGATGAATATTTAGATGTACGGTGGGATGATATACCAGCTGATATTCAAGACTTAATTGATTTATCAGATTATGAACGAGCAACTGAAAATCAAACTGGTAGAAGTTTATATCGTGGCACAAAATATGCAATGACTCAAGATCCATTAGCTAATCGTTTTGTAATGACATTTTTACGTCAACGTAACAAAGCTGCAATCGAAGAATTAACAGTTGCAGAGATGTCTGATTTAAATGTTAAACTTTGGCGCTTTGTAAAACGCAATGAACCAAAAATTACGTCTTCAGGTCAATCATCAATGACAGCTGACGATTACAAAGCAGGACAAGGCCGCGGCGGCTGGCAAGGAGACTAGAATGGAATCAGGGAGTTACACGTTTTATTTATATCATTGATACTGATAAGCAAGGCAATGAAACAAAACGTTTTTTAAATATTGCATGCATTCAACAAATATTTCAACAAGGCGACGATGTGTATATTGAAATGACAGATTATACAGAAATGCGTGTAAAAAATACTAATATCAACGTATTTATGGATCGATTTATTTGATTCAAATATTTATAATAAATTAAAAGAAAAAGGTTTTTATGACATCACAAGAATTATTTGAGACGATGAAAGAGCATTGGTTATCTTTTGAAGAGAATCATGTACGCTTTACAGAAAAAGGAACAAAAGCTGCTGGCGTTAGAGCACGTAAATCAATTAACGAATTAAAAAAATTATCTAGCAAATATCGATCAACACAATTAGCAGAATCTAAAGTAAAATGAAATCATTGATGGAACAGGTGTTAACGCCAATTCTTCAACAGCTTATTAATGAGCAAGCTGATCCAATGGCTGCAGCTCCAGCACCAGCTGGGCCTGCAGGCCCTGGTCCAGAGATTGAAACAAACAACGCGCCTGGTTCTTCTGATGATTCTCCATTTACTCCTGCTGAAAAAAAATTCTTAGGTAAATTTGATGCATATGGAACAAAACAATTAGGTGTTATATATTCTATATCAGATATTGGCATACGAGAATTTCTTAACAGATCTGGAAAAGATTTGAATTTGAATTCTGCAATATTACTTTCGTTATTACATAATGGCATAATTAAAATCATTCCTTATACAGGTTGGGGTAGAAATGATGATTATACTATAGAATTGCAGTTATCATTGGATGATATTGCTGGATTAGGCGATGAAGATCGCAAAAAAATAGAAAAATCTAGTGGCGATGCAGCTGCTGGCGGTGATATGCAAGTTTCTAGCTTTTTAAAATATGGAAATATTCTTAAAGAAAGTGCTAAAATTGCAAAAATTTTCCTAGAAATTCCACTTTCTGAAGGTAAGACGCCGAATATTAAAATTTATACCAATCATTCTCGCTTACTTAAACGATTTCCGAAGGAATTTATACATCATTTGCGTAAAATCGTAAATACAATGGATAAAAAAACCAAAAATAAGTTAGAAAAAGAACAATTATTAGCAGATATATTAGATAATTTGCAAATCAATCTAAATTTAACACCTAAAGATGTTAAAAAATCATATGAATTTTATAGAAATCAAAAACGTCTGCAAAAAGCATTAAATAAAGATAAATAATATTTTTGAAAACAGCGTTTTTTTATATATAATATTAATATAATTTAAAAAATTTAAATAAATGAGTTATTACATTGCAAAAGTCCAATTAACGGATACAGTTGACACCCCTAAAGGTGCAAAAGAGAAAAAAGTTACAGAAACGTACTTAGTAGAAGCACTTTCAGTTACTGAAGCGGAAGCAAAGGTTGTAAAAGATTTTCAAGGATATACCTTAGACTTCGAAGTAAAATCAGTTTCGGCAAGTAAAATCATTAAAATTATTGAATAATGCCATATAAAGCTGGAGACGAAGTAATCGTAACATCTGAGGGTGTTAATAAAGTCGGTGTTGTTTTAGATCGACGTGTTATAAATAAATCATCGGTGTATGATGTATTATTAGAAAATCGCAGTGCATTAGTTATGTTAAATACATCAAATAGTATGCGAAATTACATTAATAAAAATCTTACCGAAAAGCTATGTGAAAGCGGTCAGATTCAATCTACAATTCCTTATAAAGATTTGGTTGCAAATGAACAATTACCTCATCTAGATGCAAATTCTGCAGGTAAAGCTTCTTGGTAATCATATAAAACTATAATTTATGGATGTTAATGAATTAACAAATCAAATTCTAAATAATCTTCAAAATACCGACGAACAGTATCAACGTTGGGACACTTTAACACCAACTGATTCAGATTATATGATGTATAGTCCTAGATCAGTTGGTTATAATACAACTGCAGAACAACGATATCTCATGCAAAATTTATTAGTTGGCTATGCCGGCGGTTCATTGTTAGATATCGGTTGTGGTCGTTGTGATTTATATGATGTAGCACGAGAAATGGCTGCGTTAAATAATGACACTGTATTTTATAGTGCCATAGACCATAATCCTATAATGACTACATTAGGCGAAGAAAAATGGGGCTTAAATGATATTCAAATAGGCGCATTTGAAACTGCTAAATTTAATCCACATGAATGGGTTGTAGCATCAGGCGTATTTACACAACGTCGTTGCGAAACAGAAGATGCAGATTTACAAAAACTATTCGAAGATATTGATATTTTATATAATACCGCAACTCAAGTAGTATCATTTAATCTTCTTTCACCAATTAATACTACACACCATGATGGTTTCTTTTATGTACATCCTGGTTTGATGTTAGATATGTTAATCGAAAAATATCAAAACGTTGTGTTGAGACACAATTATTCACCAGACGTTTATACAATATTAATTTACAAATTTTAAAAAACTTATGTTAAAAAGTATCAATCAGCCATGGGCTATTTCTGAAAAATATGCAAATCGTTATGGCGAAACATGGACTAATTTAGATTTCATTTTTGAAGATAAAATTTCAGCTGAAAACTTCAAAACAGACCCAATGAATTGTACAATTGGAACGTTACATGTTGCAGGTCAACGCATCATGATGCGATATAAAGATTTAATTGCATATACAAAACAAATTAATACATATACTAATAATATGTATGCATCGAGGCCTTCGAAGACGGAACAATTTTCAATTGATATTAAAGGTCGTACCGTATTATTAGCTAAACATGAAATTGCAAAATTAAATGAAACTTTAGCAGATGCATTAGATGTTTCCATGAGAAATTATGAGCTAGGATTATATTTATAATAGATGAAACAAGACATTTACATTTATTATTTTAAAAATGATACTAAGTGTGAAGCTTTGGGACGTGTAATGGCAACGAGTTTGGACGAAGCACGCGAATTAATTTCAGAGAGAAAAGCATTGAATGTGAATCTTATTTCTGATTTGTTTGTAATTAAAAAACTCGAAGATCATGAAAACATTATTCAACTTGATAACAATTGACAATGTTCAATATAATTATTTTGCACAACTAGATTCTGCAGATAAAGTTTTTTATCTGTTTGATGTATATGAAATGCATACCGTTAGTACAACTAAAGCAATCGATTTAACATCTTTCTTTGAAGACGTACGAAATTCAATGGATAATGGAGCTTCTGTTTCTCGAGATATTTTTCCTGACAACGTTGATCGAGTAGATGTAATGATTGATGATCAAAATATCATGATCGAATCTAATAAATTAGGTGCCGTTCGCCATGTTGCTAATAAATTTATGGAATCTGGTTATATTTTAAGCAGAGATAAAAACATGGAAAAAATGTTTCGAAAAGATAAAATTACTCGTTATATGCGAATTTTTAAAATAATTAATCACGTATCTACAATTTGTCTTAACTAATGGCAAAAAAACAATCGATTCCAGAAAACATTCAAAAACAATTTGAGAAGCCGCAGTTCCGAGAAGGAGATGCGGTTTTCTTTGTTTGGTTAGGTTCAAAAAAATATGGTTATGTTACAACATTTAAAAAGGTTAATTGGGGCATTCAATATACGGTTGAATCAGAGGGTGTCCGATATCCTTGTGGCATTGAAATTAAAACGTATAAAACAACGTATACAACAGGATGCATCCGATTTGATGACACTAGATCAATTGGACAACAAGAACTCATTACACGCATCCAAACCGGACATCCAAGCACATATTCAGAACTTTTTATCGACACCCGAAGGACAGAAGTACAAAGCAGAAGCGAGTCTACAACTAGCAAACGCGTATCTGTACAAAATAGTAAACGAACTAAATCAACCAGATCTGACAACCCGGCAACAAATGCTATTCAATCTAGCGCTAATGGAAATACTTCGAGAAATAGAAAAAAACGAGGAAATTCTGAACTCGACGCAGCAATAGAAAAGCAACGTAATTTTTTAAATGGGTTTATTAATTAAAACGTTTTGTTTTACTTGCTGTACTGAAAATACCATTTTTGCAAGTTATATTCTGTTTGATTAATTTTATTTTTATCAAAATCAACGTTGTACATATCACTTTTCCATTGTTCATACGAAGGAAATTCAGACATTTGTAAATAGCCTGGATATGTACTAGTGCCTTTTGATGAATCTAACCAATATTTAAAATCTTGATACCACGGTATAAATTTAACATTTCTCTGTCTACCCCAAATTATTGCGGATGTCGACGGTCTTTGCCCGGGGTGCTTAATAATATAATCTTTTAACTCTATAAATAACGAACGATCGTTCGTTGAAACTGAACTATTAGATTTGTATATATCAAACCAGTTTTGTATTGATGCATTATCAATCTTCCAAGCAACTGTAATAGGATTTTTTAATGTTTTTAATCCTCTATTTACTATTTGTTTTATATTTTTACTATTATCAGATTTATTAGTAGTTTCTTGTTTATCTAAATAATAATCTTCAATTTTTTGTAGTTCTTTTTTAAATTTTTCATCCAATCCTCTGTTTTTACCCAATGCTTTTGAAATATTTTTAGCATCACCCTCTCGAACATTTTTAGGATGTTCTATCCAACCTTTTATAGTAACGCTAACTTTAGATCGTTGTAATGCAGCACGTATTTGTCGTATATCTTGTTTAGATAACATCATTAAAGCATCATAATCTTTTTGAGATATAGTACGTTTTTTTAGTTCAATTTTCAACAAATCTTGTAGTTGTTTTTCATTGTATTTACCTGTAGCTAAAAATAATTTGTCAATTTTTTCAAAGTACCAACCCGCAGTCTCAGCAGCTTCTGTTCCATTTCTGGCTGTTTTAATTGTCTGCAACATTTTTTTAGGTAAATATGAAACGCCTTTGAAACATAAACTATCTGTGCCTCTACATAAATATAATGCTATTACAATTGCTGCAATACCTTCATAGCCAAGTTCATTCATGAGCCAGCCCAAAGCATCATAAATATCTTTTTTGGCAGCTTTATCCTGTACTCCTGGTTTAAGTTTATTTTTACCTAAAAATTCTTGAACTTTTTCTGCCAATTGTTTATTTTTACTACGTAACACGCCTAGGCCATTAGTTTTTGACATAATTGCCGAAATAGCTCCGCCATCTGTTTTTGGATTCATTTTACTAGTTAAATGAGTTAGTATCGGAATCCAAACATCCCATTCGCCTTTATCTATAAAGGTTGATAAAAAACTTGAAAATGATCCTTTGCCGTTGTCGTTTAATAACTTATTTACTTTGTAAAACACTGTAGAATTTGTTATACGTTTCACGGCAGCAATTAATCTAGCTTCGTCATCATTATACCATTTAGTAGAATTAATAATTTCTACTGCAATGTTATATGCTAAATTATTAAGATTGACTGGCGTTGTTGTAGTTGTAGGTTTTTCTGTTTTTGTATCAGTTTTTGTATCAGTTTTTGTATCAGTTTTTGTATCAGTTTTTGTATTAGTTTTTGTATTAGTTTTTTCTTTTCCTGTTGTAGGTTTTTTTGTTACATTAGTCGTCGAAGTATTAGTATCTCCCGTTGCACCTACGCGTTTATTTGGATCAATTTTTAATCCTTGTTCGGAAATAGTCACACTGTTATGATCAATTAATGATGTTTTAATTGTTTCTTCTAATATAATCGTCGATAATGTTTTCATATTTATAAATATTTTATTGATTAGTTTTTACTTTTGATAATTCAGATGTTTTAACCCAAAATTCAATTCTTTCGCCAGGCGTTCTCATTTCTTTTGGTATAGTTATAAATGAATATTCTCCTAATCGTTTTTCTTCTTGTACTACAATTAGTCCATTTGTTTCTGGCTGGCCATTTATAATTTTATTTCCTAGATTAATCCATTCTGGAGTAGTATTCGGAACATGTGCATATATCGTAATACTTTGTCCTGGTTTTTTCTTGAATGCACGAGATTTAGATCTAAATCGTTTAATGAGCATATCTACATCCTTACCCCATTCAGCTCGTTGCTTTTCATTCATTTGTTCGGTAGTCCAATCGTTCCACCAATTTAATGCTGGCTCTATATTTTTCATTACTTGTTCAAAATACCAAAAATTTACGCCTATTTTAGTTCCTTTAGAAACAGGAACAACCCATTTTGAGTTAATTCCCAATCGACGAGCTAAATCTAATACTGCAGTTTCCGGGGCTTTGAAGAATTCTTTTGTAACTCGCGCTAATAATTTCATTGCATCGAACATTGGTTTCAATTCTTCCATATAATAATTTACTGAAACTTGTTTAACTGAATTCAATGCGTTCGTCGCCCAACGTTTTATGGGGTTAGGTGCTTTATCTTTTAATGTTTGTAAAATATTTTTAACAAATTTTAATGATCTCGAGAATCCAGAACGAATTGCTAACTGTATTGTATTAACAATAGCTTCGCCTTTTCCTAAAATTTTACCTAGCGGAGTATTTGCAATCGTTTTAGTTATAGAAAATAACATTTTAAACATACCTTGCGATATTTTTAGTAATATTCCGCCATTCTTTATCCATTTAACTAATGATGCAAATTTTTGAGCAATTGGCTTCATCAACTTTGCTCCGCCGGCACCAGAAAATATTCCTATACTATCAAATATTAAATCTAACCATGCTTCTGAATTTCCTTCTTGTATTCTAGATATATCATCTGCTGCTAATATACCAAATAATACAGCAACTGGTAACTTTGTCCATGGAGTTGGAACCAATGCTAAAGTTGTAGTTACGCCAATACCTATAGGCGAATATACCATACTTCGTAATCCACCTGGAGCATTGATAAAACTACTCCACGTGTTATGTTGTAAATAATATTCAGTTGACACAAACGGCCGAAGTATTATATCACTAACGTCGAATCCATCTTGTTGCGATTCAATATCTTTTTTTCTAATTTCATTATATAATGCATCATCATATATCATTGTATTGATTTGATTGATCCAACGTCCTGGTAGTTCGCCATATTTAGTTCTATTATATAAATTAGAACGACCCGATGCAACTGCTAGAGCTGTTTTTAAATCATCATAAGAAACCATTTTTTTAACAGTCCAATCATATGATGATTTAGGTAATACTTGATAAAAATGAATTGCTGCTTCAAGTAAATCTTTAGCTTCTAAGAAACTTTTTAAATATGCAGCAAGGCCACTTCCGGATAATTTTTGAATTATTTTTAAAACTGCAGTATATTGTTTTACATTGCGTATTTGTTTAATAGCATTTAATGCTGAAGATTCATTATCTATAAACGTGCCTTTAGCATCATAAATTTGTTGAGCTATTTTCTTAGCATCGAATTTACTTGATGCAGTCCCAATTTGTTTCATTGTAGCACGTTGTTCAAAAACGTTGTGAATTTCTTCCTGTATGATTTGTTCTAATGTCAGTGATACATTCATATTAATAAATATCATCTAAAAAAGTTTAGGGTTTGGTTGGATTTGATTAATTTATTTATTATAATAATAATATAATTAACCAGTTAAATAATTAAAATAAGAGACATGAAAAATTTATTCCTTTCCGTAGTAGTATTTATTTCTGCTAACGCATTTGCTCAAAGAAATGCACAAGACAGTTTGAATCTTGTTAAAGTTCAAGAAGTAAAACAAATTGTTAACCAAAAGCTTTCCGGTACAGTAACATCACAAGATGTTTTAGATTTTGTTACATATATTTGGAATTCACAGTCAACAACACCGGCTTTTCAATATATTGATTTATTGAATCCGGATTTATTTGCATTGAATGCAGATACAAATCAAAAAGTTGATTTAAATTATTTGAATCAAGCATTTACTCAATTAAAAGATAAGAAAAATGTACGAGTAGAATATATTGGAATTGAAGATTACTATGATTTCTATGATGCTGCTCATAAAAAAAGTGATTATATTTTAATGTATAAGATTCACTTTGTTAATTCTACTAGTTTTGGTCCTACTACATCTAATTCTGTAGATTTACAAATCGATGTAATTAACGGCAAAGTATCAGCACTTTTTTATGTTTTAGAAAAAATCTAATCAGTAAAATAGGGGGGCAAAGCCCCCCTATATTTTTTATTAATTATATTAGTACAATTAACCTGCAGTTGTATTTAATGTGTTATATAAATCAAGTATTTCTTTTTTCAATTCAGGCCAAACGGCATTCGGACCTGCTTTTTTCAAAACCATATTTATAGTTTCGCCGCCAACTGGAGCAAGTTTCCCATCAATGACTTTGAATGCATACATGTTCGAACTAACACGCGTGCCATCTCCTAACCAAATTTGACGGCTACCTGGCATTTCTTGAAGAGTTTGTGGATTTAATTTAAAATTTATACTAGCAAATCCAAATGGTGCTAATGCTCCTGTTAATTTGCTACTTTGAATTGATTTACCATTTACGTTACTTTCTTCATAACTAATAGCAAATGCATTTTTTAATGCAGGATCGATTGATAATTTTGTCTGTGTTTCAGTAGCTAGTTGCGTTACTGCTTGTTGTATTGCTGTTATTGGTAGAATCGGTTTATCAATTGCACAGCCATAGTTTCTAATCCATTCAGCTAAAGCATCTGGAGTTTTAAATTTACTACTACTATTAGTATCTAAACTATAAACATTATTTATGTTAGTAATAGTAAAAAACATTTGTTTACCGCTATTATCAGGATAACCTACAACTATATTTCCTGGTTTAAAACTACCATCTGGTTGCTTATTTATATAGCCTCTAACAACTCCCGGATACTTATTATTACCATTTCCGCAATTAAATGCAATTTCAACTTTTTTTGTTGGTGCCGGCGGTTTTGTTCCAGGCGTAGGTGGCGTTGTTGTTTCTTGTTCTTGCAACGTTTTAATGTTAGCTTCAGATAAATTCTTTACTCCAAAACGAAGCAGATTTTCTGCTAATGTATGTTTCATATATTCCTTTAAGGTTACTAATTTTTTAATATAAATATTTGGATATGTGAAAAAAAGTACTTATATTAATAGTATAAAAGAGAGAAAATGAAAAAGTTAATTATAATCCTATTCCCATTTGTTGCATTTACGCAAAATAAAGAAATTACATTTCGAACATTAGATTCCGTTGAAATTTATTTCTTGCAAGAATTGAATGCATATAGAAAACAAACATACACTAAAATTCCAGATATCATTAAAAGTGATGTTATTAGTAAAGCTAGTTTACATCATACCCGTTATTTGATCAATATGCATTCAGCTGATGGTATGAAACGAATCATTGGTCATGAAGAAATTGCTGCATTTAATGATGTTTTTTATCAAGGTTCTGATACATTATTATTCGAGCCAGGCGATCGTATACAATATTATGACACTGCAAATCATGTAGCACAATACAGTGAAATTTGTCAATCATTTCCGGCATATGAACGTACTTTAGAAGTTATAAGCCAACAAGAAATAGCTAAAAGAATTTTGCAAAACTTTATTGATAGCCCAGATCATAAATCAATTTTAGATTTATATCAATCCACACATATTGGTATTAGTATAATTCAACCAACAACGGGGCCATCTTCAAGTATCGTCATTTGTGTAAATTTATGTACTACATTAGATTCCAAATATTTTCTTCCAAATAAAGTATTACCTAAATATGGTAATAAGTTAATGGATATTCAGTAAAAAAGCGGGCTTCAAACCCGCTTTATTTTTTATATTATCGATTTCCAATTTTCTTTTGGTGCTGTTTATCTCTTCGTAGTTGCCAACGATTAGTTCCAGGCGTTAATGCATTTTTATTATGTTTAATTACCGGACCGGAAGAGTCATCGTTTGTTAACATTAATCCTAAATTTTGAAATGCTGCTTTAATTGGCCGGCGTTTAACAATTGTAGCTTTATCGCCTCCGGTTACTACAAGGCCGGCTTGTAATGAACGTTCTGTTTCTTTTTTACCTAAATAAATTAATTTAATACCAAATTGTTTAAATGTGCCTGATTGCGAATATTTTGCTGGTTCTGTAACTAATGTTTGAATTTTACCAGCTATGGTTACAGAAATTTGTGCATATTGACCTGGATTCGGATACTTTGATTTATCTCGTTTTTCATCAATTGCACCACCGGTGTTAGTAATTCGGATTTCTTTATTAATTCTAGAATCATTTAGAATTGATGTATCAATATAAGGAATTATCTTTAATTCATCGATAAATGTGCGCAGTAATTGTTCACTCCGTTTATTTGCTAATATTTTATTTTGACCAGAGTCTCCAGTTGCGTCAACTTGATCAAAACTTTTTGTTTCAGTACCATTATTTTCATGAGAATAATCTAAAACGCCTGATGATTGTTTCCAATAATTACTTGCAGATGCTAACACATCAAGTCCAGTTATTGTAAATTTTCCGCCGCCGGCAATAATATCTCGACCAGTCTGTGTTCTAGACTGCGATCCATTTTTTCCGTATTTTATAGTAAAAGTTGTATTAAATATTTGTTTCTTTATATTTTCAACCATTGCTGATGCTCCGGCTACATTAAATTTGCCGGCTGCAAATACTTCTGTGTTTACAGGCGTAGTCAATTCAATTGGCGATATATATTCTTCTGTAGTTGCCTCTTTTGTTTTCTTTTGAGCGATACCTTTTTCAATATTAACTAAAACTGTTGTAAGTGATTCTTTTTGAGAAGCAATATAATCTAATTCGCCTGTTGACCCATCGATGCGAAGATAATTAGCTTGTTTGCTAGCAATAGTACCTGCAGTCGAATTAGCTAAATTTGTATCATTAATTAGATTACTAATTGCCTCGCTAGCTTCTTTTTGTGCTTCTGGAGAATCTGGATTAGTTAATGAAATCTTATATTTTAACTCTGAAATATTTTCAGGTACTTCCATTTCACTAAAAGCCCATCGTTGAGATTTCGTAAAGAATTTTTTTAAATCTCTGCCAGCTTTTCTGCCTAACTCCGAAACTACCTCGCCATTAATTATTTGAAGTAATACATTATAAAACCCATCTGCTAATGCATTTTTAACATCAATTGGTAATTTTTTATATTGTTCAGATTCTGCTAAATCTTGCGACATCTTTGTAAGCATATCGTTTACTGAAACTAGATTTACATCTTTTTCTTTTGTTACTGTATAAGTGATGCCGCCCATAGCATCTTTTCTATCTTTGCCGCGCATCCAATTTCTATTACGTTCGCCACCAGTTGTATTAAATCCAATACTTTTCTTTTTAGTTACAGTGCCAGGTTCGTCTTCTTCTTGTTCATTAATTTTTTTAATAATTTCTTTATTTGATTCAGATAAATTTTTTACTCCAAATCGAAGAAGATTCTCAGCAATGATATTTTCTAATTTTTTCATATAGTTACCTTAAAGGTGAATTCTTTGTTATAAATATGTAAAATAATTAAAAATAACATTATTTTGATTCTTGCAAAATTTTTCATATAATATAAAAAAATCCTATGATACGTTATGGTTATTGTTGTATCAATCAGCAACTATCGTCCCAAGGCATTCGCACCGGACGTGCAATGATTGACCGCAAATTCAAGCTCGGCGGTTTACAGCTTGCATCCGACATTGCTTTGGCAAATGCCAAGGACTTATTGACTATTTTGCAATGGAATGAATCGCAAGGTATTCGTTTGTTTCGCGTTGGTAGTGAGCTCTTTCCTAGATGGAATCATTATCGCCTAGAAGATTTGCCAGGTATTAATGAGATTGCACAACATCTACGTGCTGCTGGTGATTATGCTTTAGCACATGGTCATCGCATTACAACACACCCTGGTCCGTTTCATATCTTAGGTAGTCCCGATGCCGTAGTTGTTGACAATTCTATTATTGGTCTTGAACGACACGCTGAACTTTTTGACCTTATGGGTTTTGCACCTAGCTTCGAAAATCTTATCAATATTCATATTGGTGCTACATATGGTGATAAGCCCGGTACCGTTGACCGTTGGTTGCGTAACTATGATCGGTTATCTGATGGTGTCAAGGCTCGTTTAGTTATTGAGAATGATGACAAAGCATCTATGTATTCAGTTCGCGAATTGTACAATACATTGTATGCTGCAGAAGGCATTCCGGTTACGTTTGACTATTGGCATCACACTTTCAATACCGGTGACTTATCCGAAGAAGAAGCATTCTTTATGGCTCGCGAAACATGGGAGCATCATGGTGTTACTCAATGCACTCATTACAGTGAGTCTCGTCGACGCGAGCAGCAACTTCTTATTGAGCGTATGTTTGATCATCATGGTATTTCATTAGAAGATTTGCCGAAATGGCCTACCTTTCATAAACAATACAAAGAGTTTACCAAGATCAAAGAGCAAGCTCATGCCGATTATATTACAACCACGCCGAATACATATGGCGTATTAGATCTAGATATTGAGGTTGAGGCTAAGGCTAAAGAATTGTCTTGGTGCAATTTAAATTTAGAGTATTGTCAAAATACATCATTAATTTTATTATAATATATTTATTATATATAATATTATTAATTAATAAAGGTTATTCATGAAAGCGTATTACAAATACAAAAACAAAGTTACTGATGATTTAGAAGATGCATATGAAATTATTAGAACTGTTGGTCGTTCAATTACTGAAGGTAAAACTGATAAACAATCAACATTAGATAATTTAGCACGTGCATTAAAAAAATTAGAGTCTGCAAAATATTATATCGATCGCGAATAAAATTCAAAAAAAAACATGAAATCAAAATCAACGCCGCCCCCAAAAGGGTTTAAAAGATTACAGTGCAAATATTGTGATAATATATGCGAACGAGTTGACGAAAAGGCAACAGCTGTAACATGTTGGAAATGCACTTCTAAATTAGTCCATGGGCAACATTTGGAAGTACGAAAATAATTTCATAATATATTTTTATGTTAGAAGCAGAAACAATTAAATCAAATTGGGAACAATACCGCCGAGCGGTAAATGATTATTTTCCAACACGCAAAGATCAACTTAACCGAATGTATGATGATTTTGAAGATCGCATGGTAATGATGCCAGCATCTTCAATAGCACATTTTCATAATGCATTCGCCGGCGGATATGTAGATCATGTACTTCGAGTTATTGCATGCACTGAGAAACTCTATGAGTCTTGGTCCGAGATGGGTGCAGATATGTCTGGTTATACCATTGAAGAACTTCGTTTTGCGGCAATGCATCACGATTTAGGTAAAGTAGGTTTTCCGGGCGATGGCAATGAAGTATACCAAGTTGAAACATCGGATTGGCATCGCAAAAATCAAAACAAGATGTATAAGCATAATGAAAATATTCCATTTACTATGGTACCAGATCTTTCAATTTGGTTACTCCAACAATATGATGTTAAGATGTCATGGACGGAGTATCAAGCAATTAAGATTCATGATGGAATGTATGATGATGCAAATAAACCATACTTTGTTGCTCGTTCAGCTCAAGCCAAATTAAAAACCAATTTGCCAATTATTTTGCATCATGGTGATCATATGGCAGCACAAATTGAATTTGAACGTTGGAGAAATAAAGATCGTGTTACACCTAAAGCAGTTGTAGAAAAAAGTAAAATTACAAAAAGTAATGGTTTAAAAAACCTAGCTGAAAATAATCCAGATGTTGAAAAAACATTGACTGATATTTTTAGTGCATTTAACGAGGAATAGTATGATAGCAGGTTTATTAATAGTTTTATTATTATTATTATCTATATATCTTACATTTAGAGTTTGGTATTTAGCTGGAGCATTAGCTGACGCACAAGATTACATTGAAGATTTAGAATCTACTAATCAATATATGTATGATAAAATTTCTAGATCGTATGACGCAATGCAACAAATTGATCGTTTAGGTGCATTTGAATCGGAAGATGAAGCGGGTACAACATTTCAACTTTTAAAACAAGTAATTGAAGAATTAAACGAAGAATTTGAGAATGGCACGGAAGAAAAAAAGTAACGTTTATTTCACAAAAATTACTGATATAGCAATTTCTGCGTATAATAAATCGGAAAATAATTTAGCACTACGAGAAAAAATATATAGAAGATTTATATATCCTGCATTTTTAAAACTTGCAGAAAATATTATTAATAAAGTTAAACCTGACTATATCGATTCAACATTTGTTGATTTACAAACTGATTTAGTTACATACTTAACAGCACGTTTAGATAAATTTAATGCTGCCGCCGGCAAAGCATATTCATATTATACTAGAACATCATTTAACTATTTAATTGCAGAAAATCAAAAAGGTTACGCAAAAGTAAAATCAGATGCTTTAGAAATTGATGTAGATGAACAACGCAATATTATTACTGAAATGCATAATGCAGATATGTTAGAAACGCTGCGGTATTTTATGGATGCATACATTGAACATTGTTATGATAATTTAAATTATATTTTTACAAATCCAACCGATATTCACGTAGCAGATTCAATTCTTCATATTTTCGAAACTAGACAAAATATAGAAAATTTCAACAAAAAGGCTCTATATATCTTTATAAGAGAACGTACGGGTTTAGAAACAACTAATATAACCAAAGTTATCAAAGTTCTAAAACAAATTTATGAAGAGAAATTTCGAGAGTATGAACAAACAGACTTCATAAAATTGCCGTTTTAATATTTATTATTAAAGGATTTACGGTATGGATAGAATGGATGAATTGTTCAAAGGAACAACCTTTGCAGATTTAATGTCTGATGTATATCACAATTCAAAAAAGAAAGATCGCCAAATTAATCAATTGATTGCACAACTGCAACCTTTGATAAAAAATGCATCTGACGCAACAATCATTGTACCTTTAATTAAAGAATATTTAGATGTTGCAGTTAAAAATGATGATCATTTAGTTAAATTAACGGCAATTGTTCAAAGATATATTTCAACCAAACAAACAATTTCAGGCGCAGATAGTTTATTGAGCGAAGAAGAAAAACAACAGTTACTTAAAGTTGCAGAACAAACATTATCGGATGAATTAACAGACGAATTAGATAATATTTCATATGACACTGATGAATTAGCAAAGCGCGTAGAAATAGCGAAGCGCAAGTTAGAAAAGGATGTTAATGAATAACATTACATGGGATGTTGCAGAAGTAATAGGTTATTACGATCGAACATATAAGTATATTTCGACACCTGCAGATATTTCTAATATTTCAGAATTGTTTTCATTGCAGGTAAGATCTTGTGGACAATTATACAATCAAAAAACATTTATTGCAAAGCCTAGCAATATTAGTATTAAAAAAATTCCATTAGTTGGTGAATTTGTTTTAATATACAAAACATTTAATCAACAGACCACTGATACAACGTGGCGCGAAAGTTGGTATTATCTTTCTACCGTTGATATACATTCATCACTTAATGAAAATATGCTGCCTGGTATATCCGGAGGGCTTACTGAAGAACAAATAAATAATATTAAACCTGGCCAGACATTTAATAGAAAATCAATTTCTCCCGTACAACCATATGAAGGTGATGTTTTAATTGAAGGTAGAGTTGGAAATAGTATTAGATTTGGTAGTACAATATCTAGCAACTATCCAACATCTTATTATTTTAAACAACCTACATGGATTGGCGATAATTCGACATCTGGTGATCCGATTATTATATTATCAAATCGGACAATTAATAAAGACAAACGAGAATTTGTTGTAGAAAACATTGAACAAGATTCATCATCATTATATTTAACTACTACGCAAACGATATCTAATTTAAAATTATCTAAAGAATTAACTGTATATAATTCATTTTCCAATCAATCACAATTAATTGGGGTAGGTGATAGAATTATACTTCGAGCAAAAAAAGATATTGTAGTAATTGATGCGGAAAAAGGAATTGTATTAAATACGCCTGGTGAAATTAAAATAGGCGATGATTCTGCAGATCAATCTATGGTGCATGGTGAAGTTTTATATGAAATTATTTTAAAATTAGCAAATGCAATTGCAGCCGGCGGCACAGCAAATGGTGCCATGGTTACAACTAATGCAGCTGCAGCAATAAGTCAAATTTATGATTTATTACCTGAATTAAAAAGTAAACAATATAAAATAAAGAAAACATAACATGGCAGTTGCACCACCATTCGATTTAGTTGTACAAAAAGTACCAACCGCAGTTAATAAATTGCAAACTGCACTAAATAAATT
>JACCDX011146547.1_pt1 | contig 18849 bp, 18 predicted proteins | sample 7449681 | NCBI WGS metagenome assembly JACCDX01 (sample SAMN15323450, study PRJNA562643) | freshwater metagenome | isolation source: river surface water | place: USA:Blue River Watershed | collected 2017-08-18
ACCGGCCGACGGGTGGGAAACGTGATCGCGGGAGCGAGCGCGCAAGGCGCCCGTCGGCTCACTCCTCCGGGAGCGGACGACCCTTGGTCTCGGGGAGGAACGGCAGCACGATGAGGCCGATGAAGTAGATGCCGGCGAGCCAGCAGGCGGCGGAGCGGAAGGCGTTGAGCTGGGCGTCGGCTTTGGCGGCGGCGTCGGCCGTGGCGGGCAGGGCCGCGATGGCTTTGTCGCCGATCAGCTTTTGCAGACCGCCGAGCGTGATGGGGCCGGTGGCGGCGATGAAGCGGCCGACGTTGTAGCAGAAGCTGACGCCGGTGCTGCGCAGGCGCGTGGGGAAGAGTTCGGGCAGGTAGATCGCGAAACCGGCGAAGATACCGAGTTGGCAGAAACCCATGAGGCCGGTCATCCAGATGTCGGACTTGGTCTGGAAGTTTTTGTAGAAGTAGATCGTGACCGAGAAGGCGGCGAGGAAGCCGGCGGCAAAGATCACGCGCCGGCCGTAGATGGCGGCGAGTTTCGAGAACACGATCATGCCGAAGAAGGCGCCGATGTTCTGGACGATAAGGTTGGCGGCGGTCCACCACTGCTTGCCGGCGCTGAGCTCGGCGGGGGTGATGGCGGGGTTGGCGAGCTTGAGGGCCTTCTCGATGGCGGGACCGATGAGTGCGCCGCTGAAGAAGCCGACGCCCCAGAGGCCGACGACGCCGGCGACGCAGAGGATCATGCCGAGGATCGCGGACCGGCGCCACCGCGGCTCGCCGAAAAGGCTGCCGTAGCTGCCCATGGCCTTGCCGCCGACGGCGCGACTGGCCTCGCGGGCCGCAACCCACTTCGCGGGCTCCTTGAGCCGGACCATGATGAAGATGCAGAGAAACGCGGGCGCCGCGCCGATGAGGAAGAGGTATTTCCACGAGACCATCGGATCCATGGACGAGAGGGCCATCGCGCAGGCGCCGGCGGTGACGTTGCCGACGGCTGAGAGGGCCTGGAGCAGGCCGAGGGCCTTGGGGCGGGCGTGGTCGGGGAGCGAGTCGGCAACGAGCGCGACCGCGAGGCCGAAGACGCCGCCGACGCCGAGGCCGGTGATCGCGCGGTAGATCATGAACTGCGTGATGTCCTGCGCAAAGGCGGAGAGGCCGGTGCAGAGCGAGTAGATGAGCACCGTGAGCGAGAGCGTCTTCGCCCGGCCGATGCGATCGCCGACCGATCCGAAGATCAGGCCGCCCAGCGCCCAGCCCGCGACGAAAATACTCTGCGCCCAGCCGCTGAGCTGGCGCAGGGCGAGCGCATCCGTGCCGGGAGCGGCGAGCGCTTTGACGGCGTTGTCGCGGGCCAGAATGAAGAGCTGCTGGTCAAGGCAATCGAACAGCCACGCCAGGGACGCGACGGTGAAGACGAACCAATGGTTGCTGGACAAGGTGCGATACCAAGGTAGCGCGGGGGTGGCGGTGGCAGCGGATGTCATGAGGGGGGAGGTCGTTCGCGCCGGGGCGGCGCGGGCTCGTGTCCGATCAGAAAAGCGGAGAACGAAGCGCGATGACGAGAACGAAGAACGGAGTTTTTCAGAGCCGCACGGGCGCGCCGGCGGCGGCGGAGGCGTAGAGCGCGCGGATCAGGGCGACGGCCTTGCGCGCTTCGTGGCCGTCGATCGCGAGCGGCCGGCCGCCGCGCACCGCGTCGATCAGGTCCTGGATCTGGCGGAGGTGGCCGTGGTGCGTGATGGCGTTGGGGGCGCCGGCGCCGCCGCCGATGGCGGAGGCGGTCTTGGCCGCGCGGATCGCGTCGTCGCCGGGCTGCGCGTCGCGGAATTCCCACTGGTCGAGGCGGTCGTCCTCGAGCCGCGCGGAGCCGTGCTCGCCCACGATCTCGACGCGGCGGCTCCAGCCGGGCCAGCCCGCGGTGCAGGCCTCGATGGAGCCGAGGGCGCCGCCGGGGAAGCGCAGCGTGGCGCTCGCGGTGTCCTCGGCCTCGATATGGTCGTAGACGCGGCGCGTGGTGCGGCAAAAGACCTCCGCGGGCAGGCCGGCGAACCACTGCAGCAGGTCGATGGCGTGGATGGCCTGGTTGATGAGGGCGCCGCCGCCGTCGAGGGCGAGCGTGCCCTTCCAGCCGGTGTAGTAGGCGCGGCTGCGGTGCCACTTCACGTAGGCGCTCGCGAGGACCAGGCGGCCGAAGCGGCCGGCGTCCAACGCGGCCTTGAGCGTGCGGGCGCCCTCGCCGAAGCGGGCCTGGAAAATGGGCGAGACCAGCACGCCGGCGGCGTCGGCGGCGCGGAGCAGTTCGTCCGCGCGCTCGGTGGTGATCTCGATGGGTTTTTCGACGACGAGGTGCTTGCCGGCGCGGACCGCCGCGAGCGCGGGCTCGAGGTGCGCGCCGCTCGGCGTGGTGATGCAGACGACGTCGAGGTCGGGCCGGGCGACGAGTTCCTCGACGCTCGTGGTGGCGCACGCGGCGCCGTGCTTCGCCGCGAAGGCGCGGGCGTTGTCGGCGTTGCGCGTCGCCACGCCGACGAGCCGGCCGCCGACGGAGGCGGCGATGGCCTGGGCGTGGAAATCGGCGATCATGCCGACGCCGACGATGCCGAAACCGAGCGGACGGGAGGACGGGGAAGGTGCGGACATGCGGAGCGCGAAGCGGGCGGTGCGGAGCGGAACGAAAACGAAGAGATGGACGGCGCCCGCGGCGCCGCGCCAGCGGAAAGTGCGGGCTGACCCAACGGTCAGCGCGTCCGGCCGCGGGCCCCGCGGCGGCGGGCCGGGCGCGGCCGCCGGGGCCGGCCCGACCGGGGACTCACGCCTTGGCGTAGGCGCGGAGCACGCCGCGGACGTAACCGACGGACTCGGCGAGACCGAGGACGGGATTGCCCGCGACCTTCTCGTATTCGAACGCGACGACGCCGCCGTAGTTGATGTCGAGCAGGGCGCGGACGAAGCCGCGGATATCGAGCTTGCCGGCGCCGACCTCGACGGGGATGTCGCGCATCGCGCCGGGGACGGCGACGCTGTCCTTCATGTGGATGTCGTAGACGCGCGGCGCATAGGCCTTGATGGCGGCGATCACGTCGTCGCCGAAACGGGCGGTGTGGCCGACGTCGATGCACATGCCGATGCGGGCGTCGAGGGACTTGATGTTGTCCCAGATCACCTTGGGCGACGGGTAGACCTTGTCCTCGGGACCGTGGTTGTGGATCGCGAGCTTTTGGTCGAATTCCTTGGCGAGTTTCTCGACGAGCGGGAGCGCGGCGATGTCGGGCTTGCAGACCATCGTCTGCATGCCGGCGGCCTTCACGTTTTCGAAGGCCTTGCGGCACTTGGCTTCGTCGGTCGTGAGGTTGACGACGCCGGAGCCCGTGAGCGCCAAGCCGGCGGCTTTGAGTTTGTCTCCGACGGCGCGGCACTCGTCGACGGTGGCGCCCTCCCAATTGCAGTGGAGGCGGAAGAGCGCGATGTTGGCGATGCGCAGGGCCTTCACGGCGGCGATGGCCTCGTCGAGGGGGATCTGGCGCAGCGAATACGAGGCGACGCCGAGGCGGAGGCCGTGTTCGCGACCGCCCGGTCCGACCGGCGGATAGAGGCCGGCGGCGGGATCGGCAGGGGCGGCCTTGGCCTTTTTGGCGGGAGCGGCTTTTTCGTCGGCGGCCCGGACGGCGGCCCCGAACAGGGGGAGCGCGAGGGCGCCGAGCGCGGCGGTCTTGAGGGCGTGGCGGCGGGTGAGGGTCGGGTCTTGCATGGGGAGCGAGGTAAGTCGGGCAAGCGTGGGCGGCGACGCGGCGCGGCGCGAGCCTCGGTTGCGGAAAACACGGGCCGCGGGCGAACCGCGCGGCCGGGGACGCACTCCCCGCGACCGCTCAGACGCGGGCGGCGGCGAACTTGCGCAGGTATTTCAGCGCGACCTCGAACTCGTGGGGCAACGCCGCCGTGAGCGAGAAGGGCTCGCGCGTGACCGGGTGCTTGAGCGTGAGCGCGCTGGCGTGGAGAGCGAGGCGGCCGATCAGCGGCTTCTCGTCGTCGCGGCCCTTGTAGCCGCGCTTCAGGTCGCTGAGGAGCAGCGTCACGCCCGGGTGGCCGTAGAACGGATCGAAGAGGATCGGCGCGCCGGCGGCGGCGAGGTGCACCCGCAGCTGGTGGGTGCGGCCGGTGAGCGGATGGCACTCGACGAAAGCGTAGCCCGCGGCCGGCGCCGGCTCGCGGCTGCCGCGCGGCGGACGCGCGCCGCCGAAACGTTCGAGGGTGCGGAACTCCGTGGTGCAGGCCTTGCCGCCGCGGCCCTTGAAGACCCGCATGCGGCCCGGCTGACGCTCATCCTCGCCGAGCGCGACCTCGACGGTGAAGGCATCGGGGAGCGCGCCGGCGGCGTCGCGCACCGGCGCGAGGACCTTCATCGCCTGGTCGGGCACGAGCACGGCGACGACGGCGTGGTAGGTCTTTTGCACCGTCTTCGACTGGAACTGGCCGCTGAGGAAATCGAGCGCGGGCTTGGTCTTCGCGCAGAGCAGCAGGCCGCTCGTGTCGGCGTCGAGCCGATGGACGTTCGCCACGCCGTGCCCGTAGCGCGGGTGGGCATGCACGAGACCCATGAGGTTTTCGCGGGTCTTGTCCCAGCGGTCGGGCGCGACGAGGAGGCCGCTCGGTTTGTCGAACGCGACCAGCGAATCATCCTCGAAAACTACGGGCGGCAGGGCCATGGCCGGACATTTCCAACGGCAACCCGGCGAAAGGCCACGGCATTTTCCGCCGGGCTGCGCCGGGACAATGTCCCGGTCCGCGCGACCGGCGGCCCGGCAACTTCGTGTGAAGCGGGCCGGACGGGCTTTATTCGCTTGCCGCAGGGGAACAGCGCGCGTCGCCTCCCGCCGCACGCCCATGCCGGTCTGGCCGAAAAGTTTCTACTCCTTCGGGATCAACCTGAAGACCGCCGCGACCGAGTGGAAGCTGCGCGGGAAACGCACCGCTCCCGCCGCCCAGGCCAAGGCATATGCCGCGCTGATGCCCAAACTCGCCGCCACCGGCCACTGGCGGAAACAGGGCATCACGCCCGGCCTGCCCTATGCCCGCTTCCGGACGGAGATCGCACCCTCCACCCATGCGCAGCTCGCGCCGCTGATCGAAAAGATGAAAGCGGGCGAAGCCGACGTGCTCTGGCCGGGCAAGTGCGAGCTGTTCGCGGCCTCGTCGGGCACCACCGAGTGGCAGCCGAAACATTTCCCCGTGACCGAGGAGATGCTCCGGCACTTCCGCCGCGCCGGGCTCGAGGCGCTGCTCTACTATACCGTGCGGGTGCGGCATGCGGGCGCTTTCCGCGGCCGGCACCTTCTGCTCGGAGGCGCGACCGGCCTGGCCCCGCTCGGCGCCGGGGGCCGACACCGGGCGTTTGCCGGCGAGCTCAGCGGCATCGTCGCCGCCAATCTCCCGCTCTGGGCGGAACGGCATCTCTACGAACCCGGCACGAGCGCGGCGCGGGCGGCGGACTGCGACGACCGCATGGATGCCATCGTGACCCGGACTTTCGGCGCCGACATTTCGCTGGTGGCGGGCCTGCCCCACTGGACCCTCGCGCTCGCCAACGAAATCCGGGAGCGCACCACCGAGCACGACAAACCCATCGCCGACCTGCAGGTGCTCTGGCCCAACCTCGAATGCTTCGTGCACACGGGCATCCCGGTCGCGCCGTTCGCCGCGGAGCTGCGCGAGGCGCTGGGCAAACCGGTGACCTTTCACGAAGTCTACGCCGCCTCGGAGGGATTTTTCGCGGCCCAGGACCTCCCGAGCCCGCAGGCGGGCCTCCGCGTGATGGCCGACCTCGGCTTGTTCTTCGAGTTCATCCCGATGACCGAGTTCGAGCCGGCCCGCCTCGACCAGCTCGGGCCCAAGGCCGTGCCGCTGGCCGAGGTCAAAACCGGCGTCGACTACGCCATGCTGCTCACGACGCCGGGCGGACTCGTGCGCACGGTCCTCGACGACGTCGTGCGCTTCACCTCCACCGAGCCCCCGCGCCTCCTCTACGTCGGCCGCACGTCGCTCCGGCTCAACACCGCGGGTGAACGCGTTTCGGAAAAAGACCTGACCGACGCGCTCGTCGGGGTCTGCAACCGGAACCAGTGGCGGATCGTGAATTTTCACGTCGCGCCGCTGGCCAGCACCTCCGGGCTTACCGGCCAACGCCGCCTCCGGCACGAGTGGTGGGTCGAGCTCAAACCGGGCACGGTCGCCACGCCGACCGGCCCGCAGATCGCCGCCATGCTCGACGCCGACCTGCGTCAGTTGAACTCCGACTACGCGGATCGCCGGACGAAGGGCGCGCTGGACGAACCCTTCGTGCGGCTCGTGATGCCCGGAATCTTCGAGCACTGGCTGCGACACGCGGGAAAATGGGGCGGACAACACAAACTCCCGCGCTGCCGGCCGGACCGCGTGTTGGCCGACCAACTGGCCCAGATCACCAACTTCGCCGCCGACTGAAATTCTCCGAAACCCGCCGCACGGCTGGCATGCGTAGTGCTTAAAATAGCCCATCCTGCCCAAGCAGGGTTTTGGGTAGCGTGAAACCGACCGAAAGGTCGGAAACAGAAAAAACTGGGCCCGGCGTTAAGGGGTTATCGCCGGGCCCTTCTGTTTTCCAAAGTCCGCACTCGGCCGCGACCCGCTGATCGCCCGAGTCGCGCCGGCTGGACGGACGCGGTCCTCCCCGCGCCCAGCCGATCGCCGAGCCGGGCCAGACGCCCCGGATCAACCCTTCAACGCCCCGAGAATGCGCGCCTCGTAATCCGCCTTTTCGGCGTAGCCCACTTTGCGGTCGCGCACCTGGCCGTCCCGATCGATCAAAAACGTCGTCGGGATGCCCTCGACGCCCCCGAAGGCCGCCACGATCGCGTCGTCGCCCATCACCACCGGATAGTTCATCTTGTTCTTGGCCACGAAGGCTTTGACCACGTCCGGACCGGCCTGGTCGAGCGACACGCCCACGATCACGAGGCCGTCCTTGCCATACTTGTCCGCGAGCTCGATGTAGCCCGGGATTTCCTCCCGGCAGGGCCCGCACCAGGTCGCCCAGAAGTCGACCACGACAACCTTGCCCTTGAACTGTTCGGACGAGACGTCGACGCCGTTCAGGTCCTTGACCTTCCACTTCGGCGCCGCCCCGAGCTTCGGCAAGGTCACCGCCGCAACGACCGCGGGAGCGGGCGGAGTCGCCGCCGCCGCGGCTGTCTTGCCCTTGTCGGCCTCGGTCTTGGCGCACCCGGCGAAGCCGAGCATGAGAGCGCCGCATACGGCGGCGGTGAAGATTCGGGATGGTTTCATAAACAAAATGGGCCGGATGCGTCGAGGACGGCGCCGAGCCTACCAGACAGAGACCGCGCCGCAAATTTTCTTCCCGATTTTCCCGCGCCGGATCCGGGCGCGGGCCCGGCGCTCAGGATTCGCGCATCTCGGGCAGGTCGAGCCCGAGCGTCTCGATGAATTTCTTCATCGCCGGCGTGAGCACGCGGCCCTTGCGGTGCAAAATCGCCAGCGGCCGGGTGAACTCCTTGCCCTTGAAGGGCAGCACCGCCAGCGACCCCTGTTTCTGCTCCTGGGCGACGGTCGCCTGGGGCACGATCGCGATGCCGTGGTCGATCTCGACCGCGCGTTTCACCGTTTCGATGTTGTCGAATTCCATCACCGGCTCGATCTCGAGCTTGTGCTCGCGGAAGATGATATCGACCGCCTTGCGCGTCGGGATGTCCGGGTCGAAGCCGATGAACTTCTGTCCGGTCAGGTCCTTCACCTCGATGTCGGTCCGCTTCGCCAAGGGGTGCTGCGGGTGGGTGATGAGCACGAGGTGGTCGTTGCGGAACGGCAGCACCTCGATCTGGCGCTGCTTCACGGGAAAGGCCACAAGGCCGAAATCCACGGAGTTGTGCAGGATATCCTCGTAAACGAGGTTCGAGCGCCGGTATTCGACCCGCACGTTCACCGACGGATAGTCGTGAAGGAATTTCTTGATGAACGGCGGCAGCTCGTGGAGCCCGATGGAATAGATCGTCGAGATGCGGATCGTCCCGCTGATCACCTTCTTCATCTCCTGCAGCTCCGAGAGCAGCTTCTCGTAGGTGTGCAGCATCTCCTTCGCCGCGTCGTAGACCCGCTGGCCTTCCCGCGTGAGTTGAAACTGCTTCTGGCTGCGGTCGATCAGCAGCGTTTTGAAGTGCCGCTCCATCGCCCGCGCCTGCTGGCTCACCGCGGACTGGGTGATGCCGTTCAGTTTGGCCGACTTGGAAAAACTCTTGGTTTCGACGAGGTCCGCGAAGATTTTGAAATTCTCGATCTGCATGATTAGCCGGCGTTGTGATGCGCAGGTTAGAAGAACAGACCTCGCCGTAAACCACGAAGTAGTTTCGCTAACATTATGCTCATCGCCTACGACGAGTTCGTCCGCCGCGCCGACGCCCTCCGGGCCCGCATCGCCGCCGCCTGCGCCGCGGCCGGGCGGCCCGCGGACGCGGTCGAGCTCCTCGCCGTCACCAAGACCCATCCGGCCGCCGCCGCCGACTACGCCGCGCGCTACGGCCTGCGCGGAGTCGGCGAGAACCGCGTGCAGGAAGCCCTTGAAAAACGCCCCTTGGTCGCGCCCGGATCCGCCGCGCTCCGCTGGGAGCTGATCGGCCACCTGCAGTCCAACAAGGCCAAGCTCGCCGCCCGCCACTTCGACCGGATCCAGAGCGTCGATTCGGAAAAACTGCTCGCGCACCTCGACCGCGCCGCCGCCGACCTCGGCCGCCCGCTGCCGGTGCTGCTCCAGGTCAACGCGGGCGACGATCCCGCCAAATTCGGCGCCGACCTCGCCGACGCGCCCCGCCTGCTCGACGCCGCCCTCGCCTGCCCGCACCTCCGCGTCGACGGCTTCATGACCATCGCCCCGCTGGGCGCGACGCCGGAGGAAACCGCCGGGCACGCCCGCCGCACCTTCGATCGCCTGCGCGCCGTGCGCGACGACCTCGCCGCCAGCCGCGGCCGGCCGTTCCCCGAACTCTCGATGGGCATGACCGGCGACCTCGAACTCGCCGTCGCCGCCGGCAGCACCCAGGTGCGCGTCGGCACCGCGCTCTACGGCGCCCGTTGAGTCGCCGGACCCGGCCGGCGCGTCGTCCGTCCGCAGGCTGCCGGATTTTTCCGGCGCGCCCCCGGTTTCCCGGTTGCGCGCCCGGCGAAATGAATTTCGGCTCCGGTCGTGCAGACCGACACCTTCGGCGCAGTGGAACGCGAGGCGCTGCTCGCCTTGCTCGACGACGACAGTCCCGCCGTGCGCCGCGGCCTGCTCGCCCGCTTCCAGCAACTGGGTCCCGCGGTCGCGCCCTTCCTGCAGGCCGTCGCCCACGGCTCCAACCGCGTGCTCGCCCGCCACGCCGCGTGGTATCTCGGGGAGCTCAAATTTTCCGATCCCGTCGGCGACTTCCGCGGTTTCATCCGCTCGCTCAACTACGAACTCGAAAGCGGCGCCCTGCTCCTGGCCCGCACCGTCTCCCCGCGGCTCGACGTCGGCGCCTGCCGCCAGCAGCTCGACGCCATCGCGGCCCGCTGCCGCGAGCTCATCGTCGAGCCCTCCACCACCCGCGAGAAGTGCCGCATCGTCAACCGGGTGCTCTTCCACGAGTGGGGATTCCACGGCAACCTCGACCACTACACCGACCCGCGGAACAGCTTCATCGACCAGGTGCTCGAACGCCGCACCGGCCTGCCGATCTCGCTCTCGATTTTGTATCTCCTCGTGACCGACCGCCTCGGGCTCGAACTCGATCCCATCGGCCTGCCGAGCCACTTCATCGTGGGCTGCTTCAGCGACGACCTGCCCTTCTTCATCGATCCGTTCGATCGCGGCGTCTTCCGCGACGCCGACGAAATTTTCGACCTGCTGCGCGCCAACCACGTCCCGCCCACCCTCGGCGACCTCGCCCCGACGCCCGTGCGCGAGGTGCTCTGCCGCGCCTGCCGCAACCTCGTGAACCACTACACCGCCGCCGGCGACCTCGCCCGCGCGCGGCTCTTCGCCGAGTTCGTGCGGGAGTTCGAAACGACCCACGCCGAAAACTCGGAGGAATGACCGGCACCGCCGCCGGCGCGCGGCCGCCCCGCGATTTTCGATTTGGCCGGCACCGCGCCCGCTGCCCCACTCCCCGGTCCCTCCTTTGAACATCGAGAACTCCCCCGTCCTCACGCTCGCCGACCTCGCCGTCTGGTCGCACCCCGGCACTTCGCTCGCCGTCCTCGGGCACCCGATCAAACACTCGATCAGCCCCGCGATGCACAACGCCGCCCTCGCCGCCCTCGCGGCGACCGACGCGCGTTTCGCCGACTGGCGGTATTTCCGTTTCGAGGTCCACCCCGACGATCTCCCGCGCGCCCTGGAGCTGCTCCGCGAAAAACAGTTCCACGGCGTCAACCTCACCGTCCCGCACAAAATCATCGCGTTCGACCGCGTGGCCGCCGTCGACCCCGCCGCCCGCCCCGTCGGCGCCGTCAACACCCTCCTCCGCACCGGGGCCGGGTGGCGCGGCCACAACACCGACGGCTACGGCCTCGCCGCCGCCGTGCGCGCCACCCTCGGCCGCGATCTCGCCGGGTCCCACATCGTATTGCTCGGCGCCGGCGGCGCGGCGCGCGGCGCCGCCGTCGAATGCCTCCAGCGCGGCTGCGCCTCGCTCGCGATCGCCAACCGCACGCGGGCCAATCTCGACACGCTGCTGGCCACCCTCGCCCCGGTCGCCGGCCGGATCCCGGTGCGGGGCTTCGCCCCGGACGCAATCCCGGCCGACCTTCCCGCCGGCGCGCTCGTCGTCAACGCCACCAGCGCCGGCCTCAAGCCGACCGACCCGCTGCCCGTCGATCTCGCCGCCCTGCCCCGCCCCGCCGCCGTATTCGACATGATCTACAATCCGCCGCAGACCGCGCTCCTCCGCGCCGCCGCCGGGCTCGGCCTGCCCCACGCCCACGGCCTCGCGATGCTCGTGCATCAGGGCGCCAAGGCGCTCGAGATCTGGAGCGGCGTGCCCGCGCCGCAGACCGCGCCCGTCATGTCCGCCGCCGCCCACGCCGCGCTCGGGCTCGCGTGATTCGAGCCGCGGCGCTTCAAGGGAGGCGCCGACTTCGCCCATGCCTTCCGACTACGCGCTCTTCGCCGCCACCTTCCCGTGGTTCTTCCCCGGGGTCGCGTTCTTTTTCGGCGCCTGCGTCGGCAGTTTTCTCAACGTGGTCATCTACCGCGTGCCGAAAGGCGAATCGGTCGTGCTCCCCGGTTCGCATTGCGGCTGCGGCCGCCCGATCGCCTGGCACGACAACATCCCGGTCCTCTCCTGGCTGCTGCTGCGCGGCCGCGCGCGCTGCTGCGGCCGGCCTTTCTCCTTCCGCTATCCGGCCGTCGAACTGCTGACGGCCGTCCTCTTCGTCGCCTGCTGGCTCCGCTTTCCCCCGCTCGTGGCCGGCGTCGGCGCGCTGTTCATCGCCTGCCTCGTCGCCGCGACGTTCATCGACCTCGATCATTTCATCATTCCCGATGTTTTCACGATCGGCCTCGCGCTCGCCGGCGTCGCGCTCTCCGCCGCCGTGCCCGCGCTGCACGGGCAAACCCAGGGCACGGCCGGCGAAAACGCCCTCGCCGCGGTGCTGGTGTCGCTCCGCGGCGTCCTCGTCGGCTCGGGCCTCGTGCTCTGGATCTCGATGCTCGCGGAAGCCGTCCTGCGCAAAGAGGCGATGGGCTTCGGCGACGTGAAGTTCGTCGGCGCGATCGGCGCCTTCTGCGGCTGGGAGGGCGCGGTCTTCGCCATGTTCGGCGGCGCGTGCGTCGGCACCGTGTGGATCACGCTCGCCTGGCTTTGGCAGAAAACCGCCGGCCGCCGCTCGCCGCTCACGCCGCCGACGGAAGCCCCCGCGCCCGATGAACCGGCCGGGGAGGACGCCGGCCCGGTCCACGAACACCTCGAAGCCGCGACTTTGCTCGCCGGCGTCGTCGCCGTGCTGGTCGCCGGCTTCGTGCCGTCGCTGCACGGCCTCGGCGGCCGCCCGTTCCTCTTCGACAGCATCGCGGCCGGCGCCCTCTCCCTCGCCGGCCTGCTCACCGGCACGGCCGTCGTGCTCTGGATCGCCCTGCTGCTGCCGTTTCTCTTCAGGCACGAGTCGCTGGTTTTCTGCGCGATGCGGTTCGCCGGCGCGACGCTGGCCTTCGGCCCGTGGTCCCGCGGCCCCGGAGCCGTCGCGCTCGGTGCCGGCCTCGCCGCCGCCACCACCGCCGTGCTCTGGGCCGGCCTCCGCCTGCTCGGTCGCCGCCGTTCCGCCGTGCCGCCCGACGCGGCCGCCGGGACCGCGCCCGCAACTCCGGAGTCCGCGGAGTCGCCGCCCGACGCGGCCGCCGAGCCGGTCGCACTCGGCTTCGGGGTGCACGTGCCGTTCGGCCCGATGCTCGCGATCGCCGGCGGACTGCACTTCCTGGTTTTCGGCGACGCCGTGCGGGAGTGGTTCGCGCAGTTCACCGCGCTGCTCTGAACGCCCCGGGGAGCGTTTCGCGATCCGGCCCGTCAGGCGAACCGCTCCGCCATGATCCGCCGCAGGTGCGGCCGGACGAGGCGCGCGAGGTGCCCGTTCGCGTAGCCCATCCACGCCACCGGCGTGGTCGTGTCGAGCGGGGCCCGCAGCGGCCGTCCGTCCGGCGCCTCGATCACGCAGCCCGCCTCGCGGGCGATCAGGGCCGTGCAGATGTCGTAGGGATGGCAGCACAACGCCGCCGCACTGAATCCCAGTTTCGCATACGCCGCCGGCCGCAGGTCGCCGAGCATGCGGTCGTGGCCGACGATCAGCTCGGCCAGCTGCCCGCCCGTGCAGATGTATTGGTCGTCGAAGACCCGCTGCCCCCCGTCCTTGCCGTGCAGGCCCAGCGCACGCCACAGGTCCTCCTCGACCGCCCCGAGCAGCGCCTTGCCCTCCGGGAAAAACCGCGCGAGCGAGGCGAACCCATGCTCGAAATCCCGCGCCCGCGAGGGCCGCGGCCGCCAGCGCCGGCGCGTGCGCCGCCGGAGGTCGAGCGTTTCCGCCCGCACCCCGCGGCCCGCGATCGCGCTCAATTGGTCGGCAAACCCGTGCTTCGTCGTCGGCAGCTCCGTCATCGCCGCCACGAAGATGTCGCCGAGGTGCGTGCGTGCACCCCGTTGCGGGGCCAGGCCGGCGAGGATCCACGCCGGCCGCTTGTCATACATCAGGCCGCGGGTGCCGTCGATCGGGTCGAGGATGCAGCGCCACGCCGTGCGGGCCGCCGGCGTGCCGCGCGGAAACGTCGTCACGCCGTCCTCGAGGCCTTCCATCACCAGCTCCGTCGGCCACGTCCGGGGCCAATGGGCCTCGAACCACGCCAGAATCGCCTCCTCGCTGAGCCGGTCGATGTGGTAAATCGTGTCCGCCGCGGTCACCGCCGCGACCCGGGCAAACTTCGCCGCCTGCCGGCCGCGCGCGGCCACCAGCGTGTCGCGGATATGGTCCTGCAGCGCGCAGAGGAGGCGGCGCGCGCGTTCGAGTTGGGCGGCGGAGGGCATCATGGCAAAAGCAGCTCCGCGCCCGGGCCCGTCCGCGCGGGCAGCACGTCCGGCCGCGACCCGAACCGGCCGGCGTAGGCCTCGACCACGTGCTCCGCATCGTCCGCACCGAAGCGTCCGTCGGTGAGCGCCAGCACGGCGCCGCCGAACCCGCCCCCCGTCAGCCGCGCGCCATGCACGGCCGGCAGCGCGGCCAGGGCGTCGACGAGAAAATCCAGCTCGGGCGTGCTGTTTTCGAACCAGCGCTGCGAGCTGCGGTGCGACGCCGTCAGCAAGGCGCCCAGCGCCGCGAGGTCGCCGGCGCGCAGCGCTCCCAGCGCGGCCTCGACCCGCGCGCATTCCTCGATCACGTGCCGCGCCCGCCGGGCCGCGACCTCGGTCAGCCCCGCCGCCCGGGCCGCGAACCACGCCGGTGTCGCGTCCGCGAGTCGGCCCACGCCGAGCGCCGCGGCTGCCGCCAGACACTCCCGGTGCCGCGCCGCGTAGAGTCCGTCCACCAAGGCGTGCTGCGTGTGGGTGTTGAAAATCCAGAAACGCGCGCCCGCCGGCAACGCCACCGGCTCGATCCGCGGCCCGCGGCAATCGACATGGACCACGTGGTCCTCGCGCCCGAAGCCCGACACGGCCTGGTCGAGGATCCCGCAGGGCACGCCGACAAACTCGTTCTCCGCCCGCCGCGCCGCGTCCACCAACGTCGCCCGCGCCGGCTGCTCGCCCGCGGCCGCCGCAAACACCAGCGCCGACGCCAGCTCGATCGCCGCGCTGCTGCTGAGCCCCCCGCCGATCGGCAGGTCGGCCGTCGCGAGGTAATCGAATCCGTCGGGCGCCCGCAGACCGCACGCGGGCAGCACGCTGAGCACGCCCAGCGGGTAGTTCGCCCAGGCGGCGGCGCCGGACTGCCGCGGCGGCATCCCGGGGCCGATCTCCACGCTCGCCTCGCGCTGCGCGCTCGCCAGCCGCCGCCGGCCGTCCGCCCGGCGCGCGAGGGCCACCCACACGCCGCGGTCGAGCGACGCCCCGAGCACCGGACCGCCGTTGTAGTCGGTGTGGTTGCCGATCACCTCGATCCGCCCCGGCGCCCGCGCCAGAAATTCGGGCGCGCGGCCGTGCCGGGCGGTGAAGAGTTCGACGATCGCAGCGCGCATGCCGGACGCCAACAAGCCCCGCCGTCCGCGGCTGTCGACGGTTTACTTCGCGCCGCGCAGGTCGGCCGCCGCCTTGAAGCGGATCGTCCGCACCGCCGGGATTTTCATCGGCTGCTTCGTGTGGGGATTGTAGCCGTTGCGCGCCGGCCGCACCGCGAGCGAAAACGTGCCGAAACCCACCAGCGCCACTTCCTTGTCGCGCTTGAGCCCGCGCTTCACCGCGGCGAGCACCGCCTCGGTGGCCCGTTCGGCCGCGGCCTTCGAGCAGCCGCCCGCCAGGAGTTTCTGCACTTCGTCAACGAGAGCGGCCTTGTTCATCGGGGTTCGGAATGAAGCGGGGCAGCGAAGAAACGCCCCCTCAACCGGTCAAACCCATTCCCGGCCGAACCGTCGGATCCCCGTCACGCGGCCGGCGGCTTCGGCGGCGCAAACCGCGCCGGCACCTCGCCCGCGCGCCCCTTCACAAGCACCTCGAGCAGGCCCCGCAGCGCCTCCTCCCGCGCGATGCCGCGCTCCGTCGCCAGCTGGTCCGCCCGCTTGAGCAGCTGCGCCGCCATCGTCGCCGCCTGCGCCGGGGGCGCCCCGAGCCGGCCGCAGAGCTGCGTGAGTTGTTCGAGTTCGCTCATGGCGTATCCAGCAACCGGATTGTCGCCGCCCCCTCCGCCGTCAACGCCAGCATCGCCGCCGTGCCGACATTCAGGCGCGACACCAGCGCCAGCCCGATCCAGCCGCCCGCGCCGTCGTCGACCGCGGAGCGCAACTCGCCCGCCGCCTTGCCGCCCGCGAAGACGGGCGCCGGCGTGACCGGCACCGCCGCGGCCGCCGCCGCCACCCGGACCAGCTGCCGCCGCACCTGCCCCATCGCCTTGAGGCGCGCCATCACCTCCTGTCCGAGATAGCAGCCTTTGGTGTAGGCCACCGCCACGGTCTCGAGCCCGCCCTCGTTCGGCAAATCGCCGGGTCCGAGGTCGCGCGGCACCGCCGGCACCCGCCCCGCGATGCGTCGCCGCTCCATCTCCGGCGGCCCGACGTCCGCCGCCCCGGCCGCCCGCGCCGCCGCCAAGATCGCCGGCTCGCCCTGTTCCGCGCGATAAACCATCTCGACCGCGACGTCCGGGCCGCGCCGCCCGGCAAACACGAGGACACCGTCGGCCGCAGCCGGCACCGGGCTGAAATTCAACAACGTCACCCCGGCCCACCCCGCCGTCTCATCCTCGATCACCACGTCGTCCGCGATGATGAAGCTCTCCAGTCGGGCCCGGATCACCGCAGCCGCGCAGCCGTAGCTGCCCACCCAAAACTCCTCCCGCGTTGCGCCGCGCAGCACAAAACTGTCGGCCTCCACCTTCCCCTTCACGGTCAGCCAAAGGCCATACACCGCGCCGGCCGCACCATCGGATTCCGGTGGAAAGCCCAGCGGCCGCAGGTCTTGGCTGAACTGCCCTTGAAGGAAAGACGCCGCATCCGGACCGCTCACCCGCAGCCACGCCGCCGGTTTCCAGCGGAAAATCCCCGGAGAAGTAGAAAAGTTGATAAGCATTAAGATTATGATTTTGAACGACCTGATAAAAAAGTGAGAGATTTTGAAAACTTCGAGTTGACCGGAGCCAGTCAATCCGTATCACTTCTCTCATCAAGTTTACTTCTCCCCGCTTAGCGGGGAGTTTTGGGGTAACTAAGAAAGCAAAGGCCGGCCACTTAGGGGTAAGTGGCCGGCCACTTTTTTGTCCGGATTTCGCGAGTCAACCGCCAATCCCGCCAGTATCCGGTGCCGCAGCGCTCCCTTGCGCTTTCCTCCGCACTCCTGCGCCGCCCGCGCCTGCGACGAGCCCGGCGCCGCCGACACCCCACCGCCGTTTTTCCGGCCGCCCCGTGACCGACGCGAGGCTTGCGCGCCGCGCGCGGCGCCCGCCAAGCTGGCGGTTCATGCAGAAAACCTCCGACCTCAACGTCGTCGAGACGCGCCTCCTCCCCTCGCCCGCCGCCTTGCTGGCCGAGCTGCCCAAGACCGAGGCCCAGGCCGAGTTCATCGCCCGCACCCGCGAACAGATCCACCGGCTCATCTTCACCGACGACAAGCGCTTCCTCCTCATCGTCGGCCCCTGCTCGATCCACGACCTCGCCGCCGGCCGCGACTACGCCCGCCGGCTCGCCGCGCTCTCCCGCGACGTGGCCGACCGCGTGATGATCGTCATGCGCGTTTATTTCGAGAAACCCCGCACCACCGTCGGCTGGAAGGGCCTCGTCATGGATCCGCACCTCGACGGTTCGCACGACATCGCCGCCGGCCTCCGCCTCGGCCGCACCTTCCTGCGCGACGTCCTCGACCTCGGCCTGCCCACCGCCACCGAGTTCCTCGATCCCATCACCCCGCAATACGTCGCCGATCTCGTCTCGTGGGGCGCCATCGGCGCCCGCACCACCGAATCGCAGACCCACCGCCAGATGGCTTCCGGCCTCTCGATGCCCCTCGGTTTCAAGAACGGCACGGACGGCGGCCTCCAGACCGCGATCAACGCCATCAAGGCCGCCGGCCAGCCCCAGACCTTTCTCGGCATCAACCTCGACGGCGCCTCCTCCGCCATCGTCACCCGCGGCAACCGCAACTGCCACATCGTCCTGCGCGGCGGCGCCGCCGGCCCCAACTACTCCGCCGCCCACATCGCCCAGGTCGAGGCCACCCTCGCCAAGGCCGGCCTGCCCAAATCCATTTTGGTCGATTGCTCGCACGACAACTCCGCCAAGAAGCCGGAGCTGCAACCCGAGGTCATGCGCGACCTCCAGGCCCAGATCGCCGCCGGCAACACCTCCATCATGGGCGCCATGGTCGAAAGCAATCTCGGCGCCGGCAACCAGCCCTTCCCGGTGCCGAAGGACCAGCTCCGCTACGGCGTCAGCATCACGGACGGCTGCATCGACTGGCCCACCACGGAAAAACTCATCCGCGATCTCCACGGCGCCCTCGCGCCGCGCTTCGCCTGACGCGCCCCGCGTCCGCCGTCGCCAGTAGCGCGCCGCGTCCGCGTCCGTCGTCACCCTTAATTTTCGGCCCGCCCGAATTTCTTCCGTGTCTTCCGCCCCCTCCGTGGGCTAAACCACCCTCCCTCTCTTTTCTATGAAAGCCCCCATCCGTGTCGCAGTCACCGGCGCCGCCGGCCAGATCGGTTACGCCCTCCTCTTCCGCATCGCCTCCGGCGCGATGTTCGGCGCCGACCAGCCCGTCATCCTCCAGCTCATCGAAGCCCCGGTCGAGAAGGCCCTGAAGGCCCTCGAGGGCGTCGCCATGGAGCTCGACGACTGCGCCTTCCCGCTGCTCAAGGGCATCGTCCAGACCTCCGATCCCGCCGTCGGCTTCAAGGACGCCAACTGGTGCCTGCTCGTCGGCGCCAAGCCCCGCGGCCCCGGCATGGAGCGCGCCGACCTGCTCAAGGACAACGGCAAGATCTTCATCGGCCAAGGCCAGATCATCGACGCCGTCGCCGCCGCCGATGCGCGCGTCGCGGTCGTCGGCAACCCGGCGAACACGAACTGCATGATCGCCGCCTCGCAGGCGAAACGCCTTCCGGCCGACCGCTTCACCGCGATGGTGCGCCTCGACCAAAACCGCGCCCAGACCCAGCTCGCCAAGAAGGCCGGCGTCGATCTCACCGCCGTGAAGGACATCTTCATCTACGGCAATCACAGCCCGACCATGTTCCCGGCCTTCGCGCACGCGACGATCAACGGCCAGCCCGCCGCCAAGGTCATCAACGACGACGCCTGGCTGCAGGGCCCGTTCTGCGAGACCGTCGGCAAGCGCGGCGCCGCCATCATCGCCGCCCGCGGCGCCTCCTCGGCCGCCTCCGCCGCCAACGCCCTCGTCGACCATGTCCGCTCGCTCGTCACGCCCGGCGCCATCCACTCGATCGCCGTGAAGTCCAACGGCCACTACGGCTTCGACGCCGACGTCTGGGCCGGCCTCCCGGTCCGCACCACGACGCCCGGCAGCTACGAGGTCATCACCGGCTACGCCATGGACGACTTCGCCAAATCCAAGATCGCCGCCACCAACAAGGAGCTCGTCGACGAGCGCTCCTTCGTGGCCGACATGATCAAGTGAGGTGACCGCAAGGCGCGGCGTCCTCGCCGCGCCTGCGCGTGACCGCGCCGCGC
>JACCDX010967193.1_pt1 | contig 18842 bp, 27 predicted proteins | sample 7449681 | NCBI WGS metagenome assembly JACCDX01 (sample SAMN15323450, study PRJNA562643) | freshwater metagenome | isolation source: river surface water | place: USA:Blue River Watershed | collected 2017-08-18
AGCCTTCAATATAGCCCTGGAATGAGCCATTGGTGATATTAGGCGGTAGGTTCTGAATCCAGACTGGTTGGCCTAAAAATATGTTGATAAGAGCATCTCTATCAGCATCATCAATTTCAGGGTTTCCAAGAGCAAAGGTAATGCTTTGAAATTTAGGATAAGGATAGGCTCGCAGCTCGATGTAACGATCCGCTAGTGATTCGGCATCTGAAGTATTCTTAATGCGAGAAGTAAACGATTCGGCATAAACCCCATAAAGGGATTGGCTAGTTGTGTCCTGAGCGGTATATGACTGATTGCCATTGTTATCGTAAATAATGTTGAAATAGTTTCTCAGGTCTCCAGCGCGAGTAGTTGCAGCTAGTCCAACGCCATTGGCATGGTTGGCATCAAGAGTGGTGTAACCATTAGCCGCTAGATAGTCCTGACGATGAGTCTGGTCTGCGTAGCCAATGTTGCCATTAGCATCTTCATAGAGAACGCCAAAGGCTGAATTAGCGATATCTGCGCAAAGTGAGTAAAGGTCTGTTTTGCTGGATGATCTGCTAATCATTTCGTAATCGCCTGGTTGGTCAATATCTCCAAGGCCGATATTTACGGCATTAGCCCAAGTCTCTGTAGGATCATAAGTAGCCCATGTCTGCGCTGCTGGAACTTCGTTCCATTGGCCTAAAAGATAGCCAGAGAGAAGTGTGTAAATCTGGTCTCCGTCAAAGTCTTGGGACAAGATTCCATTATCAATAATCTTAGGCAACTTAGATAGGGCACCAAGGGCTGTGATCGTTGCTGTGGTGGTGTAGCCAAGGTCTCCAGCGCGATTAACGGCAATAGTAAAATCTGAGATATAGCCACCAAAGATAGGCACGAAGGCATCGCTTGAATCGGTTACTTGAACTGAAAGGCTGGTGCCTACTGTGAAATCATAAGAGCTGTTATCAAAGTTGATTAATTGCAACTGGCAATAGCCTGCAACTGGTTGCTGGTTAATATCGGTACGCCCAGAAGTTACTGTTAGGTTGGCAACGGTAACATCTGTTACTTCATAGCCATCTACCTGAATCTTGTAGGTTGGAGTCCAGGCTGTCATGCGTAGATTAAGCCCCCACCTAAGGTTCCTCGAGCTGAGGAGTCATTAAGGATGCTTACAATCTGGCGAGCAGTCGACTCTGTATCGATAGCACCATTAACAGTAATGTTGGTAGTTCCAGTTCCTGCATAGATGTAGCGTGGAACTGAAGGCGCTGCCGGAGTTGGAGTGCTTGGTGCCATTGGAGCGGCTGGAGATGTAGCGCCAGTTTCAAAGGAAGCACCAGAGAAGAAGTTGCCTACCGCTGAGCCTGCGCCCTTGATAGCATCAATGATGCCCTTGATGGTGTTATAAATCTTTGTAATGTTATCTACGAAGTTTGCAAATTGGTCGATGATGGTTGAAAGAATCTTGCCTAGAGCCTTAAACGCTAGTCCAAGAGTCTCGCCAATAACAGGTGCTAAGAAATCCTTGGCGAAGTTATAGATTGCCTGCATGAAACTATAGAAAGGTTGCAATTCTTCATTGTTGCGAGCCAAAGAATCGCGTACTGAATTAAAGGCAGATCGTAGGCCATTAATAACGGGTTGGATAACCTTTATAACTGGCTGAAGCTTTTCGCCGAGGTTAGAGGTAAAGTCCTGAATTGCTGGGATTACATTCTTAACGATGACTTCCACCATTGGAGTAATGGCATCAAGGATAAACGCCCCGACTGTCTCCTTGCCTTCGTCAAAGGCAATAGTCAAGCGGTTTAACTTGCCCTGGAATGTGTCTGCCTTAGTGGATGCCTGGTTCTCGAAAGTATCTGCAAGTTTGGCTGTTATCTGATCCATGCTCATGGTCTTCAGCTGAGCGGATGTAAGTCCAATGCCTAACTTAGAGAGCGCGGCTGTATTGCCTTCGGCTGCCTTAGCCATTGCATTAGTAACTGCCTCAAGAGACTTGCCTGAGCCTGCTGCAACATCGATGGCTACAGTCTGAAGCTTCTGAGCCTTCTCGACATCTCCAGTAGCCCTTGCAAGGCGTTCTAGGGATGGTCTGAGGTCATCATCGGTAACGCCAAAGGCTAAGGATGTCTTGGTTATGTAATCTTCTGTAGCAGCTATCTGGTTATCTGTAGCGCCAGTTACATTCTTAAGAGTAAGTGCTAACTTCTCTTGAGCGGCTGCATCGGCAATGGCTGACTTAACGCCATCGATGGCTAACTTGCCTGCATAGGCAACTGCTGCTGCGCCTGCTGCTGCAAAGGCTAATCCGGCTTTCTTGCCGAAGTCTGAAACTTTGTCCCCGAAGGTAGCAACATCTTTATCTGCCTTGTCGAGGTTCTTAGTGAAGTTATCGACATCGGCGAGCAGCTTGAGCGTTAACGCTCTTGTACCTGTTGCCATTATGTCCACTCCTTCAAAATCTTATCGAATGATTCTGTCCATCTAGCCACGATCTGCGGTTGAATCTTGCGAAGCGTTGGATAGATAAACCATCCCTTAGAGCCTCGACCTTCTCGGCCTGACCAGATAGGGAACTGCTTATACTTGTTAGAACCGAATTCTGAACCGCCCCAGATTGTCTTAGTGGTTGCACCACCGGAGAACTTTTGAGAGGCGAATCCGTAAGTAATCTCGCCAATGCGGCTTGACTTCTTAACCCTTGAGCCTTGAGCAATTCGACCTGCGACTTTATTACTCTGAAGGGAATTAGCCTTCTGGATAACTTCATCTCGAGCGAATTCAGCCAGAGCGCCTGACTGGCGCTTGGCCTCTTCGTTGGCTTCTTCACCCATATTCTTTAGAGCTTTGAATACTTGGCGAAGTTCCGTCTTATCGAAGGCAATTAATTCATCTGCCACGATTACGCTCCTCTAGTATTTCAACTGCCGTAAGAATATCCTCGGCACTTTGCCAATGATCCATAGGAATCTGTGTAGCTAGTGCCAGTTCAACTAAGAGTCGGCTTACGCTTCCTCTTGGATGACTTTTGGGTCTCCTTCACCTACTTCAACATCGTCTACAGATTCCATCCATATGTCTAATGTCTTAGTTGGCTTACCGCCTGCTTCACGCTTCATGGCGCTATGCGCTACATAAAGAATGTCCCACATACCCCCGAATTGAGAGATGACCTTCTTAGTTGCCATCTCCCATCGGGCGTAATCTGGCGGTCTAACCATGTAAGTGGTTTCGGTTCCGTCTATGTATTTAATTGTTATTTGCTGTTGCATTGTTTGCTCCCGTTTCTACTGTTTAGCTAAAAGTCTCTGTGACTTCGCCCTTTGCGATCTTGAATGTAAAGTCTACAGTTTGAGCATCGGTTCCAGCTCCACCTGCTGTTGGATATTCAGGAAGAATTGGGAATACGAACTGAGCGCCTGTAGCCGCTGTCATTGTTACTGAGATTGTTGTATCTGGTGTCTCTGCTGCTGTCCATAGAGCTTCGCATACTGAGTTAGCCTTACCCCAGTCTGCAAGCATTGAAAGAGCGAAAGTACCTTCGACATTTACAGTCTTATAAGCTTCGCCATCGAGAGTCTGGTATGTCTCGCGGACATTGGTCTTAGTAAGAACTGCTGAAGTCGCTTGTGCATCGATATCTGTTCCACCTGTGAAAGATAGAGAAATATCGCGACCTGTGATTACTGTGGTTGCCATTATTTATCCTTAGTTTGTTTGTGTGTAGTAGGTAGAAACTCTGATATCTGCCACCAAGACATTGGATGGGCCGACCTGAGTAACCGTTGGTTTTTCAACCGCTCCGACTGTGTACCCAACTGGGATCACCTTCAGAACACTTATGACGAGCTGCTCGAGGTTGTCGAGCGATGCAGGGTTGCTGTTATAGGCAACCGCTACTGAGATAACAAGATTAATTTTGATATGCAGGGTGGACTTGTTAATTGTCTCTAGTTCAAGATATGGAGAGTCCGGGACAGTAACCACGAATGGAACCATTGGCGCTTCTGGCACATAGGCATAGACGTTACCTGCTACGTTAGCAAAGGCATTGGCTAAAGGTTGACGGACTGTATCAAGAATCGTATTAGGCATTTACTGCACCATTGAATCGGTATCGATGTATGGCCCCAATAAACCAGATACGCGGTTAAACAAGCTGCGACCCAAACGATATGGGCTAACGTTTGTAAAATCGATGCCTTCAATCTGACCGCCTGGAGCGATACGAGACTGGAACACTTCGACTGACACGGCTAGGACTGCTGACTCGACTGCGCTTACGCCAACGTAGGTTGCAGCACCTGTAAGGGTAGCCAAGCCTGATGGGATTACCTTGCGCTGGTCAATGTCTGCGTTTGTAATTGCTACTGTGAAATAGCCAGTAAATTCTGAATAGATTGCGTCTACGAATACGCGAGAATCTGATCTAACTACGAATCCTTCAGCATCAATATTGCTGGATTCTAGGATTGTAAAAGTTCCGTTAAATGGGGAGCCGCATCCTGTGATGACTACGCTCTGGCCCGCTGTGAAGTTATTGTCTCCAAGTACGCGATATGTCGCGATGTTATTCTCGAGTTCGACTGATGAAATTGGTGATGCGTAACGGACGAGCATAGGCAAAATTACCGCTTCAGCCGTATCAATCACATCTGTCAGATATGCGTCCGAATAGAGGGAACTAGAAACGCCAAGGACAGAGCGAAGTTCGCTTGCTGTAACTATTGTTGCCATTTCTAGTTCCTCTCGTTAAACGGCTGGGGGAGCCACCGGGAGCAGCAGCTCCCCCATGATTAGTTTGGACTATGCAACCATCCAGCGGTATGCACCAGCTGCGAGCTTGGTAGCAATTGCGCCGTAACCGTAGTAGCCAACTTGAACCTGACCTGTTGAGATTAGGTTTGTCTGGAGTGAGAGACGTGGGCTCTCGTACCATGTGTAAGCATCTGGGTTGATGATGATCATTGAGTTGTCGCCTGTACCTGAAAGGTTACGAGCAACGCGGAGGTTTAGTCCGAGTAGGTTTCCACGAACTGCAGTTGCAGTTAGGTCTCCGCCTGCGTTCTGTGGGTTGATTGTCTGCTGGAAGATTGGACGCTTTGCTGTGTCCACAAGTCCCATGAGGACTCCCCATTGTGCAGGTGATACCGCGATGTTTGTCGCGAATCCGAGTGTGTTTGTGTAGATAGATACTGCTGCATCTGACACGAAGTCTGCAACGTCTGCACCATCTGTGATTGAACGGTTTCCACCGTCTGTTCCGCCTGCAATAAGTGCTGAACCTACTGCTGCATCTGTTGCCTTTGCGTATGCGAACTCCATCTGACGAACGAGTTCAGCAAAGAATGCTGGTGATGAGCGGTCAAGTAGCTCGAGGCTGAATGTTTGCTGACCAATGAACTTCTTAACGTCTACTGAGACGAATGCTGCGTTCTGGTCTGTTTCTGATGGTGTTCCGCCTTCAGCTGCGATTGCAACTGTTGGAGCAACTGTGATCTTAGGGATTTCGAATGTCATGCCTGCATCTGGAAGAGTGCCGCGTGATACGGAATCGATAAGTGGGCGATCTGCGTTTGAGATGCCATTGATGACCTCAGTCAACTGACGTGTTGGGACGAGACCTGCGTTGTCTGTTGTGTCTGCTGCTGCTGCAACATACATGCGAGACTCTTCTGAGCCCAACTTTGCGCGTACTGAGTGCTCGAGATAAGAAGCCTTATCAACGATTGGATTACGAACTGTTGTTGAAATGTAAGGTGCTGTTGCAGCCTTAACTTCAACCTTAGCAGCCTCTACCGTTTCTGCGGCAGGAGCAACTTCTGGAACGGTAGTGTCTGACACTTGTTCTCCTTCTGTGGTTGATTGTGTTTCTTCCTGAGATGTCTCAGAAACTTCGGTTTCTTCTGCCGCTACTTTTGCGACCTCGGCGCCTGGAATCGCGCCATCTGTGACAAGGCTGACCTCTACGAGATTGGATGCCTTGATAGCCATTACGCCATCTTCGTTATCCCATTCTTCAACATCGACGCCAACGCTAAAATCTGAACGAAGCCCGGTTGCAGCTTCTTCTAATGCGTCGTTGCCTGCTGTGGTCTTAGCAATCTTAAATTCTGCAATGATTCCTTGATCGTCTTGCTCGAATGACATGAGTTTGCCCAATGGACGAGTGGTGTCATGCTGCAAAACCAACTTGGTGTTCTTAGCCATGGTGATTGAGTCTGGCTTGAACATAGTGCGGCCTGCTGAGGTGTTTCCTTCAGCGTTCCATGAAACGATACGCCCCGCAATAATGCGTGACTCTGTGTCTGCTGCTGTAATAGCAACTGGCATCGTTATCTTCATCGGGTCTCCTTGTTATCGATTAGATCTTCCTCTTCACGAATCTGCTCGACGCTCATCGCGCCAATTCGATTGAGGATTTCATAAACCTGAGCACGCTGTAGTGCATCGGTTCTTAAGAATTCATCCAATGAGAAACGAATCTCACCAGTTGAAGAAATAAAGTCCGGCATAGATAGACGCTGTTCAATAGCGGCAAGGATTGGTTTCATCGAGAAGTCAATCAGCGAGCGACGTTCTGAAACGCTGTTGCTGTAGGTCATGCTATTGGTTTCAGCGCTAACGAAGTAGGCAGGAAGGTTGCAAGCGCGAGCCAATTCCAACGCGACGTACTGACGAGCCTCGTTCAGCTGTAATTTGGCTGGATCGATGCCCAACGCTTGCAATTCAACATCGGCGTTAAGAAACGCAGTTGACTTTGTAAGTCTGGCGGTGCGCCATGATTCAAGAAGTTTAGAAATACGTTCTGCTGGCAAGTTAGTGCCATTGGATTTAAGAACCTGTAGTGGGACTGGCTCTTTAGCGAAAGTTTCTGCGGCTTGTTCAAGTGCATGAGCTGCGCGAATAGTGCGGCCTGCACGATTGAGCAAACCTTCATCAAGGCCGTAGAAAACTACAAGTGAACCAACGCCTTGAGTTGGAACTGGAGAACCATCAACTGAATAGCCGACAATTTCTGTGTCGTTCTGATTCAACTTTACAGTTACACGATCTGGCGCGACTCGGGTCCAAGCACGGACACGTCCGGTGTCTCCGTACTGTTCCATTACTTGTCCATAAGCAACGCCATGGAATAGTAAATCTTCAGCAATCCATGCATAGATAGCAGAACCGGGAACGCGTGGGTCTGGCTGATTAATTACTGCTGGCGTCGACATGTGTGAACCATCGAGCTTTGAATATTGCTCGAGTGGTAATGAAGCAAGGGTTGAGCAGATGATATTTCTAGCACGTGCAATAGTTGGAACCGCCATTGCTTGCTGACGGCTTGCAACTGATTGAGTAAATACGAAAGGATTAAAAGATGCGGTATTGTTAAAAGGCGCTGGCGCTGAAGCCGCGTCGACTGTAACCTCGACTGGCTTAGAAGATGTAAAAATGTCCCGAATTCCCATTGGACATATTATACGCTATTGCCTAGACATTAACCTATCTGGATGTCAACTTCTGATTCGGCGCGTGTCGCAAAATGTGTCACCATTGCTGAAGCAACTGCCCCGCAAACTATGCCACTTTGCTTTCGGCCCATGACCCAACCGCCATCGCCTCGAGTTAACTTCACTGCACTTAAAACCTGACGCGTTAATTCCTCTTGATCCGAATGTGCAAGGCGAGCCGACGAAACCGCTGACACGAACTCGTCGCAACTTTGTTGATATTCCTGACCAGTAATCTCATGGATAGGAATTCCCGCCGGAGCCAATCGAGCAGCTACTGCCGATGCTGTTGACTTGGAATATGCCACGGCATTGACTGGGAACTTACGAACCCAGAAGGCAATGTCGTTAGCCATCTCTTTATCGTCTAGGTTGACTGGGTTAAACCAAGTATGCAAAAGGCTGACCATAAATCTATCGCCATCGATGCGCTGGCCTGCCACAAGGCTGGCATGCTTTCGGTCTGGGCTTAAATCGATAGCCATCCAAGTATCTTTGTCCATTGATAGTTGAGGCAGGTCATCGACCTTGCACTTCTTCCATTCGGCTTCAGATATAACTGGGTTAATCATCGAGACGAATTGACATAAGACTTCGGTTCTAAAGATATCCTCACGATCCGATAAGGAATCTTTTATGTTGTCCTCATGGACTGTCCAACCAAGGCTAGGGTTAGATTGATACCAAGCCTCTTTGTCGGTTATCTCAGCGCCCGGCTCTGCCGACCACTCGAACCAGCCAATCGAATCGTCTGCCCCTTCACTAGCTGCAAGGCCACGCTCTCTGAACTTGAGCAGCATTACCGAATTGGCATGACCTGCGTTGGAATAGACATAGGCTTGAGGATTGGGATTACTCATCTGAGTAAATCGCATCGATGACCAAACATCTTCTGTATCGAACTCACGCAATTCGTCAATATGGATTACGTCGGGTGCTGCAATACCGCGAGCCGCTGAATTACCGGCACGGATAAGGTAACGCGCCCCATTCTTAAACCGAATCTCCTGAGATCCTTTAGATTCGTACTTCTTAGCAAAGTTATCTAATAGCAGTTGGCTATTTTCAATCATCTGGCTAACCTTATAAAAGATTTCGCTCGATGTAGTTAATTTATGAGCTGTGGCAAGGTGCATTTTCTCGCCAAGTACATAGATCCCAAACAGAATTCGAAGCGCCATAAAGGTAGATTTACCCTGCTGGCGCGGCAACATAATGCCAATTAGCGGGTGAGCCCAGCGACCATCTGGCTTATATCGCAGGCAATCTTTGGCCAAGTTTTCTTGCCAAGGTAGTAGCGGGAAGCCGATATCTTTGCAAAACTGAATCATTTCATCGCCTCGAGTAGGTAAATCCAAGGGTTTAGATCTAATTCTTGGCTCCTGTGAGCCTTTGCGCGGTTCTACTACCCCTTCCTCAGCCGATGTAAGCCCGATAGAGCCGTTTTGAGTCGTCATGACTGGTTTGCATCCGGTTCGAACCGATAGTGGCTGATTGAGGCGTTTTCGGGGTAAAAAGAACCATGAAGGGTCGGGGGTGTCTTAGGCCTATCAAAAAACCTACCCCCCTTGCTGCTATTGCAACTGCTGCACAATACTTGCAAATTATCTAGGCTATCTGTTCCACCAGCGACTCTAGGAATGATGTGGTCAACACTTAGGTTATCTTCAGTCCCACACATCTGGCAGCATCCATCGCGTCGTATGACTTGCTCTCTTAGTCTGCGCCAAGCAGATGTAGATCCTGATTGTTTAAGCCTTGACATAATGACTCTTATAGCAATGAACGCAGAATGCGTAATGAATACCTTGCTCATGGAATGAGCAGTATTTATGACCAAGCAACCAGCAGAACAATCCTCTAATCATTGCCAACCCTTAACTCTTAGATGATGTAACGCCTTACAGTAGTCAGGCTCATCATACTGGGTTATACCGTATCTATGTTGGACATACTTCCAATAGAAGTAGAACTGATAGTCATATGGAGCATCTATCAGCTTCTCATTTCTTATCTGGTAATAGCCATGATGTGAGCCATTGCGAGCATCGATTCTAAATGATGATTCTCTAAAGACTATCTCGTTATGACAATCGTATTGCTTATCAGTTAATTGATAATCTGCTAATTCTTTGATGTTTGTATAAGGATCTATTGAGCCTATGCCTACTGCAGTACTCTGCATAGATAGAGATATCCCAATAACGATGGCTACCGAGCGGGCTATCCGCGAAGCGGCCCGCTCTGAGCCCTTGATGGGCTCTAGCCTAGAGTGTACCGACCCTGTCAACTTGGATTTGACCAGGCAAGCACAAAACCGCAGGTCAGAGCCTATATTTCTTAATCCTTGCAATGAGCGTGTCGCGTTAATTATCGGTTGAGTAGAAACCAGTTCCTTTAAATTGGATACCTGGAACGCTGTAAATCTTCTGCATTTGGCTATGGCAAAACTGGCAAGTAACTTTATGTGGTTCATGGATAGATAACTCCTTTTCGTACCGCAAATTGGCCTCGCAGTCCGCGTTGGTGCATTCGAATTCATAGATTGGCATCAGATACCTTGCATGTCCGGCATGGGACGTCCTTTAGTTTCCACGATCCACATTGTGTGCATCTCTCAGGTTCTAATTCTACCGAATCTTTGTTGATATCACCGTAAATCGGTAGAAGTAGCTGCACCAAGTCTGCAAACCGCATAAAGGCCAGATACTCGGAAGCATCTTCTCCTTGGCCATTCATACGGCACACCACGAAAGGTAACTCTTTGCCACCTGCCCGCTTGCTCGCTTGGCGCAGCCACTCTAATGGCTGGAACGCCGACCTAGCCTTAACCTCGACGTCGAACGGGACGCCTGTTATATCTTTTCCAGCCCCGCGACCGATTCCCGCGTATGGCCACCATTGCTGGAGATAACTAGCAACGACGCGCTCTGTACGCAGTCCTCTGTCTTTTCTGTGTCGTGTCATTTCTGACCAACTTTGAAAGTGCAAGGCGCAGTTATGGCAACCCCATGAGCAGGGGCTTTAATGACCATACTTACAGAGGAATGAAAATCCAGAAACAAACTCTGCTTAACGCCTTGCACTAATCTCATTTTATGCCCTACCAGCAGAATTTACTGTGTGGCACTTATTGCAAGTCCACTCTTTCATGATCCATCGCTGGCGAATCTGTGTCCAAGTTGGAACTTCATTGCACATCTGGCAAATCAATTTATAGCCAAGTTCCTCTAACGCAGCAGCATTGGCTCGGATATTTTCTTCTTCTTCAGCAGTTGGGAATGACTCCCATTCCCCATCTTGGTTTAAGAATTGAATGTGTCCCATTAGGAAGCCTTGACTTTCTTGTAAGCAATTATTGTTTTAGTTGAACCACATTGAAGGCATTCAATCCAAGTCTTGTTCGTATCTCGGATTATTGAGAATTCGACTACTGGACTACATGAGCATCCAAATGACCAAGTACCTTTCATTTTTTGACCTGTGGCTTCCATGATCCGGTCTCCTTATCAATTTCGTACCAGATAGGCTCGCAACGTTCCGCTTCTCCAAGGATATGGTTCATGCAACGCCAATGACCCCAAGGCTTGCCTGCCTTAGTAGTTCCGGTTTTCCATACTCTGGCACCATGGACACAACTCTCTTCCGGTGGCGTGCCACCAAGGACATCCTTCACCATCGCGACTGCTCCTTCCATAGTCTGAACTGGTGCTGCTACTTGCATTGTCCAAGGATCTTCCTCCTTTGGTACTGGGACATATTCGCTTGCTGTCTGGGCTAACTTTGCCTTTGTCTCAGCTAGTAGAGCCTCATTGTTAACCTTGACTGCAACCTTTGTCATCTCTTCCCGAGATGCACGCTTGCCTTTAGTTGCGTAGCCCGCATTAGCGAGAGCACGACCAATCGCACTTGTCTCGCAATTTTCAAGAGCCGAAGTAGCATTAACGCCGCGACCCTGGACCGTTTCTTCAGCAAGCCCAGTCGTCCAAGGTCTAGCATCAGCCTCAGTTCGAAAGATACTAGCTTCAACGATAAACCGAGAAGCAGAGTGATCCAGCAATTTCGTATGAATCTGACCATCCGGATGTTCCTTCCAAAATTTAACCAGTCGCTCTTCAACTGTCTCGTAATCTTCTAAATTAAACATAAAGTTCGTTCTCCTCGGTTCTCAATTGTCCTGATATAGCAAAGTATGCTGCTCCGTCGATGTAATTATCGACCTTTCCAGATTCCATTGATCTAGCGACTTTGACAAGTGCAAGGCACATAGCCACTTGGTAATCCGTAATCGGCATTTCGAGGTATGCAGACCAAAGGCGTGCGGTTCTGGACATGTTGTCTGTCGGGTGTCCATAGTCCATTCCACGATCTTGAATGATTGCTCTTGCTTCGTTGAGGTAGTCACCGGCGTTCATCCGTTGACTCTCTGAAACTCGTCGATACGGCCTTCTACTTGCCCATCGTGAAAACCTGTTTTGTACATAAGTACTGCCAATAAGCCATGACTGGCTAGAAGGATTAAATGTAAAACTGTCATTCTTATCTCCCTTACAGCTGTATTTCAGCTGATAAGAGAACCTTACATGAGGCGTATCCGGCATCCACCTTTTTTAGATAACGAAACGATAACGATTTGAGACGGATCTTCATCCTCCATATCGGGGATAGCGATGCTAGCGGGAGCGTCCATAGACCTTGCCCTGATAAACGAATGACCCATCTTTAGGATCAATAGGGATAAGCTCAGGCGTAAACCGCTTGCCAATCAAAGTGCCAACCACAAAACCCATTTGCCAGTTGGCATAACCCTTTGTATAGCCCATTCCAGGGCTTGAAAGGTCAACTAGGTTGCCAACCTCAACTCCCCACACAATGCGTCCGTATCGGCCTCCAGAGGCCTCAGAATGGGCAGATAAACCCAGCCTGTGCGTATGACCTGAGACAATAGACTTACCCATCCGCATGGCTCCGTTTAAGGCGGTTTGACCTGGCTTGTTAGATAGTGGGAAAGCGTCTCCATGGCAGGTGTGCCAGCCTGGAGCAAAGTCAAAGCCATTAGGGTGATAACGAATACCGGCCTTGTCATAACCCATGAACTTGTCATATTTAAGCTCTGGAAGATTCATAAATGCTGGGAGCCGGCGAGATAAAGATTTGTAAACTCGAGCGCCATGGTTAGACCCAACTACATCGGTAACGCCAAGGTACTGGAGAATCTCTAGCGTTAGCTTCCGATCCTCATCGATGTTGCCTTCTACCTCTTGCCATGGTTGAGCAAAGCCCCCAAGCTGAGGTAGGTCGATTTCATCGCCAATGCAGATGGTTTGGTGTGGCTTGTAAGCCCTTAAAAACTTGCCTAGATTCTTGACTGCTGCTTCGTGAAAGAAAGGTGCCTGAATATCTGAAATCCAAGCAATTCTTTTTACTGTCATTTAGTCCTCGTCGTCGTCCTCATAGGGGATATTGTCGATTCGATTAGGTAAGCCAGGAATAATCCAATCAGGAAAGGATTCACGATCACCGAGCATCCAGAAAGCATGAGTCTCTGAAAAGCCTGCCCTGCGTAATGACTTGTAATACTCGTTCATCGCTATGCAGTAAGCATCTAAGGCGCTGTAAGTATCCAAATCAATGACTGGTCGTTTCCTTGCCATGGGATAAGTGTTACCTGCCTAACATCTCGATTATGGTATCGACACGCGCTTCTAAACGATTTACTTGGTCTTTAATAGATGAGCCGCTATTTGGCTTTAGTTCCGCGAGGTAGTGCTTTACTAACCAACGCACTAAGCCAATAAATGAACCAATAACGGTCGTTACAGCAACTGCAACAGCCGCTATGTCCTGCGTGCTCATTACTTTTTTGGAGTGGCATAACCAAAGACGCCAGCAAGTATGGCCCAGAGTACTGAGCGATAATCCAATGCAAAGTTTGATGCAGCCCAAGCCGAAAGGAATGCGCCAGCAGTCAGGATGTATGGATTTTTCATGTTCATTCGGTTCCGCCTATCATTGGGATGTTAGAAAAGAACGAGCCATCCGTCTCGCCTTTTTTAGTGAAAGAAATGTGGCAATGCTTCCGATGCGGATTAGGTCCTTTGTAAGTTCTCCAACGCCAGCCCAAGATAGGCGATGCAATTCGTCCATCGAAGATGATGTACTTGATTCGCTTGTCTCGCTTTGCAGCTTGACGAATCTGATCTGCCAGATTAGGCATGAGGTCTGGCTTACCGGATTTACCTGCAAGGTCTCGGTCAACATCGATGGCACATACCCAGCCCTTAGCATTGGGGATGTGATCAGAGCGACCCGCAGCAACATGGCGGGCATCGGCGATCCACCCATCACTACTACGATCTCTATCGGGGAACGAGTCATCGATTTGCTCACGAAGTTGAACCCCTGCCTTGCATAGTTTAGGAGTCATGCCAGCAACAGTTTGGCTTCTTCTTCAGTAATGCCTAGACGTTCCAATAGAGCCGCTTTAGCAGTTGCGCGATTTTGTTCTGCAACCAATTCATCAGCTTTAATCTTTTCAATTTCGGCATCAATTTCCGCCTTAGTTGGGGCTTTACCTTCTAAAACGTCCCAATGAATAGTTGAATAATCATTGTTGTCATATGAAAATTCGCTTCCTGGGCGAAGGTTAAGAATTGCTTGTGTTAAATAGTCCATTATTAAGCACCAATCTCTAGAAGGATAATAGACGCTGGGGCGCTGTTTTCATTCAATACAATGCTTTGGCTATTAAAGATTCTGGCCTGTGTTTTATATGTTGTGCTAGAAGTTGTGGCAGGCGAATCTAGGTATGAAGCAGAAATAACCATACGCAATTGTGCATATACGGTTGCTGCATTAGACGCTCTAATACCCATGCTTTCATAACCGCTTGGAGCCCAGTTTTGTATTGCTGTGGAATCGCGAACAAGTTGGTATCCAGAAAACGCTTCAGAACTGCTGCCGTGAGTGCTAACAAATTGCTGAGTCAGCAATACTAGAATTTTGCTTGTATTCAAAGTTGGGGTAATTGAAGCAGTTAGATTCGTGTCTGTAAAAGTACTTGATGTTATTGACTTTGAAGTTGTTGTGGTTCCTTGAACTACCTGAAGAACCTTGCCACCGCCAGCGGGCGCAGCCCACTTGATGCCTGTGGAAGTCGATGAATCTGCTGTTAAAACGTGTCCATTGGTACCAACCGCTAAACGTGCTGGTGTGTCAGCAGCGGTGGCGGTTATTAAGTCACCCTTTGCATCAAGGATAGTTAACGGATCAACTGCTACCCATGAGAAATCAAGATCTGTATTAGATGCTTTTGCCAATACTTGACCAGTTGTGCCACCTTTAAGGTCAACAAGAGCTGTGTCGATATCTTGTCCAAGTGCGGCAATTGCTGTTGCCCCATCCTTGACCAAGTCAGTCGACTGAGGAATGTCCCAGCCAAAATTCGTGGTTGTTGTTGCCATTACGCTACGACTCCTATCGCATCAAGCCAAGTTAGGCTAGTGTTAATTGTGTTCCATGTCTCCGCTGCATTTACCTGTTCCCATTTTACCGCAACTTGCGAGAAACTTATGGGAGATGCGTTGAAGGTTATAGAGAGATTATTAAGCCCCGCCCTGAAGGTCCAGCCTTCGACGTAGCCCTGAAATGACCCATTGCTGATATTTCCGGGAAGGTTCTGAATCCAGACTGGCTGGCCCAGAAAGATATTTATTAAGGCATCTCGGTCGGCATCGTCAATTTCTGGGTTTCCAAGGACAAAGGTGATGCCTTGAAATTTAGGGTATGGGTAAGCTCGTAAGGCAATATATCTGTCTGCCAAGTTTTCCGCATCTACTTGATTTTTAATCCTAGACAAATAGGTTTCTGCATAAACACCATAAAGGGATTGGCTTGCAGAATCCTGAGCGATGTAATCTCCAGAACCATTATTGCCATATTGGATTTCAAAGTAATTTCTAAGATCACCAGCACGAGTTGTAGCTGCTAAGCCAATGCCGTTGGCATGGTTGGCATCAAGGGTCGTGTAGCCGTTATTGGCTAAATAGTCTTGGCGATGGGTTGAATCCGCATAACCTATGTTGCCGTTTGCGTCCTCATAAAGAACTCCAAAGGCAGAATTGGCTATATCCGCACATAATGAGTAAAGGTCTGTTGGGCTAGCATTTCGCTCAATAAGTTCATAATCTCCCGGCTGGTCAATATCGCCTAAGCCAAGATTGACGGCGTTTGCCCATGTTTCAGTTGGGTTGTAATTAGCCCATGTTTGAGCCGCTGGAACTTCATTCCATTGACCAAGTAAGAATCCTGAGAGCAAGGTATAAATTTGGTCGCCGTCATAATCGTTGGTCAGAACTCCTTCAGTAATGATTTTAGGAAGTTTAGACAATGCACCAAGGGCAGTAATAGTCCCGACGGTGGTATAGCCGATGGATCCTGCTCGATTGACCGAAACGGTTAAGTCTGAAATATAGCCGCCAAAGATAGGAACAAAGGTATCGTTAGAATCGGTGACTTGAACTGAAATGCTGGTACCTACTGTGAAGTCATAACTACTGTTATCAAAATTTAAGAGCTGTAATTGGCAATACCCTGCAACTGGTTGTTGATTGATATCCGTGCGCCCAGACGTAACGGTCAGATTGGCAACTGTGACATCAGTTACTTCGTAGCCGTCTACCTGAATTTTATAGGTGGGAGTCCATGCGGTCATGCGTAGATTAGGCCTCCGCCAAGGGTTCCTCGAGCTGAGGAATCATTCAAAATGCTTACAATCTGACGAGCAGTTGATTCGGGATCTATGGCCCCATTAACTGTGATGTTAACTCCTGCGTTAGGATTGTAATTAAGTCCTGTTCTAGGGTTATATGAAATCATACCGTCTGATGGCATTGAGGGTGCCGGAGCAACTGATGAGGCACTAAGTCCGGCATTTGAAAATGATGCCCCACTTGATGCAGATGCCCCACTAAAGAAATTACCTACGGCTGAGCCTGCGCCTTTAATTGCGTCAATAATGCCTTTTATTGTGTTGTAAATCCTTGTAATTTTGTCTACAAAAGAAGCGAACTGGTCAATAACGCCAGCAACGAATTTACCCAAAGATTCTATGGCGAAGCCCAAAGTCTTGCCTAGAACTGGTGCTAAATAATCTTTTGCAAAATTAAAGATAGCAACCATAAAGTTATAAAACGGCTGAAGTTCATCGTTATTACGGGCCAAGGAATCACGAACGTTGTTAAATGCCGAGCGCACGGCGTTAATGATTGGCTGGATAACTTTCATGACTGGCTGTAACTTGTCGCCTAAATTGCTAGTAAAGTCCTGAATGGCTGGTACTACATGGCGAACAATAATATTAACTAAAGGTGTAATGGCATCTAAGATAAATGCCCCAACTGTTTCTTTGCCTTCATCAAAGGCTATTTGCAACCTGGTCAATTTGCCTTGGAATGTGTCTGCTTTGGCTGAGGCTTGGTTTTCAAAGGTATCTGCTAGTTTGGCAGTAATCTCGTCCATGCTCATGGTTTTAAGCTGAGCAGATGTAAGTCCAATGCCTAACTTGGCAAGTGCCGCTGTATTGCCTTCTGCTGCCTTAGCCATGGCGTTGGTGACTGCTTCAAGGGACTTGCCACTACCGGCAGCAACATCGATTGCAACGGTTTGCAGTTTCTGAGCCTTTTCAAGATCACCAGTAGCGCGAGCCAATCGTTCGATGCTTGGGCGAAGTTCATCATCTGTAACACCAAAGGCTAAAGAGGTTTTAGTAATGTAATCCTCAGTTGCTGCTATTTGGTTCTCTGTGGCCCCTGTGACGTTCTTTAAAGTAAGGGCTAACTTAGTCTGTGCAGCGGCATCTTCTATGGCTGCCTTGACCCCATCAATGGCTAATTTGCCTGCATAGGCAACCGCTGCTGCTCCTGCAGCTGCAAAGGCTAACCCGGCCTTTTTACCAAACTCGCCAACCTTGTCGCCAAAGGTAGCAACGTCCTTGTCGGCCTTATCGAGGTTCTTTGTGAAGTTATCGACGTCGGCAAGGAGTTTAAGCGTTAACGCTCTTGTACCTGTTGCCATTAGCCCCACTCCTTCAAAATCTTAGTAAATGATTCGGTCCATCTGGCAACTATCTCAGGTTGAATCCTGCGAAGTGTTGGATAGATAAACCAACCCTTAGAGCCACGGCCTTGACGGCCCGACCATACCGGGAACTGCTTGTATCTATTAGATCCGAATTCTGAACCACCCCAGATATCTTTAGTGGTTGCCCCACCTGAAAACTTCTGAGATGCGAATCCATAAGTAATCTCACCAATGCGGCTGGATTTCTTAACCCGAGAACCGTCTGCAATTCTGCCTGCTACTTTTCTACTTTGTAGAGATTTAGCCGTTTGAATAACTTCTGCTCTAGCGAATTCAGCCAGAGCGCCAGATTGGCGCTTGGCCTCTTCGTTGGCTTCTTCACCCATATTCTTTAATGCCTTGAATACTTGCCGGAGTTCAGTCTGGTCAAGTGCTACCAACTCACTTGCCATTGCGTTCCTCCAGTATTTCTACAGCTGTAAGAATATCCTCGGCAGTTTGCCAATGATCCATAGGAATCTGTGTGGCTATTGCCAGTTCAACTAAGAGTCGGCTTACGCTTCCTCTTGGATGACTTTTGGGTCGCCTTCACCTACTTCGACGTCTGCAACTGATTCCATCCAGACCTCGAGAGGCTTGGTTGGCTTTCCGCCTGCATCACGCTTCATGGCGCTGTGAGCGACATAAAGAATGTCCCACATCCCGCCAAACTGAGAGATGACCTTTTTAGTGGTCATTTCCCAGCGGGCGTAATCTGGAGGTCGAACCATGTAAGTGGTTTCGGATCCATCTATATATTTAATTGTTATTTGCTGTTGCATTGTTTGCTCCCGTTTCTATCGGCTTAGGAGAATGTCTCTGTGACAGTTCCGTTTGCGACCTTGAATGTAAAGTCTACAGTCTGTGCGTCTGTTCCAGCGCCTCCTGCTGTTGGAAATTCAGGAAGAATTGGGAAAACAAACTGAGCGCCTGTAGCAGCTGTAAGAGTTACTGAAATGGTGGTATCTGGTGCTTCTGCTGCTGCCCAAAGTGCTTCGCATACAGATGAGGTCTTACCCCAGTCAGCGAGCATTGAAAGAGCAAAGGTTGCCTCTGTGTTGACAGTCTTGTAAGCCTCACCGTCGAGAGTCTGGTAGGTCTCACGAACGTTGGTCTTTGTAAGAACTGCTGAAAGTGCTTGAGCCTCGATATCTGTTCCACCTGTGAAAGATAGAGAAATATCGCGACCTGTGATTACTGTGGTTGCCATTATTTATCCTTAGTTTGTTTGTGTGTAGTAGGTAGAAA
>JACCDX010138083.1_pt1 | contig 18833 bp, 19 predicted proteins | sample 7449681 | NCBI WGS metagenome assembly JACCDX01 (sample SAMN15323450, study PRJNA562643) | freshwater metagenome | isolation source: river surface water | place: USA:Blue River Watershed | collected 2017-08-18
AAGGACTTCAAGGCACAATAGGAACAGGCACTCAAGGCACAACAGGACCTCAAGGACTTCAAGGCACAATAGGAACAGGCACTCAAGGCACAACAGGACCTCAAGGACTTCAAGGCACAATAGGAACAGGCACTCAAGGCACAACAGGACCTCAAGGACTTCAAGGTACTGATGGTGTTCAAGGAGCTTCATGTTTTCCAGCCCATACCCTAGTAAGTGTTAAAAATCGGAAGAAAGTTCCTATAAGCACTTTAACCAAAGACCAAATAATTAAATGTTTTAATGTAAAAGATTCCGTCGTAGAGGATTGTGTAATTTCGCATGCAAGACAATCATACGAAAGTAATTTTATTATTTTTAATAAAAAAATTCATGTAACCTATGAACATCCTTTTTACATTTATGATGAGAATAACAAATATCACTGGAAGCATGCTAAAGATGTAATCATCGGGGATTATTTTTTAAAAATAAATAATAAGATGGAAAAGGTGAATGTTATTGAACATTTTACCACTGAAACGCCTGTTTCTGTGTATAATATGACTGTTAGTAAAAATCAAAATTTTTATGTTGAAGATATATTAGTACATAACGAAAGTGCACCCGCATGGAAAATAGGACCTACAGGGCCTCAAGGACTACAAGGCATTCAAGGCGAACAAGGCCCTCAAGGTTTACAGGGGGAAAATCCATGGCTATAAAAATAAGTCTTTTTTTAATTATTTTGTAATTAATTAAAAAAGCATTATCTTTACATTATAAAAAATACATAGAAGATGAACAGATATATTGTAATATATCCCGGACGATTTCAACCTTTTGGATTACATCACAAGGCTGTATTTGATTTTTTAGAATTAAAATTTGGAAAAGGTAATGTTTTTATTACTACGAGTAATAAAACAAATTCAATTGATAGTCCTTTAGATTTTGAGTTAAAAAAACGTATTGCCGTTCGTATGGGCATCCCCAGTAATAGATTTATATACACTGTAAATCCCTATAGAGCCGATGAATTACGTAATTACTTTAACTCAATGTCTGATGTATTAATTTATGTTTACAGTGAAAAAGATGCGGATAGAATTTCATATACACGTAAGGATGGTTCGCCAGGGTATTTCCAGCCCTTAAGTGATGATTTCTCCAAATGTAATAGCTTTGATAAGAATGCATACATTTTTGTCGCACCAAAAGTTAGCATAATATTTAATGGAAGCGAATTATCGGGTACCTCATTAAGATCTTATCTTAAAAGGGCTTCAAAACAAGAGTTTGAAAATCAATTAGGTTTCTTTGATGAAGAACTATATAATATATTTAGAACCTTTGATGAACCTGAAATCACCTCAGATGATTCTAATATTCCTTCTGAGTATATGGATTCAAAATTAGTGTATTATCAGCAATATATACAAAACCTACTGCCTAGCACTTTTAAGGTCGATTTGTTAGATGGAAAGCTTGTAGTATCTTCTGTTGAAACCTTAAATGAGATTATACTTAAATTAAAGGACGGAAGGTACAGGGTTTACTCTAAAAAATTAAGTCCGGGTAAGGATGGTAAGATGCATAGACGTAACATGGGTACTTACAATACAAAAAAAGCAGCTGTAGCTCGAGAAGAGCAGATAAAGGATTATATGGCGTCTATAAATCCAAGTCCCGAAGACACAGGAGCTGAAAAACAAGTAAAAAAAGAAAACAAAATAGTAAAAACATATATTGAAAAGGTTGATCAGAGTTTTTGGCAACCTATTTTTAATCAAATAGTAAACGACTAATCATGGGAGGCGCCGCTGGACATCTTAATCATATTCATGATGATATATCTCTTACTTTTCAAGAGTTAAAGCAATTAATTTATAATGTTTTACAAGGCAGGTTAAATTACAAGGAAGAACCTGTAGAAAAAATTGATGGATATAATTTATACGTAACTGTAGTTGAGGGCGAAGTAAAAATCGCACGGAATAAAACTACTTTATTAAAACCAATGTCACTTTCTGACATAGAGCAAAAATATAAGGAGTCAGATAATGCTTTTACCATTTCAATTGAGGTTATTCAACAATTGCAAAAAATCATTAATGAATTTCCATCAGAATTCATTAATGATTTATTTGTACAGGGACAACGGTTTTTAAGTACTGAGGTTTTATTGGGGGATACACAAAATGTAATTCCATATAATTTAGGTCCTTTTTTAATATTCCACGCTCTTGTTCAATATGATGAACAAGGAAATTTAATTGCATATAGTACAAGAGGTGCCCGTACTTTTTATAAGTTATTAGAAAAAACCAGATTAATTGATAAGTCAAGTATAAAAATTATTCCTCAAAAAGTTATAAGTTTAAAGCAGGTTTCTAATTCCTATGAGTATCAAAATATGCTATATACGCTATTGAATAAATTACAAAAGGAATTCAATCTACAAGATAGTGATACTATTTCAAGTTACTATAAATTGTGGTGGGAAAAATATATTGATGATAATGTCCCGAATATAAGCACTTCTATTAAAGATCAATTAGTAAATAGGTGGGCACTGGGTGATAGAAGTTTTAGAATATTCTCTAAGTATTTTGATAATGTGGATATTTACCAAGTAGTTAAAAACATTGATACTACAAAACAAAAGGATTTACAAAATTCAAATTATGAAAAATTTGAAAATATTTTTTTACAATTGGGCACAATTTTAATATACAATCAAAATGATTTCCTGTCTCAAGAGAATGTTAATTTTTTCAGAAATCAGGTACTAGAGTATATTTTAGGTTTAAAAAGTTCATTGAAAAATGAGGACGAATTAAAAAAAGCAATGATCCTTCTGAAGAAGATAAAATTACTAGGAGGCATTGATAAATTAATGCCCTGTGAAGGAATTATTTTTTATTATAAAAATAAGGCTTATAAGCTTACTGGAATGTTTTCCCCTTTGAATAAATTATTTAATATTGCAAAAAAATAATTTTTTTTTTAAATGCACCTATTTATATATAAAAATATTAAAAAACAAAATAACCCATGAGAAGAAATAATTTTAACACTTACAGAAATTCTCTTGACCTACGCCCTTCTGAGACTTTGATATTAGAATCCTTGAAGGATGAACATCGCGAGAGTATCATGAAGGTTGCAGGTAAGGATAAGGAACTTGGACGTAGAATAGTAGGAGTATTGAAAAAGATTGCTTCTATGTCTGATACTGCGATGCAATCTGATATCATAGCTACATTGATATCTGTACTTGCAGATAGAACAGCGTTTTCTAAAGCCGGTCAGGATATCAAACAGCAATTAAGAAGAGGAGGCGTCGCAGGTCTTGACATGCCTGATATGTCAACTCCAGATCTGCAAATGTCAGGTGTAAATTACAGAGAAATAATGGAAAGCCGGAGAAGAAGACGTAACATGCTTCAGAATAGAGATTTAGATTTGAATGAAAATAATTATCGACCAAGAAGAACACCGCGTTCAAGATATAGATAATTTTTTTCTACATTCAAAAAAAGGTCCTTTAGGTACACACGTATTTAAAGGACCTTTGTATTTATATAAAAAAGTTATGGGACTAAAAAATTATGAGGTTTTAAAAAAATTCTTAGATGGAACACATCGTACACAAACAAAAACGGTTGTCGGTTATGAAGCAAAAAAAGATGTACAAAAAAGAGAGGTTGGGGAAATATGGGAGGAAACCCTAAGTAATGGCACCGTAATTGAATGGGAGCAAAAAAAGGGCTATAGAGTAAAACGTCCAAAAAATTTAAAAAGCTTATTGGAGCTACGTTCTACTTTATATGAGTACACTAATTGTTTTGAAGATTGCGAAAAAAAAAGTACAAAAAAATATTCAAGATACGATCAGGAGGTGTGCACAATACATAACATGTGTTTGGATTGTTTATCACGTGTTGAAACTCAATTAAAAATTGAGGGTACATTTGATGAATATGAACGTCAAAAAAAATTACAATCCCTGCAAGATTTATTCAGAGATGCGGAAAAAGAAAAAGAAGTAATAAAAAATGCTCTTCAAAGTATTGAGTATATTAATGAGGACGGATCCCGTGAAAAATGGGATATTGAAAGTAAAAGTGCTTTTCTGAATAAGATTGATACTGATTTTGAAGAATTAAAAAATTCCTTAATAGAACCTTTATTAAAATCACCTAAAAAAGAAAGCGAATGAAAATGACAAGTTTTATATCTATTTTTTTTATATTAGCACTACTTTTATTATTAACTTATGCAATTGCATTGATTTTTTTTAAAGAACAGAAAAATCGAAATTTTAAATTTTGGGGTACTATAACACTCGCATTATCTTTGTTATTTTTTTATATCAGAAATAGGATAATGCATGCAAAAAAAATGGTAAAAGCAAATGAAAACAACCAAAATACAATTGATAAAATAAAAAACGATAAAATAGAACTAGAAAAACTAATTGATGACACAAGTCAAAAGATTGAAAAGGTAAATACTGAAATTGGGATAATTGAGGATAAAAAAAATAAACTACAAGCTAAAAAGAAATCATCAAAAAAATACACTGATAGTAATTTAGATGAAGCTGTAGATAAATTGAAAAATCTTTAATAGACATTATGAGTGAAACTACACCCCCTAAACAAAAGACTTTAAAACAGATAATAGCTGAGGAGTATAAGAAGTGTTCTAAGGATCCTGTACACTTTATGAAAAAATACTGTATTATTCAACATCCTGAAAAAGGAAAAATTAATTTTCACCTATTTCCTTATCAGGAGCAGTGTTTATCTGATTTTAATACTAATCGTTTTGTTATAGTAAATAAAGGAAGACAGTTAGGTCTTTCAACACTAGTAGCAGGGTTTATTTTACATAGAATGCTATTTAATACTGATTTTAATGCTCTTGTGATTGCTACTAAACAGGATGTTGCAAAAAACTTAGTAACAAAAGTAAGAGTCATGCATGACAACTTACCTTCATGGCTTCGGGGTGTTGCCGAGGAAGATAATAGACTAAGTTTAAGATTGAAAAACGGATCACAGGTAAAGGCGGTCGCCGCATCGGAGGATGCTGGACGTTCAGAAGCACTCTCATTACTCGTAATTGATGAGGCCGCTCATATTGAACCAAACCGCATAGAAAGCATATGGGCTGCATCACAATCTACTCTATCTACTGGAGGTGGCGCAATATTATTATCCTCTCCTAATGGTACGGGTAATCTTTTTCATAGGAAATGGACTGAAGCCGAGGTCGGCAAACAATTTTTTCCAATACAACTCCCATGGTATGTGCATCCAGAAAGGGATCAAACGTGGAGAGACCAACAGGATGAACTCTTAGGTCCAAGACTAGCGGCTCAAGAAAATGATTGTAATTTCACAACCTCAGGTCATACCGTTATAGACGGTACAGTATTAGAATGGTATAAGGAAACTTTTATAAGGGAACCCTTAGAAAAAAGAGGTTGGGGAGGTGATTATTGGATTTGGGACTACCCGCGTTATGATAGTACATACATAGTATCTGCAGACGTTGCCCGGGGGGATGGTTCTGATTATAGTGCTTTTGTAATTTTGGATGTGGAAAACGTAACTCAGGTTGCAGAGTTCAAAGGCCAGTTAAGTACAACTGAATTTGGGCATATGCTTGTTGCAGTTGCAACTGAGTGGAATAATGCTCTTTTAGTGATTGATAATAATGGTGTAGGTTGGGCAGTAGTCCAAGTTGCTCTTGATATGAATTATAATAATCTTTTTTACCATTATCGTAATGACCCCTATACAGATGATTATAAACATCTAGTTAAAGGTTATGATTTACAGGATAGATCAAAAATGGTGCCTGGAGCTTCTATTAATACTGCCACCCGTCCTGTAATGATATCAAAATTTGAAACATATTTTAGAGAAAAAACTCCTATATGCAGAAGCAAACGTTCTGTAGATGAATTCCATACCTTTATATGGAAAGGAGGTAAGGCTCAAGCTCAGGGAGGATATAATGATGATTTGTGTATGTCGTGGGCTATGTGTTTTTGGGTAAGAGATACAGCATTAAAACTTAAACAGCAGGGAATTGAAATGACTAAAGCCGCTCTTAATAATTTTTCAAATACTTTATTAAGCCCCATATCAACTACATCGGGTGGAGGTTCTGTACATAAAAACTGGAGCATGCAGCTCAACAAAAGTGAGAACGAAGATATTTCCTGGCTTCTAGATAATTAATAAATTAGGACTATTTATTATAAGAATACTCAGAAATAATTAATTATTTTATAATGGCAGACAATAGGAGCTCACAGCCTTCATCCTTTCGGACTAGGTTAAATAAATTATTTTCAGGAAATGCAATTGTTCGTAGAACGAAAGATAGCAAATTAAAAGTTATAGATCCTTCTCAATTGCAGAGTTCAGGTGTTGCAACACAGCCTCCTTTTCAACAAGGATACTATACTGGACTTCATACTTACAAACCCGCGGGATATTATACGCCAAATACTGCTTTTAATTTTAATACAGGCAGGGTTGAATTGTATAGAGATTATGAGGCAATGGATGAGGATCCTATTTTATCTAGTGCTCTGGATATATATGCTGATGAATCTACTGTAAGAGATGCTGAGGGGAATATGCTATCTATAAAATCATCTAATAGTGAAATCAAAGAAATTTTACATAATCTCTTTTATGATATTCTTAACATAGAATTTAACCTATGGCCTTGGGTACGTAATGCGTGTAAATATGGTGATTTTTATCTTTCACTAGATTTACGCGATGAATTGGGCATAGTTAATGCAAGTCCTATGAGTCCTTATGATGTTATTAGATCTGAAGGATTAGATGAGCACAGTATGCAAAAGGTTAAATTTTATCATTTTAATAGCGCCGATCAAAATACAACTCATAATAAAAAGGAGTTCGATTACTTTGAGGTTGCTCACTTTAGATTGCTTTCAGATACTAATTTCTTACCTTATGGAAGATCAATGTTAGAAGCTGCTCGTAAGGAATTTAAAAGACTTGCTCTTATGGAGGATGCAATGATGATTCACCGTATAATGAGAGCACCTCAAAGACGTATATACAAGGTTAATGTTGGTAATTTAAATCCCACTGAAATCGATCGTTATATGGAAAAAATAATGAATCAAAATAAAAAAATTCCATATATTGACGAGAATACAGGACAATACAATTTAAAATTCAATCTTCAAAATATGATTGAAGATATTTACATTCCTGTGCGGGGAGGTGATTCACAAACTGAGGTGGAAACTTTGGATGGGTTATCAAATGAAGGAATGATTGAAGATGTTGAATATATAAGAAATAAAATGATGGCAGCACTCAAAATCCCAAAAGCGTTTTTAGGATATGAGGAAGCTTTAGAAGGCAAAGCAGTTCTAGCTGCTGAAGATGTGCGTTTCGCGCGTACTATTGAGCGTATACAAAAAATTTTTGAATCTGAATTTAATAAAATTGCAATCATCCACCTATATCTGCAAGGATTTACTGATCATTCCTTGGTCGATTTTGAATTGACCTTAAACAATCCTTCAATAGTTTATGAACGTCAAAAGGTTGAGATCCTTAACGAAAAAATGCAGCTGATAAACCTAATGAAGGATACCAATATGATCTCACGACGTTATATTTATCAAAACATTTTAGGTCTGTCATTAGAGGAATGGTTAGCTGAAGAGGATACACTGGTTAATGATAAGATAAAAGAGTGGGGATTACAGGAAGCAATGACTTCTGGAAAAGATCCTTTCCTAGAAAAGGATGACGAAGGACAATCTGACGAGTATGGAGAAGGACCTGAAGGTTTTGAAGGTGGGATGAGTTCCTTCGGAGGATCGCCCGGTTTTGGAGGCCCTGAGGAATTTTCTGGAGGTCCGGGCGAAGAATCTCCCGCAAGTGAGACACCTGAAGGCGAAAGCCCTGAGGCACCAGAAGCATCTGCCCCTGCAGAACAACCTGTAAAGGAGGAGGGGATATCACCTAAAAATAAAAGAAGATTTAAATATACGCCTAAAAAAAGACTTTTTGGAGTTGATCCTTTAGGTGCTAAGGGTATATCAAAGGGTTTAGAATTAAATAATTTTGATTTTAATGCCTTACAAACAAAATATAAAACTCCTAAAATTCAGCGATTAACTGAGCTTTTAGATCCCGACAATGAATAATTTTTTTATTAATTTTGCTATTTAAAAGTAATAAGACATTTTTAATATACTCAATATCTAAAAAGATGCAATCAAAAAAGATAAAACACAAAAAAATAAAAAACACAGGGTTATTATATGAATTTTTAATTAGACAGGTTACCAGCGATGTTTTAAAAGGAAAAACACCCAGCAGTTTGAATTTGATAAAAAAATATTTTAATGAAAAATCTGCGTTGAGAGAAGAATTAGAGCTTTATAATATACTGCTTAATAAAAAAGTTAAAGATTCTAATTTTGCTTTTAAGATTATTGAGACTGTTTTAAGTGGTAAAAATTCAATTAATAAGGAAAGATTGCACAGGGATAAATATAATTTACTTAGAGAAATAAAGCAAAAGTATGATATCGATACTTTTTTTAAAACATCTATTAACAATTATCCGATATATGCATCAATATACACTATACTTGAACACAGCGAGCAGGATGGTTTAGATACCTATCTTCAACACAAGTTAAATGTTGCTAATTTTTTAATGGAAACGCCTAAAGCAGGCATACAAAATAATTCAAACAGTGTTGAGAAAATTGACCCCGCTCTTCGCAGTCTGACTCTAAAAATAATGGCTGAAAAATTTAATGAAAAGTGGAGTGCATTGAATGAAAATCAAAAAGAAATCTTGAGATTTTTTATACATAATACTATTGATTCTCCTGAATCTATATCTTTTATAAGCGAACAGGCTGCATTAATTGAAAGTGAGTTACAAAGGTATATCAAGAAAATTGACGATACTGTTTTAAAAATTAAACTTACTGAAGTAAAAAATACAGTACCTCTACTATTGAAAAATACTTTTATAAATGAATCGCATTATTTATCATTAGTTAGATTACAGGAACTATTAACAGAATTAGAAAAAATACAAAAATAAAAATGAATACATCAATAGGGCTTTTTTTAGGCACATTAATGCAATCTCGAAACCAAGCTCATATATACCATTTGCAAACAAGCTCCTATGCAGCACATAAAGCGCTAGAAACTTATTATGAAGATATAGTAGGTCTTATAGATATAATTGCTGAGGAATATCAGGGCATTTATGGGGTAATTAGAGGGTATCAAATGCAAAATACAATAAAGGAGGATGATAAAGTAATTTCATATTTTACGAACCTTGCCGAATTTGTAGAGAAGCATAAGTCCATGTTACCGGATGATCCTGGAATTCAGAACAATATTGACACTATATTAACTCTTGTAAATACAACTTGTTATAAATTAAAATTTTTACAGTAAAAAATGATTAACCCTGCAGTCAATATTATAGAGGCCCGAGCTAATTTCAGGAATCAAGGTATTGTAATGATTCCTAATTTTTTACTTCCTGACGTAGCGCAAGATTTAAAAAATACTATTGATGTTCAGGCTAGTTCAATATGGTTTCATGTTATTAGTGATGAAGGGGGGACATCTACATCAACTTTTTTTATAGAGGAGTCCACAAAAGTAAACAGGGATTCTAACTATAGAATTGCTTTTGAAAAATTTATTTCAGGCAAAACAAGCCATTCATTTAAAGAACTTGATATAAAAAAAGGTACTGCTGAACTATCTTCACGTATGTTTTTTTTTAATTCCTCTGATTTTAAGGATACCTTAAAATTTATTACCTGTTACGATACATCTTTTCCTGAGGTATTAGTATGTAATAAATATGAGGCGGGAGATTTTGTTAGCCCCGCAGCAGTTGATACTAGGCAAGGTATTGTCATGTTATACAATCTCACCCAAAATTGGAATTTTAATTATGGAGGTCAAAACTATTTTGTAGATGGAGACAGTAATTCCATCGTACAAGTCCACGATAATGTTTTTAATTCTTTACTGTTATATGATCCTACTCGTTTTAAAGATCTAAAGGTCGCAACTTCAATGATTAATTGTACTATAAATGAATTGTATAAATTATGTATTCACGGTTTATTTATAGATAAATCAAATTTTTTAAAAAAGTATAATATTCAGTAATGAAAAACAAAATATTAAAAAATAAAATAAAAAAAGTTATTCGGGAATTTTTGCAGCAAATAAAGGAAGCAAGTACAACAGCAGGAGTCCCAGGTTATGCAACCCCTTTTGCTTTTACGGAACCGGGTAAGTTTAAAAAAACAAAACATTCATATAGTGCTTATGTAAAGGAAGTGCCAAAGACAAATATCTTTTTTAAACGTCAAAAATAAAAAAATGAATATACGTATTATTTATCTATTGTGTATTTTTTTACCTCTAAAATTATCATCCCAGGTTACTTTCACACGTACTGAGGTTATAAAAATTGCAAATACGGTAGATTCTTTACAAAAGGAATCTGAACATCTATTTATGTTAAATTCTATAAATGAAGATTTAATAGTAAAATTGAAGGAGAAGGATTCTTTATCTATAATTAAGATAGACCAGTTAACACTGCAGATAAAAAACCTAGAACATTTATCAACATTACAAAATAATACATTACAACAATATGCTAGAACTTTGGATAAAAAAAACAAGTGGTGGAATAATCCAAAATTTTGGTTTGGGGGAGGCTTAATTATGGGAATTATATTGCCAAAAATATTATAATAAACGCAAATGAATAAGGACTTGTTAATTGAATTTTTTCCTTTTAAAATTGACCAAGATCTACAATTGATCAAGGAGAATATAAAAACGGAAAAAAAACTCATAGTGTCGGGAACATTACAAAGAGCCAATCAACTAAATCAAAATCTACGAATATATCCTAGAGATATTTTAGAAAGAGAGGCTAAAAGTTATATGGAAGATTTTGTAAAGGCGAGACGCGCTTTAGGGGAGTTAGATCACCCTGAATCTTCTGTGGTAAATTTACAAAACGCATCCCACCTGGTCACAGATATGTGGTGGGATAAGGATGATTTAAAAGGAACGGTTGAAATACTGGATACTCCTTCTGGTAATATACTAAAACAACTATTTGCTGCTAATGTTACATTGGGAATCAGTTCTAGAGGCTTAGGAAGCGTCAAGGAGGTACATATAGAAGCAAATAAAAGTGCAAAACAAGTACAGGATGATTTTAAATTGATTGCTTTTGATTTTGTATCCGACCCCTCTACCCATAGAGCTTTTCTTACGCCTATCAAAGAATCTAGAAGCTTAAATGAAATGTATAATGAAGATTATCACGTTTCTCGAAAAAAAATTGATTTACTGATTAATCAAATTTTTTGCGACATAAAAGGAAAATGCGATTTTTAAAAACAAATAAAAACTATGAAAAAACAAATAAAAACTAAACAAATACTGGAGGAAGTTTATAGACTTTTGGAATATGAATTACCTTTTGACGGTACACTAGATACAGGTCGTTCATCTTTTGATAGTAAACGTTTAAAATATAATGGAACTGAAGACAACTGGTATGCATTTGAAAAGATAGTTGAAGAAGGGCAATATCCTACACACCCGCTTACAAGACATTTTACTGGTGAGGGCTATTCCGCTGATGATATAAATTTTGTTCTTTTTGTTACATCCTATTTTAACCTAGGAGATACAATATCTAATTTTTTAAGGGTGATATTGCAAACACGGGATTTACTCGAAAAAGCGGGTTCTATAAAATTACAAGGTAATTTTAGGAGTAACGGTGAGAATTATCAAGTAGTAGAAAATTTAAATGGAGTAAAATTTGATTTATTTTTTAAAGCATTAACACATTGGATGTATCTAGAGGCTGATTCACATTTTATTGATTTATTTGGTTCTGGACAAAATTCAGAAGCTGTAAATCGTTTATATAGCATACTATAATTTACATATTTTTAAAAATATAAAAAAATGGCACAATTAACAAAGAGAGATCTCTACCTTGCAGGTTTGATTACTGAAGGTCATTATAATGCAGAACAAGCTCCAAAAATAGGAAATGATTCAACTTATAAAAAGATGATGAAGGATGCACTAACAAGGGGTTTGTATTCACTGAGAGAATATAAAAAAAATAACACAATAAGACCAATTGAGGTAAGCAATTTGACAGAGTCAAAATTACCTATTCATAATGTTTTGAAAAACTATTATATAGTTGAGGGCGTAACCTCTAGTAATCAATTTAATAATTTGTTAAGAAATGTTGTACAAACAATAACAAAAAATTTTAAAGGTACTACTTTAACTGAAGGGCAAATCTTAAATTCATTACAAACCCTTGTTGAGCCTGCATATAAAGCTTATAAAAATAATTTACAGACTATTGTTTTAGAAAATAATATTGCTTATCCTCTTTGGACAAAGAAAAAAGCAAAAAGAATATCTGAAAATTATGATCAATCAGCATCCCACACTGCTAATTCAATGTCTACTCTATTAAATAATACTGATTATAATTATTTTATAGATTATAGTAAATTAGATGAGGTAATTAGAATGGTGTTTTTTGCAATCCTCCTTTCTGCGTTAAGCAAAATAGTTCCTAATATGGATATCAATAAAATGCAGGTAGGACAAAACCTAGATAGTCTAAATAGTTTAAAAGCTGTATTAGGACCTTTTGATATTCAAAATACGCTTGCAATTGCAACGGAAATTGCCTAAATCAAAAAAAATATTGCAAAAAACATAAAAATTTTTATATTTTTTTATTTTTTGGGATATACCGGTATATATATGGTTATACAGTGTATAATATACTGTGAAGCAAAAAAAAATAAAATTAAGATTACTAATAATCTTAAAAAAAATTTTTAATAATTTTATATGTCCGATTTATTAAAGGATGCCATTGCCGATGTAAAAGCAATAAGAGAAACCGCAATTGAGATTGCGAAAGATTCTCTTGCGGAGGCATTTGGAAGCCAAATTAAAAGTCTTGTAGATAAGCGTCTTCAGATAATAGCAGATGAGGATGAAACTGCTGATATCACCGATATTGATGAAAGTCTAGAAGAGTATCAAATTGAACAAGATTTATTAGACGAAGACACTGAGGATATCTTTGACCTTGATGAGGTTATTGAAGATTTTGAAGATGACTTATCTAATTCAAAACTTGAAGAAGATTTTGATAGTCTTATAGATGAACTTGATAGAGAGTATGCTTTCAATCAAAATTATGATCAGCAAGATGATATTGATGATCTACTCGATGGTATCAATGAGCAAAATTCTAGACAATTGACAAGTGATGTTGCATTGCTTGAGGAAATGTTAGATCAGGTTCAGGAGGAAATTGAGTATGAAAATGATGCTGATATTGACATCCTGCAATCCATACTTGAAAAGGTAGAAGAAGAAGCTCAAGAAGAAGAGGATATTTTTGACGACGCTGAAGAGTCTGATGAAGATACAGACGAAGAGGAGTCTGATGAAGATGATGATTTATTAGACATGGAAGACGAAGAAGAGGAAGATGGAGAAGAGGAAGACGAAGATCTGTCGGGAATGACGTCTGAAGATCTTGAAGCAATCATTGCCGGTGTGTTAGAGAAGTTAGGAATGGACAATGACGAAGATGACTCTGAAGAAGAAGATGAAGATGTACTTGAAGATGACATCAACGTACTCGAAGCACTGCTAGACGAGATGGATGAAGATGGTACAAATTATCTTTTTGAAGAGGAAGGTGAGGATGAGGAATCTGAGACATTATCACTTCAAGACATGACCATGGATGATTTAAAGGATTTAATACGCAGTGTATTAGATGAGATGGATGAGGATGAGGTTGAAGAACTTGAAGAAGCAATTTTAGGTTCTTCTAAAAAATATGTAAGAGAATCTTATGTGCCTCGACAAAATTCTAGAAGGTCTTTTTCTCCCCGTACTGTTGACAACACTGTAGCAAAAAATGAAAATTTACAATTAAAGAAGCAACTTCGTGAATCATATCAAACTGTACAAAAACTACAGGAGACTTTGAATGAGGTTTCTCTTATTAATGCTAAACTTTTATATACAGGCAAACTCTTCCGTGCACATAATAATTTGAAGGAAGATCAAAAAATTACTATACTAGAATATTTTGATCGTATTACAAGGTTAGAAGATGTGAAAGTATTGTACGACAAATTTAATAGAACATTAAATGCACGTAACAATCAAACTACACAAAAAGCACAAACAAGTGCCAGACGTCAGGGAACTATAAGTGAGGCTGTTGCTTCACGTCCTATTTTAGGAACAACTAAACCATCCGATTCAAAAATTATTCAAGAGGATACTTTAGTTGCAAGATTGCAGTTACTTGCAGGAATAACAAAATAAAAAACATATTAAAATAAAAAAGAACGATGAACCTAAACTCTTTATTACCTAGCAATAATGAACACAAAAACAAGAGGAGAGAAATTCAAGCTCTTGTTAATAAGTGGGCTCCAACTGGTTTACTTGAAGGTCTTTCCGATGAAAGATTAGAAAGACAGAACGTTGCAGTACTACTTGAAAACCAAGCAAAACAGCTTGTTGTAGAAGCAAACCGTACAGGTACGGATTCCAGATCTGAAGAATGGGCAGGTGTTGCCCTACCTTTAGTACGAAGAATTTTCTCGGAACTTTCTTCTAAAGAATTTGTATCGGTACAACCGATGAACCTTCCTACAGGTCTGGTATTCTTCCTAGACTTCAAGTATGGGACAACAAAAGGAGGCTTTACTTCAGGCGCAGGAAGAACATCTCAAAACGATTCTGTTTTTGGTGTTACTGATGCACGCCGTGGTACAGCACCTGCAACTGGTGGTTTATACGGAGTTGGTAGATTTACCTACTCAACAAATACTGTGACTCAGTCGCTGACTAGAGCTGCTTCTACGGGCGCAACAACCTATACAACCGGTTCTGCTAATTTCACTAGTGATCTTAACTTTGATTCTGTAGTTTCAGCATCACTTGCCGGATCTACCTTGAAAAAAGTAACGGTACAAACAGCATCACTTGCTGGACTAGATCTAGAAGCAATCAGAGCCTTCGCAATTTCTGGTTCTGACATCAAAGCTTACTATCCAGCCTTTACAAAGTTATCCGGAGGAAACATTGTATTTATAGTTAGTGGATCTGCTGTGAACGCAACAGTATCCTACACTAAGCAACCAGGCTTTACTTCTAGAGGTGACTTTGAAGCAGGTCAAGCGTCTGCAACCTTTGATACTGAGCTAAACATTCCAGAAATCAATTTAGAAATGCGCAGCGAAGAAATCACTGCAAAGACTCGTAAATTGAAGACAAAGTGGTCAGATGAATTCGCTCAAGACCTTGACAAGTACCATAGCATCGATGCTGAAGCCCAGTTAACTTCAATGTTATCAGAGTACATCACACATGAGATTGATCTTGAGATCTTAGAGATGCTTATGAGAAATGCTCAAACTACTGAATACTGGTCGGCACAAAATAACACGTTCTGGAATGGTAGCACTTTTGCAACTAGCGCAGTAGATTCAGGAGGTTATTACAACTCACAAGGAGGATGGTTCCAGACTCTTGGAACAAAAATCCAAAAGGTATCCAACGAAATCCACAGATTGAACATGCGTGGCGGTGCTAATTTCATGGTAGTTTCACCAACCGTTTCCACAATACTAGAATCAATCCCGGGATATGCAGCAGACACTGACGGGACTAAGGCTAAGTATGCAATGGGTGTACAGAAAATTGGAGCTCTTAATAACCGTTTCACGGTTTATAAGAACCCTTACATGACTGAAAACCTTATTCTAATGGGATATAAAGGAAGTCAATTCCTTGAAACAGGCGCAGTTTATGCTCCTTATATTCCTCTGATGATGACACCTACTGTACTTGATCCTGAAAACTTCACACCAAGAAGAGGTATCATGACGCGATATGCTAAAAAAATCGTTAGACCTGAATACTTTGGAAAGATATACGTTCACGGATTGCAGACGGTATAAATCTAAACCCCCTACTATATTGACTTTTGTAACTCGAGTATTTTTATTTTATTTGAGCTCCCGCACTACGGGAGCTCTTTTTTTTTATTTTTTTTATCCTTTTTAAACTTTTGAGTCTCAATGCTAACGGCAATAACCCACAAAAATCAACAGTTTTTTACGCTTAATTAAAATAGGTTGGAATCTATTTATGTAAAAACCTATACTAATTATGAAGGAAAACGTTGAAAAAAGAGTGCCTAAAGGTGAAGTAAAATTTAATCTTCAATTATCTGAAGAACAAAAACTAGCCAAGGCTCAAATCTTAGATCATGCATATAGTTTTGTATTGGGAAAAGCAGGTAGTGGAAAAACTTTATTAGGAATATCGATAGCATTATCTAAATTTTTTAAAAGGGAAATTAATAAAATAGTAATTACTAGACCTACTGTTGCAACTGAGAATATTGGTTTTCTACCGGGAACTATAGAGGATAAAATGAAACCATGGTTAATTCCCATAATAGACAATATTGTTAAGGTATATGATAAGGGCGCAACAGTACAAAAGATGCTTAGCGATGGCAATATTGAAATTGTATCACTTGCTCATTTTAGAGGCCGTACTTTTGAAAATGCGGTTTGTGTTGTAGATGAATTTCAAAATTTAACAACAGAACAGTTAGCAATGTGTCTTGGTAGACTTGGTAAGGAGAGTATTATGATTTTTTGCGGAGACGCAGATCAAATAGATTTGCGAAACAGAGAAGAATCTGCTTATTCTAGAATTGAGCGTTTAGAAAAAAGTCCCTATGTTTTTGTTACGCATTTACAAGAAAATTATAGACACCCTGCAGTAAAAGATGTACTTAATCGTTTTTATAAATCTTAAAAAAAATAACACATGTCAAAAAATAAGGTTACACTAATGGGATTTTATGGAGGTGATAAACACCATTCACTATCTGCGTGGACATCTACTTTTGAGGAATTGGGAATTGATATTCCCGATACCATAGAGGATAGGGTAGATGTCCTTTTTGAATACATTAAAGCTCATAAAAAAAGGGAGTATAATAACTTGTTGAAGATGCTTGCATCCAATGAACATCATACACCCTTTGAAAAAAGTTATATTCAATTTTATTTGACAGTTGAACAGGCTAGTCACATACACATGCTAAAACATCGAATTGGAGTATCAATTAATGGTGAATCTGCAAGATATAAAGAGCTAAAAGAGGATAAATTTTTATTGCCTGAGGATTGGCTAGAATACGGAGAGGTTGGTAAAAAGTGGTTTTTAAAATTACAGAGCTTGAGCGAGCAGACAAATGAAGCATATCACGACGCATTACGTGAATTAAAGGATGCTGGAATGTCTGCAAAACGAGCAAAGGAATCTTCTCGATTTTTCAAGATGATGAACTCCCAATTAGAATTAGATGTATCTTTTAACTTTAGAAGTTTCATGCATTTTCAAAAATTAAGAAATTCAATCCATGCCCAGGATGAAATTGAGAGTATAGCCCAAGAAATGCTTCGACAGGTAAAACAAATCCCAGGCAATCCTTTTCGATATAGTTTGGAAGCGTTTAATTACTAATTTTTTTATTGTTTTTTACTAAACCCCTATAAAAATGAAAAAAATACTATTATTAACATTAAGTCTTATTACAAGTTTTACCTTGTTCGGGCAATATCCGGTTACAGGCAATAAAATGAGGCTAGGCTTCCAGACTACCGGGGATGGCTTAGTCTATAGAGGTACAGTCTCAGATACTTCTACTCTTGACCCTTCCAGTATAAATAATGCCTGGATGTTATTAGACACCACAAACGGTGCTGTATTTGTATACAGGTCAAAAGCATGGAGAAGTATAACCATGCCTTATGATTCTGTAACATTTAACATTAATAATGGAGATGCTTCCTCACGGGAATTAAAATATAGTGATGAAAGAGGTCAGCTTCAATACGGAGGTCTGGATAGTGTTCAGATACCTCTCCTTCCAGGTATATGGTATGTTCGTAATGATACTAGTATAACAATACCTAAAGGTACAGTAGTACGAGCAAGCGGTACACTTGGGGCATCAGGTAGAATAAAGGTAAAGCATATGATAGCTAATGGGTCAATGCCTGCCCGTTATATATTAGGCGTTACTATGCATGATATTGCCGTAGGTGCGGATGGATATATTATGTTTGACGGAAAGATCAGAAATATAAATACTAATGGATACTCTGATGCCGACGTTTTATTTGCTGATCCGCAAAACCCTGGAGGGCTTCGTACAAAAGAACCGACTGGGGATAGTTTGAAATTACCCATTGTCTTTGTTGTACATGCTGCTTCTAATGGTGTTATTGCCGTGCGTATAACAACTGGCTCCTATCTCCATGAATCACATGATGTAGATACTACAGGACGTGTAGACGGTAGTGTATTAAGGTATGACGGAACGGCTAGATATTGGAAAGCCAGTACTTCGGCTGGAATTATGGCAGCTGATACGGCTTCAATGCTAACTAATTACATCAATGTAGTAGATACCTCTTCTATGCTTTCTCCGTATCTTAAGAAAGCCGATACCACCTCTCTCTCAAATCGAATAAATCTGAAATTGAACATTTCAGATACGAGTTCAATGCTAACAAATTATATTAATGTAGTAGATACTACATCCATGCTTTTACCTTATCTAAGAAAATCTCAGATGAGAGG
>JACCDX011428300.1_pt1 | contig 18830 bp, 19 predicted proteins | sample 7449681 | NCBI WGS metagenome assembly JACCDX01 (sample SAMN15323450, study PRJNA562643) | freshwater metagenome | isolation source: river surface water | place: USA:Blue River Watershed | collected 2017-08-18
TCATAGTGCTTGCCGACCGGGGTCTGCGCGACCAGTGCCGGTGCGCCCACGGTGGGGAAGCGCTGCTCCTGCAGCAGACTGCCCTCGGTGGCTTCGACGTCCATGCCGAAGGAGATCATGGTGTCTTCACTCAGGTCCTTGTAGCTGCCGAACTGCAGGCCAAGGCTGCTGTGCTGGTTGTCTTCCGTGGGCAGACCGGGCAGGAAGTGCTGGATGAAGTTCAGGTCAGCCTTGCGGTAGTAAGGCGTGGCCACGATTTCCCAGCCATTGTCGAACTCCTTGCTCACGCTGGTCCACGCACGCATGCTCTTGCTGTCGCGGTAGGCTTCCGGATTGGGGTTGGTGTCCCACAATGCCTTGTTCTTGTAGTTGTCCTTGCCTTCGACGTAGCCGGCCGTTTCCTGGTTCAGGTTGGTGACGGTGAAACCGCCATCCAGTGCATAGCCGCCGGCCGTGGTGTACTGGTAGCGCCAGGACAGCTTCTGCTGATCGTAGCCGCTGTCATCGCGGAAGCCTTCTTCGCGCGTGCCGTTGGCCAGGATCATGTGCTTGAAGTTGCCGTAGTCGTTGCCCAGCGTGAAGTTCGCGCGCTTGGTGCCGCGCGGGCCGGCTTCGAGGGTGACATCGCCGCCATCACGCGGATTGGGCAGCACGACGTTGATCATGCCGTGCACGGCATTCGAACCGTAATAGGCCGTGGCCGGGCCACGAATGACTTCGATGCGCTCGGCGTTCTCGCTGTTGGCATCGAACAGTTCATTGACGTTGCAGAAACCTGCCGCACGCAGGGGGATGCCCTGTTCCGCCAGCAGGAAGGCGCCACAGGCTCCGGCTCCCGTCAACACGGGGGAGCGGATGGAGGTCAGGCTTTCCTGGCCGTTGTTGCGGTTGATGTTGACGCCCGCCAGACGGTTGGCGGCTTCCTGAATGTGCTGGTGTGAAATCAGGCGCAGCTCTTCCGCCGACATGACGGCAACGCTGGCATTCACGGTGGCCAGCGATTCTGGACGGCGCGTGGAGGAAATCACCATGATCTCCTCGATCTCGGCGGCACTGCCGCCAGACTGAGCCATGGCTCCCGGACTGCTCAGTGCTGCGAGACCGACGGCGCAGGACAGGGCAAGAAGACGCGGTGCAACACCGTGCCATGTGGATTCAGTGGTTCCAGTGAGTACTCTCTGCTTGTTCACGTTGCTGTGACTCCCTTGTGGTTGGGTTTTCTGAAGCCGGGGCACTATAGCACAGAAGATTTTGAGTGCCCTCCCGAGCGATTGTGACAGTTGGTGCCAGAAGCCCCGTCTTTCAAGGGGGGAGAGCGGTTCGCGCAGCGCCCACTTCGGGCTTTCCCCGGCTGCCTGTTTGCTGAATAATGCCCGCGGAAAATTCATTCAATCACCCGTCAGGACCACGACATGACAGCAGCCATCGGCAAGCATTCCGTAGTAGAAATCCATTACACCCTCAAGAACGCGGAAGGCGAGGTGCTCGACACCTCTGCGGACGGCGAACCGCTGATGTATCTGCATGGCACTCACGGCCTCATCCAGGGGCTGGAGAACGAGCTGCTCGGCAAGAAGGTGGGGGATTCCTTCAAGGCCGTGATTCCGCCGGAACTGGCCTATGGCGAAGTCGACCCTGACCTGATTCACAGCATCGACAAGTCCATGTTCCGCGGCGTCGATCACATCGAGCCGGGCATGGTGTTCACCGCCCAGGGCGAGCATGGCCACCAGCACATCACCGTGAAGGCGGTGGACGGCGACAAGGTGACCATCGACGGCAATCACGAGATGGCAGGGCAGACCCTGTATTTCGACGTGGAAGTCGTCAGCATCCGCGACGCCACCGAAGAAGAGATCGACCACGGGCACGTGCACGCCCATGGCGACCATCACCATCATTGAGCGTCACGCGCGGTCGCCGAGCAGAGCCTTGGTTTCGAGGTATTCCTCGAAACCTTCCCGGCCCCACTCGCGGCCATTGCCCGACTGCCGGTAGCCGCCGAACGGCGCAGCGAAATCCATGCCCGCCCCGTTGATGTGCACCATGCCGGTACGCAGTCGACGGGCCACGCGGCGAGCGTGTTCGAACTCTCCCCAGACCTGCCCCGAAAGTCCGTAGTCGCTGTCATTCGCGATGGCCACCGCCTCGTCTTCATCCCGATAGTTCAAGATGCAGAGCACCGGCCCGAAGATTTCCTCGCGGGCGATGCGCATCGTGTTGTGCACGTGCGCAAAGATCGTCGGACGCACATAGCTCCCGGCTTCCAGCCCTGCGGGCTTGCCGGGCCCGCCGCAGACCAGGGTCGCACCTTCGTCGATGCCTGCCAGGATCAACGCTTGCACGCGCTCGTATTGCGCCGCGCTCACCACCGGCCCGAGCCGTGTGCTCTCCAGTGCCGGGTCACCCGGCAGCACGCGGGCGGCGGCCTGTCGAGCGAGCTCGATCACCTGCTCAAGACGGGCCTCTGGCACCAGCATCCGGGTAGGCGCATTGCAGGACTGCCCCGCATTGCTGAAGCAGCTGTGCACACCGACCGTCACGGCGCGGCCGAAGTCAGCATCCTCCAGTATCAGGTTGGGTGACTTGCCGCCCAGTTCCAGGGTGACCCGCTTGATGGTGTCGGCTGCCGCGTGCGCCCCCGCGCGCCCGCCGCGCGTGGAGCCGGTGAAGGAGATCATGTCGACCAGAGGGTGGGCTGCCAGGGCTGCTCCTGCCGTGGGGCCGTCGCCGTGCACGAGATTGAAGACGCCGGCCGGCAGCCCGGCCTCGGCGATGATCTGCGCAAGAAGATCGGCGCTCAGCGGGGCCAGTTCGCTCGGCTTGAGCACCACGGTGCAGCCCGCGGCCAGTGCCGGTGCGAGCTTGCAGGCGACCTGGTTCAGCGGCCAGTTCCAGGGAGTGATGAGGCCGCACACGCCGATGGCCTCGCGCTGGATGGCCGTGCTGCCGCGCCAGGTCTCGAAGGGGTAGTCCGCCAGGATCTGCCGGGCGGTGAGAAAGTGCGCCAGTCCGCTGCCCACGTGGGCGCTGCGTGCAAACGCGATGGGGGCGCCCATTTCCAGCGAGATGGCCTGCGCCAGGTCATCTGCTCGCGCGCGCAGGCCGGCGATGACGCGATCGAGCATTGCCAGGCGCTCGTGGACGCTGGTCTGCGACCAGGCGGGGAATGCTGCACGGGCCGCGCGCACCGCTTCGTCGACATCCGTTGCGGTGCCCAGGGCGAGGGTGGCGCAGGGGGTGCCAGTGGCGGGCGAGAGGTGCACATGCCGATGCCTGTCGGGCCTCGCGCGCCACTCCCCGTTGATGAAGAAACGCGTGCAGTCGATGCTCATGGCCTGGCTCTCCTTCCTTGCCTTGGCCGGAGTATACCTGCAATTTCCGCGGCCTTAGGGTATGTTTGGCCGCGCCATTCGCAGCAAGGAACCCGACGATGCTGAAAATCACCCGTACCCTTGGCCGTGCGCTCGCAGGCTATCTGAGCAAGCCGCGTCCGGACTACCAGCAGCATGACACCACGCCCATCGAGCGCATCCTGCAGGTGATCGAGCCCGGTGACATCCTGCTCGTGGACGGCAACAGCCGCATCAGCACGGCCATCAAGTACCTCACACAGTCCACATGGTCGCACGCGTGTCTGTATGTGGGCGCTGTCGACAAGTCAGCCGACATGCCGTCACTGGTCGAGGCCGATCTGACGGAAGGGGTGACACTTGTCCCGCTCAACAAGTACGAGAAATACAATGTGCGGATCTGCCGCCCGGTGGGGCTGACGGAGAGTGAGAAGCGACGCCTGCTGCGTTTCGTGGAAGACCGCCTGGGCTATCGTTACGACTTGAAGAACATCATCGATCTGATGCGCTATCTGATTCAGAACCCGGCCGTGCCGACGCGGTATCGCCGGCAGTTGCTGAGTATGGGGAGCGGGGAACCCACCCGGGCGATCTGCTCGACGCTGATCGCCCAGGCGTTCCAGTCCATCGACTACCCGATCCTGCCGAAGCTGAATCGGGCGGCAGAATCGGGCGAGCGGCATTTCGAGCACCGCCATCACACGCACTACGTGCCCCGCGACTTCGATCTCTCACCCTACTTCCGCGTGGTCAAGCCGACGCTGGAGCTGGACTTCGACTTCCATCGCCTGAGCTGGAAGCACAAGCTCAGCGCTGATACCACGGTTGCTTGATCAGCAGGGCAGGGTCGACGCCCGGCTTGGGCACCATCTTCTGCGTGCGGCCGAACTGGTTGTCGCCGCCGAACAGATTCAGTTCGGAATCCACGGTGAAGGCATGCACTTCGAGGAAGCCGGTCGGTCCGTCGCGCTCGACGAGCCAGGAGTACTGTCGTTCGCCGTTGAAGTCCAGTTTCACGAAGCGCAGCGGGTTCAGGTCGGTGATCCAGAGGGAATCGTCGTTCACGATGATGTCCAGTGGCAGGCTGAAGCCCCCCCACGTGTCCACGTGCTCGATCACGGCCGGGTCGTCCGTCAGGCGGTAGGTGTTGATGCGGCCGCCGGAGCGATCGAGTGCGTAGATCATGTTGTCCGGTCCGGCTGCCACGGAGTGCACGCCGTTGAACTGGCCTGGTTCTGTGCCGAAGCCGCCGAATTCACCGATGTACTTCGCGTCCTTGTCCAGGATCACCACGCGGTGGTTGTCCAGACCATCGGCCACCAGCACGCGGCCGTCGGGCAGGAAGGCGACATCCTGCGGGCGGCCGAAGTGCGTTTCGTCCCAGCCCGGCACGCCTTTCTCGCCCAGGGTCATGAGCAGTTCGCTGCCGTCATTGCTGAACACGTAGATGGTGTGGAAGGTCTCGTTGATCACCCAGACGCGCTTTTCCGGGTCATAGGGGCTGATGCGCAGGCGGTGCGGGCCGGGGCCGTCCGAGTCGGCACACAGCACGTCCCACTGGGTCCAGTTCTCCACGACATTGCCGTCGCCGTCCAGGGCGTAGAGGCAGTTGCGCCAGGTGCGCAGCTCCGTGGCCGTCAGCACATTGATGCCGATGGACCCGGCATAGCCGGCGTACTCGGGCGGGATCGGCTGCGGCAGGCGCGCTTCACCGCGCATGGCCACAAGGATGCGGTCGGGTGATTCGGCGAAGACGCCGGAATTGCCGCCGAAGGCATAGCCGGGTTCCTGAAAGGGTTTGTGCCAGGCCGGGATGATGTCATAGGGGCTGGGGCCGACCGGGCCGAGGATGACTTCGTTCTGGGCGGTGGCAGTGGAAATGGACATGGCAGCAGTGCTGGCGAGCACCGCTGTGGCAAGCAGCGAGCGGAGAGTCTTGTTCATTCTTGTTGTTCTCACTAGGTCGATGACGGGAGGTCGGCCTCAGTATACCCGTCGGTCAACGACCTGCCAGCAAAACTTCATCGCGATGGCACTGGGCCTGCTCGGTCCAGCGCAGGATCTGCAGCTCGCCGTTGTGCCCTTCCACCATGGCCGTGCAGCTCTCCACCCAGTCGCCGGTATTGCAGTAGAGCGTGTCGCCGAAGCGGGCGATCTCGGCCTTGTGGATGTGGCCGCACACCACGCCGTTCACCTTCTGTGCCCGCGCCGAGCTCACCACGGCCTCTTCGAAGCGCCCGATGTAGCTCATCACGTTCTTGACCTTGTGCTTGAGATGCGCGGCGATGGACCAGTAGGGCAGGCCCAGCAGGGAGCGCAGGAAATTGATCAGGCGGTTCAGGCGCAGCAGGTGGCCGTACATGGTGCTGCCCACCTTCGACAGCCAGGGGCTGCATTGCACGATGGTGTCGAACTGGTCGCCGTGCAGCACCAGCAACCGGCGGCCGTCGGCAGTCTCATGCACGGCGGTGTCGCGAATATCGATGTTGTCGAAGCGGTGGCCGCAGTAGTGGCGTGCACTCTCGTCATGATTGCCAGGCGTGTAGATCACCCGCGTGCCGGCGGCCGCCTTGCGCAGGATGGCATTCACCACCTGCTGGTGCGAGGCGGGCCAGTAGGATTTCTTCTTCATCTCCCAGCCGTCGAAGATGTCACCCACCAGGTACAGGGTGTCGGAGTCCGTGGCATTGAGGAAGTCGAGGAGGAAATCAGCCTGACAGCCCTTGAAGCCCAGATGAATGTCGGAGAGAAAGATGGTGCGGTAGCGCAGGGGATGATGCAGCGGGCGAGTCTTTGCAGTAACGCTCATTCCAGTCACCTCGATGGCTCGTTTGCGCAGCAGTGTGAGGGCTGTGGATGACGCGAATGTGAAGACTCTGTGTCAGTTTGGTGACCTCTGGCGCGGCCAGGTGCTCCATGGCGTCTGCATCAGGGCCTGATTGGAATAGCGCAGGTCTGCGCTGACGTCTTCGGCGACCCAGTCCGGCAGCACGACGCCCTGCTGCTCGTCGGCCAGTTCCAGCTCCGCCAGCAGCAGGCCGGCATTGGCGCCGGCGAACACGTCCAGCTCCCAGCGCTCGCCGGCATGCAGAATCTCGTGGCGGGTCTTGTCGATGACGCCGCCCTGACACAGTTCGGCCAGCATGGCTTCGGCATCGGTCACGGGGATTTCGTACTCGAACTCGCTGCGGCGAATGCCCGTGGTGGGGCCCTTGAGCGTGAGCCAGGCGCGGTTGCCACGCAGGCGTATCCGGACGGTGACGCGATTGAGGGTCGGGACATAGCCCTGCACGATGCGCTCGCCCGGTGGCAGAGCAGGCAGGCGGTCGGCGTGGACGAGAAACTTGCGTTCGATTTCGATGCCCACGCCGCGTCAGTCCCCGAGGAGGCGCTGCAGCTGCCGGCGCAGCAAGGTGTTCTCCTGCTGCAGACGCTCGCGCTCGTGCAGCAGGTCGAGCACCAGGGCGACGGCCTCCCAGTCCAGATGCAGGTCGCGCTGCAGGCGCTGGGCGCGCCGTGCGGTGTGCAGCATGTGCAGGTCGAACTCCCAGGTGTCCGGAGTGTCTCCCGCAGGCTCGACGATGCCCATGGCGACGATCGCGATGAGCTCGTCTGCGGGGATGCCCAACGCGTGGCAGGTGTCGTGCAGGTACAGGCTGGCGGAACTCTCAGTCTGCATCTCAGACCTCCCAGTGCTTGCGTGGATTGAAGGCGGCGGTGTCGGCCAGTGACTGCCACAGGCGTTTCGCTTCGGCATTGGCAGTGGCGGGCATCTCGATGCGCAGGATGGCGTAGAGATCGCCGGCCCCGGTGCGCGTGCGCAGGCCCTTGCCCTTGATGCGCAGACGCTGGCCGTTCTGGCTGTCCGGCGCGATGGTGAGCGTGATCTTTCCGGTCAGGGTGGGCAGCGTGATGCGGGCGCCCAGGGCCGCCTCCCAGGGGGCTACCGGCACCGTGATGCTCAGGTCGTGGCCGGTGACATCGAACAGCGGATGCGGCACCAGGCGGATGTGCAGATAGAGATCGCCCGCCGGACCAGTGCCGAAGCCAGGGCCGCCCTGGCCTTTCAGGCGGATGCGATCGCCGTCCGTCACGCCGGGCGGCAGCTTCACGCTCAGCGTCTTGCGGATGTCCGGCAACCGACCGTGCTCGCCATAGTGCGGCATGCTGTATTCCAGGGGCCGCGGCTCGTCCGAGAAGGTGTCCTCCAGGAACAGGGGCATTTCCACATCGATGTCGCGGCCCCGGCTGGAGGTGAAGTCCTCGCTGCTCTGAAAACCGTGGCTGCCGCCGCCTCGACGGCCGGCGCCGAAGATGCTCTCGAAGAAATCCGAGAAATCCCCGTGACCGCCAGAGCCGCTGCTCTGCCAGCCGGGCGGCGGTTCGAAGCGTTGACCGGCACTGCCGTACTGGCGCAGCTGGTCGTATTCGGCACGCTTCTTGTCATCCGAGAGCACTTCGTAGGCCTCGGCCACATCCTTGAATTGCCTCTCGGCTTCCTTCTCGGTGCTGACATCGGGGTGGTACTTGCGGGCGAGTCGGCGATAGGCCGTCTTGATGGTCTTGAGATCGGCATCGGCGGCGACCCCGAGAATCGTGTAGTAGTCCTTGAATTCCATGCGATAACCCTGACTCTGTGCGACAGTAGCGACGGCAGCTCAACGTCGATCATGCCGCGTGGCACCTGCCCGGTGCCTTGATCTGACGCAAATGAGAATACGCAGTCCGGCCGGCTTGCGTCGCTCCTGCGTTGGTGGTCTGATGCCGCCGACACCGGAGCCTGCAGCCGTCGGCCTGAGTGTGCAGCGGCCTGCCGGAAGCGTCAAATGCGGCCGTGCGATCGGAGTAAACCCTGCAGCAGGCCCTGCGTTGAGACGCAGGCATCCGTCGACAAGGGGGGTGAACAGACATGTACAGAGTGATGGCAGTGCTGGCCCTGTGTCTTCAGCTCGCAAGTCCCGCCTGGGCTCAGGCGGTGGATGTTCCCGACCCTGACGCGCAGGCCGAGGCGCAGCGTGCCCGCGAAGTCAGTGCCGCACTGCAGCGCTTCGAGGAGGCGCTGGTGGCGCTGGAGAGCGAGCGCGGGCCTTATGACGTGGGCCTGATCGAGGTGCTCAACGACTACGCCGCCCTGCACGTGGAGTTGGGTCAGCACGCGCAGGCAGCCCAACTGCAGGAGCGTGCCCTCGCCATCACCCGCATCAGTCACGGGCTCTACAGCCCGCAGCAGGTGGACATCCTGCAGGCTCTCATCGACGCGCACATGGCTGCGGGGAACTGGGAGCTAGCGGATGATCGTGCCCATCTCGCTTTCTATCTGCAGAAGCGGCTGCACCCCGCCGATTCTCCGGAATACATCGACGCGCTGCTCGCCTATGGCCGCTTCAAGCAGCAGGTTTTCGCCGGCAATCGCCTCAGCCGCTCCTCACTTGCCAGCCTGCGCGACATCGAGGCGCTGCAGGCGCTCTACTCGCAGGCGCTGGCCACGCCCACCCTTCCCGGCGGCGCAGACGCTGTCGCCGCCACTGCCGAGCCGGCGCCTCTGCCGCGCACACTCGACGCCGCCGAGCGCTTCGAGCTGCTGCACGCCCGTGCGCTCACCGAGTTCCAACTGGCCCAGTTCGCCATGCACGACGTGCCGCTGGGGCTCAATCGCCCTGTCGAGCGCTACATCAGCGATTTCGTCTGCCAGGATGTGGTGGGGCCCACCGGACAGGTGGTGCAGCAGTGCGGCACGGTGCGGCGCGAGAATCCCGCCTGGCGCGAATGGGAAATGCAGCGGCAGATGCACGGGGATCGCATCCGCGCTGCCGTGAATGCGCTGGATGACTCCGTACGCCAGGCCCAGGCGGTGCTGGAGGCGACCCCCGCCCTGAGTCAGGGCGAGCAGGCCAGTGCTCCCGTGCGGCTGCAGGAGCTGCTGGCCATGCAGCAACGCACCCAGCGCGATTACCGGCGCAGTCGCCTGGACTGGTAGTGCGGCGTGGACGCTGCCTCTGTGCGATGCCTATAATCGCGGCCCCGACCATCCTGCAGTCGAGCTTTCATTCTGGACGCATTCCTCGTTTCCACCGGCGTCGTCGCCCTCGCCGAAATCGGCGACAAGACCCAGCTGCTGGCCTTCATCCTGGCCTCGCGCTTTCGTCGCCCGCTGCCCATCATCCTGGGCATTCTGGTGGCGACTCTGCTCAATCACGGCGTGGCGGGGGCGCTGGGCGCGTGGATCACCCGGCTGCTGGAACCGCAGACGCTGCGCTGGATTCTGGGCTTGTCCTTTCTCGCCATGGCCGGGTGGACCCTCATCCCGGACAAGTTCGACGAGAACGACGCGAAGCTCGCCCGCAGCGGCGTCTTCATGGCCACCTTCATCGCCTTCTTCCTGGCCGAGATGGGTGACAAGACCCAGGTGGCCACGGTGGCGCTGGCTGCCAGTTATGCCGCACTGCTGCCCGTGGTACTGGGAACGACGGTGGGCATGATGATTGCCAATGTGCCCGCCGTGCTGCTGGGCAATCGCATCGCCGAGCGCATGCCGGTGCGAGCCGTGCATGCCGTGGCGGCGCTGATTTTCGCCGCGCTGGGTGTGGCCGTTCTGCTCGGCGCGGGCTCGTTCTGACGCCGCGCTTGCCGGCAAATCTGACACAATGCGGGCAGTCTGCGGCAATGTGCTGATGTCTCGGCCGCGCGCTTGCCGCTGCGGAAGTCGCTGTGACAGAATGCCGCCGTCGCCTGCCACCGCCCGCACCGCCACTGCTGCCTATACGCCATCCGGGGTTTCCCATGTCCAAGAAGAGTCTGACCATCATCGCTGCAATCGCCGTCGCCGGCCTGCTGTTCCTGGTCTATCTGGCGGCCACCTTCGAAAGCCCCGAGGGCACGCGCACCGTCGAGATTGCGCCGCCCGTGCCCGCCACGCCGGCACCCGTCGAGCGTGTCATTGCGCCGGCTCCCACCGTGGCCAGAGTCACCGAGGACGCCACGCCGCCACCGGTGGTCGAACTGGTGGAAGCCACCCCCACGGCCACTCCGGAACCCGCCGTGGACCTGCCCGGCCTGAATGAAAGCGATGAGTTCGTGCTGGCCCGCCTGGGGGCTCTCGAGACCGGCGCAGCCCTGCTGAATCTGATCACCTCCGAGGAAGTCATCCGCCGCTTCGTGGTGTTCGTCGACAACGTGGCCGAGGGCAATCTGCCCCAGCTCGACTACCCGGTGCGTCGTCTGCAGCAGCAGCCGGCCGTGCGCGAAGTGGACACCAATCTGTACGAGATGCAGACGGTCTCCTACCAGCGCTACACCGCGCTGGTGGACGGCCTGGTGGCTGTGAGCCCTGACCTGGCGGTGCCGATCTACCGTCTGGTGAAGCCGCTGCTGCAGGAAGCCTACGCCGAGATCGGCTATCCGAACCGTGACTTCGATGCCACGCTGCTGCGCGCCATCGACACCGTGCTCAATGCCCGCACGGCCGAAGGCCCGTTCCAGCTGGTCAAGCCGCGCGTCATGTATCTGTACGCCGACTCCACCCTCGAGAGCTATTCCCCGGTGGAGAAGCAGCTGTTGCGCATGGGCCCGCAGAACGCCGAGAAACTCAAGCTGGCGCTGGCGCAGTACCGCGACCGCCTGGCGGCGCGCTGAGGCGGGTCGGACCAGGGACGGCCCTTGGCGGCCGGGGCAGCGCATGTCATGAACACCACCCCCGAGCAGGTGCTGAAGGACGTCTTCGGCTACGAGCAGTTTCGCGGGCCGCAGCGCGCGATCATCGATGAGCTGCTGGCCGGGCGTCACGCCCTGGTGCTGATGCCCACGGGCGGCGGCAAGTCCCTCTGCTACCAGATTCCCTCCTTGCTGCGCCCTGGCGTCGGCATCGTCATTTCCCCTCTGATCGCGCTCATGCAGGACCAGGTCGATGCCCTGCGCGAGCTGGGGGTGCGGGCCAGTTTCCTGAATTCCTCACTGAGCCTGGAGGCCCAGCGCGAGGTGATGCAGGCCTTGCGCAGCGGCGCGCTGGACATGCTGTATGTGGCGCCGGAGCGTTTGACCCAGCCAGCCACGCTCGACCTGCTGCGCAGCGTGCAGATCGCCCTGTTCGCCATCGACGAGGCGCATTGCGTGTCCCAGTGGGGCCACGACTTTCGCGCCGACTACCTGCAGCTCTCCCTGCTGCAGGAGCAGTTCCCCCAGGTGCCGCGCATCGCCCTGACAGCCACCGCTGACGCCAATACCCGTGACGAGATCGTCGCGCGGCTTGGCCTCACCGACTCGCGGCATTTCGTCAGCGGTTTCGATCGGCCGAACATCCAGTACCGCATCACCCAGAAGCAGACACCGCGCCAGCAGCTGCTGCGCTTCCTGCGCCGCGAGCACGAGAAGGACGCCGGCATCGTCTATTGCCTGTCCCGCAAGAAGGTGGACGACACGGCCGCCTGGCTGGTGGAACAGGGCTTCGACGCCGTGCCCTACCATGCCGGCCTCACGCCGGAGCAGCGCCAGAGACATCAGCAGCGCTTCCTGCGCGAGGACGGCGTGATCGTGGTGGCCACCATCGCCTTCGGCATGGGCATCGACAAGCCGGATGTGCGCTTCATCGTGCATCTGGATCTGCCCAAGAGTCTGGAAGCCTATTACCAGGAGACGGGTCGCGCGGGTCGCGACGGCGAGCCGGCCACGGCATGGATGGTCTATGGCCTGCAGGATGTGATCATGCTGCGGCAGATGATGGACGCGTCCCAGGGCAGCGAGAGTTTCAAGCGCATCGAGCGCGCGCGCCTCGATGCCATGCTGGGGCTGTGCGAGATCAGCAGCTGTCGGCGCCAGGCGCTGCTGCATTATTTCGGCGAGCAGGCACCGGAATACTGTGGCAATTGCGATGCCTGCCTGACGCCGGCCCCGACCTGGGATGGCACCGAGGCGGCGCGCAAGGCACTTTCGTGCGTCTACCGCACCGGCCAGCGTTTCGGGGTGAACTACCTGATCGATGTGCTGCTGGGCGCCGAGTCCGACAAGATCTACCAGAACGCGCATCAGCACCTTTCCACTTACGGCATTGGCCGTGAGCTGGCGGCGAATGCCTGGCGCTCGGTGTTCCGCCAGCTGGTGGCGCGCGGCTATCTGAACGTGGACCACACCAGCTATGGCGGTCTGCATCTGGCGGAAAAGGCCCGCGCACTGCTCAAGGGCGAGGAGCGCATCGACCTGCGGGTGGATGTGCAGGAAGTGCTGGCCAAGCCGCAGAAGAAGGCCCGCGGCGCGACAAAGGTGGGCGATGCGGATCGTGTGCTGTGGGACGCGCTGCGTGAATGTCGCCGACGGCTGGCCGAGGAGAAGGACGTGCCGCCCTATGTCATCTTCCACGACGCGAGTCTGATGGACATGGTGCACTACCGGCCGCTCACGTCGCAGCAGTTCCTGGACATCAGCGGGGTGGGGCAGAGCAAACTGGAGAAATACGGCGCCGCCTTCCTGCAGGTGATCCGCGAGCACGAATCCGGCCACTGACCCAAAGCCTTGTGTTTGACTTGTTTGGCACTGCCGTATGACGGTCGGACTCCCCCGGCGTGCGACCTGGCTTCAGCAGTTCATCAACGCCCGTGACTGCGGACGAGCGCTGCCAATCGGATGGCACTGGAACAGGCTCCGGGCGTCGGGCTTGCCGTTCAGCGACATTAGAGACCCGCACCGAGTGAGCCGGGAGACCGAGGCTCCCGGCGATGCGAGGGCACCCGGGAGGGGTGCGGGTCAGTCGCAGAACGGCAAGCCCGACGGCCGGGGCCGGGATCGAGATCGGAACACGGCAGCGTTCGCCTGCAAGCAGGCTCCTACCGTTGAACTTGAGGTAGAATGCCCGCGCCACGCGTGTGGCTATTCGTTAAGCATTTGCGCTGGATTTGCGATCCAGGCGGCAAGAGGACACTTCATGACTGCTATCGTTGTAGCGGCGCTCTACAAGTTCGTGCGCCTTCCAGACTTTGAATCCCTGCGTGCACCCCTGCACGATCTGATGACCGCCAACGAGGTCCGCGGCACCCTGCTGCTGGCCCTCGAAGGCATCAACGGCACCATCGCCGGCCCGCGCGAAGGCATTGACGCCGTGCTCGCCTGGCTGCGCAGCGACCCGCGTCTGCAGACGCTGGAAACCAAGGAGTCCCACGCCGACGAGAACCCCTTCTACCGCACCAAGGTCAAGCTCAAGAAGGAGATCGTGACCATGGGCGTGGAGGACATCGACCCGAACCAGATCGTCGGCACCTACGTGAAGCCGCAAGACTGGAACGCGCTGATCAGTGACCCGGACGTGCTGCTGGTGGACACCCGCAACGACTACGAGGTGCAGATCGGCACCTTCCGCAATGCCCTGAACCCGCAGACGACCTCGTTCCGCGAGTTTCCCGAGTTCGCTCGCGAGCATCTGGACCCGCAGAAGCACCGCAAGGTGGCCATGTTCTGCACCGGCGGCATCCGCTGCGAGAAGTCCACGGCCTTCATGAAGCAGCAGGGCTTCGCCGAGGTGTATCACCTGCAGGGCGGCATTCTGAAGTATCTGGAGGAAGTGCCTCAGGAGGAGTCCCTGTGGGAGGGAGAGTGCTTCGTGTTCGACAATCGCGTGACAGTGAATCATCAGCTGGAGAAGGGCCGCTACGATCAGTGCCACGCCTGCCGCATGCCGATCACCGAAGAGGAGAAGGCCTCGCCGTTTTATGTGCACGGCATCAGCTGCCCGCACTGCCACGACAGCCACGATGCCGATCAGCTGCGCCGCTTCGCCGAGCGCGAGCGGCAGATGCAGCTGGCGCGTGAGCGTGGCGAGCCGCACATCGGCGAGTCCATGGCGCAGACCATTGCCCGTCGGCGTCACGAGAAGCAGCTGGCCCGCGAGGCTCAGCGCCGGGTGAATGCCGGCGAGACGCCTAGCGCGTGAAGGTGTCGTCCGGCGCCGCCTCGACGAAGGCGAAGCGCGGGACGCGCGTGCCGTTCACCTCGACGCTTTCCTCGAACATGGCGCGCGGGCGTATCCACAGTCCGCGTTCGCCATACAGGGGGCGGTAGACCACGTGTTCCTCTTCGGTTTCACTGTGGCGGGCCACACCGTAGACCTGATAGAGCTTGTCCTTGTAGTGGCGGTAGATGCCGGGAGTGAGTGTCATGCTGGAGGTCTCCTTGCGGCGGGGTGCCGGCTGCGGGCGGCAGCTTAGCAGAATTTCCCATGCAGGCCTCCCGCGATCCCGGTAGCATTGCGGCAACGCGACGCCGCCAGCCCATGAGGGTCGGCGGTGCGGGCGCGTCCGACGCAAAAGGTTTCTGCCATGTCTGCCTGTCCGTCCCGTTCGTCCCTGTGGGGTGCCCTGCGCCCCGTGATTCTCGTGTTGCTCGGCATTGCGCTGGCTGCCTGTGCGGGCACCGCCGGCCCCAGCAAGCAGGAGCTGATCCTTGGCACCTGGTCGGGTGATTTCCAGGGTCAGAGCATCACGCTGGTCTATACCGAAACCGAAGTCTCCGTCGAAGCCTTCGGTATCAGCTTTCCCTATGTCTGGGTGGATGCCGACAGCATCCGGCTGGATGCCATGGGGCAGGAGATCACCAGCACGGTGGAGTTCCAGGGGCCTGATGTGATGGTGCAGCGCAGTCCGCAGGGCATGCAGACCCTGCAGCGCGTGCAGTAGAAGAGCCCTCTCAGGGCTCGTTGTCCGGGCGGCGCGACTCTTCCGGGTCGCGGCGCTCGCGCATGAAGCTCATGGCTTGCAGACGCTGTTCCGGCGTGATCTGCGCGAAGATCTCCACCGTCTGCTGCTGCGTGATCTCCAGGAAGCGCATGGAGACCTCGCGCAATTCATCGAAGGCCTCGTTGAGCGCCTCCACGTTCAGCGGCTCCTCGGCCAGCAGGGCGTTGACGCCTGCCTGTGCCCGGAACACCTCGCCCAGCAGCGGGCGACTGGCGGCGCGGTATTCGTCCATCTTCGGCTCCAGGCGTGCCAGCGTCGCGGCGTCCAGATCATCGAGGATCCAGGCCAGATTGGGCGGCAGCGGCCGACCGTCCGGGTCGATCAGGATGCGTGCGGTGATGCCGCCGAACACCAGCAGATTCAGGCTCAGCGAAACGATCAACACCCACTTCACCACGCACCGGCGATTGACGCTCATTCGGCGATCTCCGCGTAGTCATTCAAGGCGAGCAGGGCAAGCTCCTCTTCCCAGGCCACTTCCGGGCCGCTGATGCCGAAGCTGAAGAAATTGGCCATGTAGATGCCGCACACCAGGGGCAGGCAGGCCACCAGGGCCGGGCGCCAGATCCAGGCCAGCAGACGATCACCGCGCGGCAGCAGCCAGTCCATCGCCTGATCCAGCAGGCTGTCACTGGCCAGACTGGCGGCGCGGCGCAGCACGCGCTGCTCAAGGCCGGGCAGCACGGGAGTCGGCAGGGCATCCAGCAGGGATTCCAGTTGCGCGTACTCGCGACACAGGGCCTGAGCCGCCGGGTTGTCGCGCTGCCAGGCCTCGGCGGCGTGGCGTTCCTGTTCCGGCCAGCGCGCAGGCTGGCTGCCGTGGGTCTCGACGAGTTGCGCGAATCTTTCGGGTGTCATGTTCATGGTCAGCTCTGTGCTCTGATGGTTGTGTGTGCCGGCTCTCTGCTGGAGCCTGGTCAGTGTTTCAACTGCGCTTTCAAACTTCGCCTGGCGCGGGCCAGGATGGATTCCAGGGCATCCACCGAGATGTCCATGATCGTGGCGATCTCCTTGTTGGAGAAGCCGTGATAGTGGCTCAGCACGACCGCGCTGCGCTGGCGCTCAGGCAGGTCTTCCAGGGCCTGCTGCAGGGCTGCCAGTTGCTGGGCCTTCTCGGGTGCGTCCGCCGGGCGGTCACTGCCCTCGTGCTCGTCTTCGTATTCGCTGCTCAGCGAGGACTTGTCCTTGCGCAGGTAGTCGATGCACAGATTGTGTGCAATCCGGTGCAGCCAGGTGCTGACACTGGCTTTCTCGCGCTGCCAGGTGCTGGCGTGCGTCCACAGGCGCAGGAAAGTTTCCTGAGCGATGTCCTCGGTGTCCTTGCTGTTGCCCAGCATGCGAAAGGCAAAATGGCTGATGGATTTCAGATGCTGGCGGATGGCCGCCTCGTAGGCTCTGGAATCGCCGGCAACGATGCCTCGCATCAGCGCTTCGTCATCTGTCATAGAGATCCTTGCTCCGTAGACCATCTGCCTGGTGACAACGCGTGAACAACAGGAGTTTCCTGGCCTGCGCAGTGATCTCGCCGCATTCTAAGCGGCGCTCGTGCTTGTTTCATTCACTGTTCACCGAAGTATACGCAGACCTGCACGATTTCTGTCGGCCCCAAAAGAAAACGCCCGACTGCGGTGCAGCCGGGCGTTGCAGAAAGCCTGCGGAAAAACTCTGGTGCTTACGAGCTGCCACCCTCGTTGCAGATGGTGGCCTGCAGCACGATGTCCAGCTGGCCGGGCAGGTCGCTGCCCAGATTCAGCAGCGGGAAATCCGGGAACTGCGTCGCGGTCTGGCCGTACAGCGCCGGTGACACGATGTTGGCGAAGCTGCCCTGACCGCCGACATAGGCGCGCACACTCTGCAGGTAGCGCGTCGGATCCGTGCTGACGACCAGTTCGAACGCAACCTGCAGCTGGCTGCCGTTCAGGTAGCCGATGACGGCGTTGCCGTAGTCGGTGCCATTGGCGCCGAGCAGGTCGGAGCTGAATCCGATCTCGCGAGTGCTGTCGAAGGTGTTCAAGTAGCCTGTGGCCCCGTCGGTGATCCCCAGCGGCGAGAAGGATGACACGCCTGTCAGACCGGCAGAGCTGGAGAGGTCGCCCTTGGCGAACACGTTGAAGCAGCCCTGGGGCAGGACCACGCCCGGATCTTCCTCTTCGTCCTCACAGAAATCGTTCTTGAAGGTGAAGTAGCGTGCCCAGCTGCCGCCCGCATTGATCTGCAGGGTGCCGGCCCAGGCGGACTCGGTCTGGACTACCGGGTTGGTAGTGCCGCCACCTGAACCGCCACCACTGGAGCCACCGCCGCTGGAGCCGCCCTCATTGCAAGGCTGGTTGCTGCCGTGGTGGTGACCCGCGTGGCTGCCATGGCTGTCTCCGGACTTGCCGGACTTGCCGGACTTGTCGGACTTGCCCTTGGAAGAGCTGCCACTGCTGCCCTTGTTCTTGCTGGAGGAGTTGCTGGCAGAGGACTTGCTGCTGCCATTGGCGGCATAGGCCACGGTGCTGCTGCTGTAGTCGCTCACGGCATTCCAGGACTTGCCGCCGCTGCTCTTGGCAGAGCTGGAGGAGCCTTTGCCAGAGCTGCCCTTGGAGCTGCCCTTGCCGGACTGGCCTGACTTGTCGGATTTGCCTGACTTGTCGGATTTCCCGGACTGGCCGGATTTGCCTGACTTGTCGGATTTCCCGGACTTGCCTGACTTGTCGGACTTGCCGTCGCCGCTGCCGCCGCTGCTGCCGCCGCCTGTGCCGCCGCCGGTGTCACCGCCGGCAATCACGCGGGAGACCACGGCATGCGCGGCCACGAACACGTCAGCGTTGCAGAAGGTGTCGGCGTTGATGGCCAGGCTGCTGAGGGGGATGGTGAAGCTGTGGCTGGCGCTGTTCAGATTCGAAGCGCTGTGCGGGAACAAGCCGATCTGCGGATTGCCACTGCCATTGACGGGCAGCAGGGACAGGTTGTCACCGATCCAGGCGTGGGCCTCGCTCAGCTTCCAGTCGCCGATCAGCAGGTAGTCCAGGTAGACGTTGTCCGTGTTGATGGTCACGCAGACAGCACCGACTTCAGTGGTCTGGCCGGCGTAGAGCACGGAGCACTGAGCTTCCGTGGGCGCCTGCGCCAGAGTCACGGCGCTGGTGAACAGACTGCCAAGCAGAAGCAGTGCGGCCAGGGTGGTTTGGAACAGTTTCATGATGCGAGCCTCTTTCCAGCGATTCAGTCCCTACGGTTACTTCTTGATCATGAGTGCAACCGAAATTGCACAGTCCTTGATCAGGTTGAACACATTTTGACCGAAGTCCAGACCCACCGCGAGACCAAACAGGGGTAAAAACTGGGTCACTTACCGTAAGAAAAATCGCACACGCGGCCCCGACTGTGAGCCGCGTCACAGCTCAGCCCGGCAGCATGCGCACCTCGTGCTGCGGCACGGGAATGCGGATATCCGCGGCCTGCAGGGCATCCAGGATGGCCAGGTTGGCGAGATAGCGCGCCTCGAAGCGCACCGAGGTGCGGGCCCAGAAGCGGATGCCCAGGGTCATGCCGTTCGCCCCGAAGGCATCGATGCCCACCTGCGGGGCCCGCTCGCTGCTGATTCCTTCCACGGCCTGCAAGGCCTGTTGCACGGTGCTGATGGCCAGGCGTGGATCGCTCTGATAGGCCACATCCACGGTCAGCTCGACGATGGTGTCGCGCTGCGAGTTGTGCAGGATCTCGCCCACGATGTGCTTGTTCGGGATGCTGATGCGCACGCCGTCCTCGTCGGTGAGCA